>Ga0208767_1001729_pt1 | contig 17027 bp, 15 predicted proteins | sample VirMetDEL_Mar_21_FD_184514 | JGI IMG/M metagenome (GOLD analysis project Ga0208767, IMG submission 184514) | Aqueous microbial communities from the Delaware River and Bay under freshwater to marine salinity gradient to study organic matter... | ecosystem: Environmental > Aquatic > Marine >... | reverse complement strand
CACATTAAGTGATTTAGATATGTATATACAAAATTTAAGAGCACGAACACCAACTCCTTTTGCACTTGATCCAAGATTTGCAGCAGCTGAAGGTGGAGTAGCTAGACAAGCTTATGGTTTAGGAAGTCTTGTAAGAAAAGCAACTAAAGGAATTAAGAAAATTTTAAAAAGTGATGTAGGTAAAGCAGCATTAGCCGCTGGTGCAGTTTATGGTTTAGGAGGAGGAACTTTTTTTGGTAAATCAATTCCTGGTTTAGCAAAAGCTGGTGGTTTTAAATTTGGAAATATTATGCCAAATTTATTTGGTGTAGGAGCAGCGGGTGATTATGATAAAGGCGCTAGAGGAATTTTAGGAACATTACGTTTAACGCCAGGTTATGGAACTAGAGAAATGACTGGTTTTGGTAAATTAGCAGCATTAGCTGGACCATCAATTTTAGCAGGATTAAGCACCGAAGAAGAGGAAGATGATTTATCAGGAATTACTTCTAGAAAAGATACGTCAGGTTTAAGAGAATTAATAGCAAGATATCCTGAATTAAGATTTCAAGTTCAACCACAATATCAATTAGCAGCTAATGGTGGAAGAATGGGTTATGAAGAAGGTGGAAATATAAACCCTGCAGATTTACCAATGTCAAGAGAAGGTCTTCCTACTTACGAAGATATTGAAACAGGAGAAGAAGTAGAATATCCTTATAAAAACAAAGAGATGTCATCTGCTCCAGACATTGATGCAGAATTATTTCAAATGTATTTAGATGCTGTTGGATCTGGACAAATACCTAGATCAACTACATTTGATCAATACAAAGAATTAATGAATGAAATGTCTTTTGAATATAGAGATGAACCTTATGGACCATTTAATAGACAGGAAAGAACTATGGCTAATGAAGGTGGTTTAATGAGTTTAGGTGGAAATGAAATGGATTTAAGAGGCGGAGGATTTGTTCCTATTGGTAAACAGGAAAAGGCAGATGATGTACCCGCAAGATTATCTAAAAATGAATTTGTTTTTACAGCTGATGCTGTAAGAGCAGCAGGTGGAGGAGATGTAGACAAGGGAGCAGATCTAATGTATAAAACAATGAAGGATTTAGAATCGAGAGTTGGATAATGGCAATACAAGAAACTAGAACATTACCCGCACCGTTTATAGAAACGTTAGGCGAAGACTATGCAAAGCAGATAACAGGTTTAACTGCTACACCTATTGATACGTCTAAATTTGCACCACAAGTTGCAGCTCAAGATCCATTACAACAACAAGCAGCTACTTTAGCTGGTCAAGGTATAGGAGCATATCAACCCTATATTGCTGAAGCTCAAAGACTAGGAGGTGTAGATCCTACAACAGGAAAAATTACACAAACTGGATACGCAGAAGCTTTACAACCTTTTATGTCTCCATATCAAACACAAATTATTGATCAAACTTTATCTGAATTTGATAGACAAAGACAAATTCAAGAACAAGCTATTAGAGATGCAGCAGTTAGAGCAGGAGCTTTTGGTGGTGGAAGAGAAGGAGTTCAGTTAGCAGAGTTTGGTGCTCAATCTGGCAGAGAAAGAGGTTTACTTCAATCTGGATTATTACAACAAGGTTTTCAACAAGCACAACTTGCAGCTCAACAAGCTCAAGCACAACAACTAGGTTTAGCTAGTTTAGTTCCAGGATTACAACAACAAGATATAGCTACATTGGGTCAAGTGGGCGCAACACAACAGGCTCAAGAACAAGCTGAAAAAGATGCGGCTAGAGAAGCTGCTAGAGCTGCAGCATTTGAACCATATGAAAGATTAGGTTTCTATGGTTCTGGTGTAACAGGATTAATGGGAGGATATCCAGGGCAGTATCAATTTAGTTCTGTTCCTAATCCAACTCCATTACAAACAGCTCTTGGTACAGGTGCAACACTTGCAGGTATTTACGGAGCATTAAGACCAAAGACGGCATAATATGAATAGAATATTAAAAAGACCTATGTTCAGATTAGGTGGCTCTACTGAAGGCCAAGGCATTATGGCTAATGTTAAAAGACCAGGATATGAAGGTGGCGGAAGTCCAAATATTATGAATCCTGAAAGTCAAAGAGCAAAAGACTTTGAACAAAGATTTAAAACTTATCAAGACATTTATTCAAAATATGCACCAACAACTAGATCAACAATGGGACCTGGAACTTTGCCAGGATTTTTAACAGGTTTTGGTTTAGATTTGTTATCAAGACCTTCAACAGGTAATATATTTCAAACAGCTGCACAATCAGCACAACAACCTTTTCAAGCATTTCAATCTGCTAGAGGACAAGAACAAGCAGAAGAAAGAGCACTTAACAGAGCTATATTAGGAGATGTTATTGAAGCAGAGTCAAAAGAAGAACAATCTAGACTTGAAGGTCAAGGACAAACTTATGCTAAAAAACAAGCAGTACAAGGTTTAGAAGCAATTTATGATCAACAGATTAATGAAATAAAATCAAAATATGGAGAAGGTCAACCTGTCTCTGCAGAAGATGCAGCAAAAATTAAACAATTAGAATTAGATAAAAAAGAAGATGCGATATCAATTTATACTGGTGGTGACACTAAAAAAGAAAGAATACAAGCTCTTGTATTAGAAGCATTCAAACAAGGTGAAGTTGAATTTGAAGTTATTAAAAAATTATATCCAGAAGTAGCAGCATTAATAGATGCACAAGGACAAAAAGAAGGTGGAAGAATTGGTTACGAAATAGGTGGAAATGTAGGTGTTGAAACCCCTATGATGAATCAAACATCTGCTCCTGTTATAGCTATGGATTATACAACTTTAAGAGCAAGATTACCAAGACAAGTTGGAGATGATATTGTAAAATTATTAGCTGAAAGCGAAGAAGCTTTAACTGATTTTGCAAATATTAGAACACAAGAAGACGTAGATCAATTTAACCAGGCATATAGAGTTAATTTAGTATTACCACAGGAGGTTTAACATGCCTTTGTTTAAACCTGAAAAAGAAAAAGAAACAAAGACCGAAGAGCTTTTAGACGCTATTAAAAATAATTTAAATCCTAAAAAAGAAAAACCTACAAAATTTACTTGGAAAGGTTTAGCTCAATTTATAAGTATGGGAGACCCTACAGTCCCTATTACTTCTAAAATACAAAGAATAAAAGATTTATCAGAAGGAAAAGCTAAACCAAATGAAAAAGATTATATAGATCTTTTTGAAGATATTGAAAAAGGTGTTTATAAAGGAACAGAACAATTTGCTTATTCTGTAGGTGATCTAGCAACTATAGGCATTGATGCTGTTGCTGGAACTGATTTAAACACAAAAATAGAAGAAGTATTTGAAGCTAATCCAACAGATGATCCAGAAACATTAATTGGTAAAACTACAGAAGTAGTAACTCAATTTGGTTTACCTGGAGGAGCAGTTTTTAAGATATTAGATAGAGTAAAAAAATTATCTACTTTAAGAAGATCAAAAGCTTTTTTAAGAAAAACGACTGGTAAAAAATTTTCTAATGTTGCATCTAAAGTAGGTTACATGGCAACAGGTATTGCAGCTACAGATTTTTTAGCATCTGATCCTGATAGAGAAACTTTATTTTTTAAAAAAGAAAATGTTGAAGGATTGACAGGAAGAGAAAGAGCAGCTGTTCAATTTAAAAATAGATTAAAATATGGACAAGAAGGAGCTTTAATAGGAGCAGGTTTTTCTTTAGCTGGTAAGCCAATAGCTTTAGGATTTAAATATGGGTTATTTAAACCTACAGTGGGTGCAGCTAAAATTGGATTAAATGTAGTTGATAAAGTTGTTGTAGAACCAGCAAGTTATCTTTTATCAAAAGATAAATATGTAATACCTACCATATCAAAAAAATTACAAAACGCTTCTCAATACACACTAGAAAAAGTTATTGCACCTACTTTAATTGGAAGAATGCCAATTAAAACCCAATTACCTGAATTTAGTCAATGGCGTATGTTTTCTGTTAATGCAGACGATGTAGTAAAAAGAAGATTAAAAAAATTAGATAATGTATTAAGTTATTTTAGATCAACTGGAGAGCAAACTTCTACAGCTTTTCAATTATCATCTAGAGCTAAAAGAGAAATAAAAGCTAGAGCGAGAACAATAGAAAAATATTTAGAAGATATTGAAGCTAGATCTTATAATTTAGTAAAAGGATTTAAAGATTTATATAATACTAATAAAACTTCTCCTGCTAGTAAAGATTATTATTTAGAACAAGTATTAAAATTTCTTGAAAAGAAATTAGATTTAAATCAATTACCTACTCAATTAAGAGAACCAGCAAAATTACTAGATAAAGAATTAATACAAATTAAAAATAAATTTGCTAATTTATTACCTGAAGGCGAACTTAAAAAATACATGTTAGATAATGTTAATTCTTACATGCGTAAATCTTTTTCTATATTTACAAACCCAGAATACAAACCAGATGAAAAAGTATTTAATGCTGGTGTAAATTGGTTCAAACAATTAATACAAGACAACCGTGATTTAAAAGCCACGGCCCTTGGAGCATATCCTAATTTAAGATCACAACCAGAAAAACAAATAGAAGAATATGCAAAAGTATTAACCAATAAATTGTTAAGGGATGGTAAAATAGACGATAAAGATCCATTAGCTGTTTTACAACATTTAGCAAAAAGAAATTTAAGAATGGATAAACAAATTAGAACAGGAGAAGAATTACCTGATGTCATTAAAAGATTATTAGGAGAGGAAGATAATTTAAAAGCTTCTGTATTAACTACAACTTCTCACGCTATTACTCAAACAGTTAACAAAAGATTAGCTGATCGTTTAGCAGCTTTAGGAGTTAAAGAAGGTTGGATATTTAAAAATGAAGCACAAGCAGTTGCAGCTGGTATTTTAGATGCACAAAAAATTATTCCACCGCAAAGTCTTGGTCTATTAAATACAAGATTATTTGGTAAATATGCTTCAGCTCAAGTAGCCCAAGCTATTAGAGGAACTCCTGGTAAATTAGACAATGCTATTCAAAATGGAGCATATAGAGCAATACTACAATTTAAAGTAGCTACACAATTTGGTAAAACCGTACTATCTCCAGCAACACAAGTTCGAAACGTTACTTCTGCAAGTTTATTTCCATTAGCAAGTGGACACATTGGTGGAAGAGCTTCTGTTACCGATGCATTTAAAATTGTATTAGATGATATTTTTGGCGCTGGTAAAGATATTAATATGGAACAATTAATAAAATCTATAGAAAATAAAATTAAATTAGGTGTTTTAGATGAAAATATTGTTGCTTCAGAACTTGGTGCAGTATTAAAAGAAATTAAAAAAGGGTCCATTAATTCTTTAGATGGTTTGTATAACAAACTTTCTAATGGTCAGTTTATGAAAACTGCAACTAGAATTTATGCTGGAGGTGATAACGTTTGGAAATGGTATGGACATGAATATGTTAAATCACAATTAAGAGGATTGTTTAATAATCTAGATGATGTTGCAAAATGGACTAAAGAAGTAACTGGTAGAAACTATATTAAAAGAGATTTAATAAGTAACAAAGTAAAAACTTTAGATGAAGCTGTTGATGAAGCAGCCGCATGGTATATTAGAAATACTTATCCAACTTATAGTAAAGTACCAGAAGCTATACAAGTAATTAGAAAATTACCTTTTGGTAACTTTGTATCATTTCCTGCAGAAATGATTAGAACTTCTTTTAATTTAGTTAATATTGCTGCAAAAGAAGTTTCATCTTCTAATCCTTTATTAAGGCAGATAGGATATAGAAGAATGATGGGTACAGCATTTACAATTGGAGGAGCTTCTAAAGGTGCACTAGGTATTGCTACTGCATTAACTGGTACAACGGTTGATGAGATAGAAGCATATAAAAGATCATTTGCAGCATCTTGGAATAAAGATTCTGTATTAATACCTATGGATAAATGGAAAGAAGGAAAAGGAAAAGCAATTAACTTTTCTTATTTTAGTCCATATGAAGTAGTACAAAAACCAATTGAATCTTTTATGAGAGAGTTACAACAAGGTAAAATGAAAAATCAAGATATTGATGATAGAACTTTAACTTTGTTTGGTGAGTTTATGGGTCCACTTATTCAACCATTTATATCAGAAGCAATTGCTTTAGAAAGACTTAATGATGTTATGCCAGCAGGTATAGGTATTGGAGGCAGAGGAGGAATGACTAAATCTGGTTCTAGAGTATATTCTCAAACTGATGAAATTAGTGATAAAATAACTAAAAGTTTTTCTCACATTGTACAAGGTGTTCAACCAGGAGCTTACACAACTGGTAAAAAAATATTTCAAGGTATTAATGAAGATTTAAATAGAGGAGGTACACCTGTTAATTTAAGAGACGAATTACTTGCTTTATTCTCTGGTATTAGAATTATTAATGTAGATGTACCAAGGGCTTACGATTATAAAATTACAGAATACAATAAAAATAAAAGATCAGTAACTTCTGCAGAAAAATTTTACACAACAGAAAATATTCAAACTAGAGGAGGAAAAGTTTTAGAAGATGAATTTAGACAAATTCAAGATGAATATTTTAAAGTACAACAGGATTTTTATAATGTATTACAAGATGCATTAGACACAGGAGTATCAAAAAGAGAATTAAGAAAAAGAAATAAAAAACGTCTTTCTAATAGAGAGTTTAATAGAATTTTAAGAGGTAAGTTTACTCCATTTGAACCTTCAAGAGAGAGAATGATGAAAAGATATAGAGATGCAAAAGAAGCTTTCCCAGATAGAGACATAGATAAAAACTTTGTTTATCCTAGACAAGGTTTTAATAGCATTATAAGAGAATACAAAAATAAAGAATTGAAAAGAGTATTACCTGTTGAAGAACCTATAATAGAAGAACCAACACAACAAGAACAAGTTCAACCACAATTTCAATCAAGATTAAACGTGCCGATACAAACACCACCTTTACCACAAACACCACAGCCATCTGCTGTAGCGCAAGTAAATACTAATGTAATTAATCCTCTTTCAGGCTTGACAAGAACACAGCAAGCCTTATTATCACCATCAGAACAAGCTATCGTTCAAAGAAAAATTTAATATGGCTATTCAACCTAAAAATGTTAGAGAACACATCGTTGCCCTGTATGGACACATAACAGGAGTCAAGAAGGATTTGTATCAAATAAAAAATAATCATCTCAAGCACATGCATGAAGATTTGGATAAATTGGGTGGCAAGATAGATAAAATCTATTGGGTTCTTTTGGCAGCGGTGGGGGCCGTTGCTCTTTTATTTATTGAAAAACTTTTATGAAGTTAACAGCTAACATAACCTTGGACGAACTTACCAAGTCCCAGGTAGCCGAGAGGAAAGGGATTAACAACAATCCTAATCCTACTCAAATAGAAAATTTAAAAGCACTTGCTGTAAATATTCTACAACCAGTGCGTAGTGAGTTTGACAAGCCACTGATTATAAGTTCGGGATTCCGATGTGCAGAATTGTGCATTGAGATAGGATCAAAAATTACTAGCGAACATTGCGCAGACAATAAATCAGCAGCAGCTGACTTTGAGATTCCAGGAATAGATAATAAAGTATTAGCACAATGGATAAGAGATAACCTCATTTGGAATCAGCTTATCCTTGAGTTCTACAAAGAAGGAGAACCCTCATCGGGGTGGGTCCATTGTAGCTATTCAACAGATTTAAATAAGAAAGAATCATTAATTGCTTACCGAGAAGATGGCAAAGTAAAATACAAGCCCTGGTCTTGACATTAATAATATAAAGATTATATATGCTGCAGGTGCACAATAACGTGGCCAATTAAACTTGCTTAAATAAGGAGGATAATATGACAGCATTAGATTTAATAAATAAGTTCAATAAAGACGTTTGGAATCACACAGACAGAATGTTTGGTGATACATTTGACTCTATCTTTGATAGTTGGTCAAAAGTACAATCGTTTCCATTTTACAATGTAGTAAAATACGGAAAAGGTGAATATGGCATTGAGTTAGGACTTGCAGGCTTCAACAAGAAGAATGTTAAAGTTCAATATCAAGATGGTGTATTAACTGTTTCTGGTCAAGTAGAAGATAAAGAAAAAGACTACATTGAAAAAGGTTTAGCAGCTAGAAAATTCTTTAAACAATTTGCATTACACGATAAAGCAGTTGTTAATGATGCTAGTATGGAAGATGGTGTATTGACAATCAAACTTGGTGTTAATGAACCAGAAGAAATTAAACCTTTAGATATAAAAATTAAATAATTATATCCAATCTTTTAATTCTTCTCCCATAACCTGAGAAGCAATATCAATTTTCTTGCGGAGGGCCTTGACAATTTTTTCGTCAACTGTATCTTCCGCAAGAATATCAACATATGTTACTGATTTCTTTTGTCCTATTCTATGCGCTCTGTCTTCTGATTGTAATCTTTTTTCTAAATCGTAACCATTAGAATAATAAATTACAGTGTTAGCTTGAGTTAAAGTAATTCCATAACCACCTGTTTGTGGTGTTCCTACTATAAATCTACATTTATCGTTTTCTTGAAATTGCTTTATGTTCTTTTGTCTATTTTCCTGTAGCGTTAATCCATAATAATCAACCACGGAACCTGGACCATGGACCTTTTCAATTTCTTTAACTATGGCTTTGATGTCGTGTTGATAGTGAGCCCATATAATAGCTTTACCTTCTATTTCTTCTATAACTTCCATCAACTCATTTAATCTATTTGATTTTAATTCTTGAGTGCTACCATCATCTGCAACAAAATGACCGCAAGTAATTTGATGTAATCTCATTAATTGAGTTAATGCAGAAACAGAAGTAACTTGTTTACCGTTAAGTATGGCAAGAGCCTGTTTACGCATTTGTTCGTAAACTTTCTTTTGTTCAGGAGTTAAAGTTATTTGACGTTTCATATAAATTTTTTCAGGCAAGTCCAAACAATCTTCTTTTAAAACACGGTAAGAAAATTGTTTTACCGTATCAGATAACTCTCCTAAATTTTTAAATTTGTTTACGATTTCTATACTTCTTCCTGCAACGTGTATTGTTTTCATTTCTGCATATCTGTTTCTAAATGCATAGAAAGAACTAAAGTTTAAAAGATAAGGATCTAAAAATTCACATTGAGAATATAGGTCCAATGGATTTTTTGTTACTGGAGAACCAGTCATTATTCTTCTAAATTTAGTTAGTTCTCTCATACTTAAAATGTTTTTAGTTCTTTTAGCTTTAGGATTTTTTATAGTAGTAGATTCATCTATGGCCATTAAAGATTTGTGTGATCTTAAAAATTTTTTTGCAAATGCAGTGCCTTTATCTGTACTAAAAGCTTCTACATTCATAATAAGAATATGAAGATCTTCTCCTGTTTCAAACAAAGAATTTAACTTTTCTTCTTGTGTTTTAGTAATATTAGCTTGCCACAAAACCGTCACATTTTGAATATGATTAGGTAGATGTGTAGGTATTTCTTGATTATACCAAGTGCTAACAACACCTTTAGGTGCAATAATTAAAGCACCATCAACGGCACCTTTATCATAAAGCATAGATAAATTATCTATTAACACTTTAGTTTTTCCCGTACCCATTTCCATAAAAAATGCATACACAGGTTTGTTCCAAGATTTTTCTAACGCAGTTATTTGATGCTTGTATGGTTTTGTTTTAAATTTATAATTCATAATATTTATTCTTTCTATTGACATCTATATAATAATTATTATATTGTTTGTCAATGTCAGAAAGCATAAATTATAACGATATAAAATCTGGTTCAAAACCAATTGTATATGTTGTGCAAGAAATTGCAGGAACAAAAGATGGTAGACCAAAAATAAATATAATTGGTGCATCACAGTATGGTAGTTTAAAATTTTTATTACCAGAACTTGCACAAATTATTTTTTCACCTGGTCCTTTAATAATAAAGTTAAGAAGGTTATTAAAAGATTTTAAACCAAAAGATTATTTATTGTTAACAGGTGACCCTGCAATAATTGGAGTTGCGTGTTCTATAGTTTCTGATATGACAAATGGTAAATACAATTTGTTAAAATGGGATAAACAAGAAAGAAGATACTATCCAATAGAGATAGATTTATATAATAAAGGAGAAATAAATGATTGATTTTGAAAAAGACCAGGAGAGTGTACTTCAGAAAACTGAAAACATTCATTCACTAGCTGATCAAGTTGAAAGATTGCAGCAAATACAAGAAGATATTAGTAAGAACGAAGAATATCTTAAACAAAAGAAAAAAGAATTAGATCACATATCAGGAGAAGTAATACCTACAATGTTATCAGAGATGGGTTTATCTTATCTTAAATTAGCAGATGGTTCTTCGATAGAAGTTAAAACAAATTATAGCGCCACGATTACAGAAGCAAATAAAGAAGCGGCGTTTAACTGGCTTCGTCAAAATGGACTAGGGGATATAATCAAAAATGAGATATCCGTATCCTTTGGTCGCAACGAAGATAACAAGGCGGCTGATTATGCCGAACTTGCGAAGGGTCAAGGGTTTCAACCGACACAAAAGTTGAAGGTTGAACCTATGACTCTGAAAGCGTTAGTCCGTGAACGTATTGAGGCAGGTAAAGAAATGCCAACGGAACTTTTCAACATATATGTTGGAAACAAAACAACAATAAAAAGGAAACAATAAACATGGAACAATTAGCAAAAAAAGAAAATGCAGGTGCATTAGCAGTCAACTTGTTTGAAGCTGACGCACATGCGGGTACTCAAAATATGTCGCAAGAAGATCTTGCGTTACCATTTTTGAAAGTATTAGGACAACTATCTCCCGAAGTTAATAAAAGAGACGGGAAATATGTCGAGGGCGCAAGTCCAGGCATGATCTTAAACACTGTAACAAACGAAGTGTTTGACGGTGAAAAGGGGATAGATGTTTTGCCAGTATTTTACAAAAGACAATTAGTAGAATGGCAAGATAGAGGTGAGAGCAAAGGTGCACCTGTAGCAATACACGATGCAAGCAGTGATATAATGAGTAAGACTACAAGAGATAAATCTTACAAAGATAGATTACCAAATGGTAACTATATAGAAAACACTGCAAATCACTTTGTAATTTTATTATCAAAAAGCCCAACAACAGCTTTGATTTCTATGAAGGCAACACAATTAAAAGTTAGCCGTAAATGGAATTCAATGATGATGGGAATAAAAATGCAAGGTAAAAACGGTTTATTCACACCGCCAACATACAGCCACATTTACAAACTAAAAACAGTTCAAATGTCTAATGACAAAGGAACTTGGTTTGGTTGGGATGTATCTATGGTTGGTCCTATCCAAGATAAAGCAGTTTATGAAATAGCTAAAAATTTTGCTGAAAGCGTAAGCAGAGGCGAAGTTCAAGCTAAACACGAAACTGAAGAAGCTCCAAAAGCTAGGAAAATAAATTTATAAGTTCCTGTGCAGGACAACCGAGGCGGCGGAGGGAGACTGATGCCGCCTCATTTTTGGATATATGAATATAGTGAACGAAAGAGCTCCAAATAGTTATGATCAATGGATTGATCTAGGACGAAGAATTATACCCTGTCTTAAAGGTACACCAGAAATAAAAAAATGGAGTGATCCTAATTTAGAAATTACAAAAGAAGAATGGAAAACTAAATATCAACACAGTGCAATCGCATTAAGATTAGATGAAGATGTAGACTTTGATATTGATAATCCATTAGTAAAAAGATTTATAGAAAAATACATAAAATCGTGCGGTGCCATATCAGGCAGACCAACTAATCCATCAAGTCATTATTGGTGGAAAGGAAAATTAAATTACGCAAAGTTTGCATTACCAAAACAATTTGAAGAAATATATAAAAAATATCCTCACGGCGCCACTCTTTGTGAGATAAGAAGTGGTAATGGTTTTTATACAATAGTTCCTAAATCTTTACATAGTAAAGCAAATGAATACGTACAATGGGAAAAGTACGAAGACATAAAACATTACCCTGGAGATTTAGATGCTGACTTAAGAAAAGTTGCTTTGTCTACAGCATTGTCTATTTTATATGCACCACAAGGAAATAGAGATGAGTATTGTACAGCTATAGCAGGAGTTTTAAATAAACATACTGAATGGACAGAACAAGAAATTAATGATTTTATTTTTAACATTGCTGAAGTATCAGATGATAACGAAGCAAACGAAAGATCTAAAAAAGGAACTACAACTAAAAAAAGTGGCAAAGCATTTGGTATGCCTAAAATTGCACAGATATGGAATTGTGATGTTAAAACTGTGGCAGAAATATTTAGTTGGATTGGTATAAAATATGAAACAGTACAAGGAGCAGGAGTTATAGGAGATATTATTGAATATTCAAAAGATAGATATGAAGTGCAAGTCTTTAATAATAACGACGGAGAAACAAAAGAAATAAAAGTTTTAGTTGATGGTCCAACTTTAATGAAAGCAAATTTATTTTATGATGAAGTAATTAGAAAAGCACAGGTGTGGTTGCCTAGGATGAAACCAGCTGACTATGAAAAAATAATGAAAATTAAATTTGATCAAAGAAGAAAGACTGAATTAGAAGACTATATTTTTGAAGAAGATGCAACCGAAGATACAAAGTTTATAAAACACTTTATAAAATTTTTAAGTAGAGACAAAGTTTACGTAAACAAGCAAGAACTAGCAGATCACCAGTTATGTTATTATGAAAAAAATTCAGATCAACTGCATATAAATATAAATAGATATGAAGATTATTTAGAAGAAAAAAGAATAAACATTAAAAGAGTAGATTTAATTAAAAAATTTAAAGATATTTTTAAAGCTAAAAAAGTTAATGGGAAGTATAAAGGCAAGTCTTGTGTTTCTTGGGTAATACAAAACCCTAGTAATTGGGTAGATATAAAAGCAGAAGGAATTTTATTAGAAGCAGAAGATGCAGAAATTATAACGGAGGTTAGACAATTAACACATGAAACCTAAATTTATATCAGGTCCTCCAGGGACAGGGAAAACAAATTTTTTTATTAAAGAAAAATATGAAGAACTTGTTAAACAATACGGACATGAAAAGATAATTATATTATCTCATACTAACGTAGCAGCTGATGAAATAAGAGAAGTTATTTTAAATTTACCTTTAATGAAAGAAAAAGGTGTTAGAAAAAAAGCATTAGAACATAAAATTTGTACCATTCATCATTATTGTAAACATAAACTTTTAAGAAAAGATGTTTTTAGTGAAGAAGATTTTTCTAATTTAATAATTGAAACAGGAGGAAGATCATCTTTATTTTCTAAAGATGAAAAAAATTTAGACAAACATAAATTTTTTAGATTTTTAAATGATGCTCATGGAAACGGTTATTACGATAACTTACACGAATTTTGGAATAAAAGAACAACTGATAGAAGATCATATAAATATTCTTTTGAACAAATTTTAAAAATGAAAGAATCTTATGATTCTTATAAAAAAAGAAACAACCTTTATGATTTTATAGATATGATACAGGAGTTTACAAATAAAGCTTTAACTCCTGAATTAGATGCATTAATTATAGATGAAGCTCAAGACAGTAATAAACCTCAAATAAAGGCTATAGAAAAAATGGCAACCCACGTTAAAGATGGACATTTTTATATGGTAGGAGATGCAGATCAAACTATATTTGAATTTGCTGGATCTGATCCAGAATATTTTCATATCTTATCTAAAGAAGCTGTGGAATTAGAACAAGGAAAAAGATGTGGTCAAGCCATTAATAATTTATGTAAATCAATTATAAGACCTATTTGGGATCATTATGGTTATACTAGAAAATGGTTACCTGCAGTTTATACAGAAAAACATTTACAAGAAAATAAAATAGAACAAGGCTATAAAGTTGGTGATGTAATTAAAGGCAACGGATACTATTTACCTGACTTAAAAGGATCTGGAAATTTAGATATTTTGTTAAACAAAATAAAAAATACTAATCAAACTTTTTTATTTACTTATAGAGGCACACCTAGCGATAAAAAATTTAGAGACTTTTTTATACATAATGCTTTAGAGTTTTCACATGTTAAAAACACATCCTTTGTATCTAAAAAAGAATTACGATGTCATTACCTATGGCCTAAATTTATAAAAGGTGAACCTATGAGCTTAACTCAAATAAAAGCTTTTTGGGATTACATGAGCAGTAAAGTTATTGTTAGAGGGAAATCTAAAGCACAAGATCCTTTTAAAGACTGGATTAAAAAAGATTATACTATCGACAATTTAATTAATGATGGATTACTAAAACCAGAATCAAAAGCTTATGATGATTTTAGGGAAACACGATTAAAAACTGATGAAGAAAGATTAATTTATATAAATAGAGTCATCAGTAAAGGTTTTGATTTTGATGGTGAGATTAGAGTTAAATATGGAAACATTCATGAGGTTAAAGGATTAACCTTTGATAATGTTATTGTTGATGAAACAATAACTAGAGATGAAGCTTTTTTTGTTCAAAGAAGATTAAAATACACAGCATACAGTAGAGGTATTTTTGATTATTGGACATTACGATCAAATACAAACAAACAACTAGGAGGAATAAATGGATCCATATAAAAAACAAATTGGGGGTGCTCATTACCAAATGAAAATTCAACCGAGTGAATTTATAAATCACAACAGGTTGCTTTTTGCTGAAGGGAACGCTATAAAGTACATAGTGAGACATTCTAAAAAAAACGGAAAAGAAGATTTAGAGAAAGCTAAACACTACATAGATATGATTATTGATCGAGATTACTCTAATGAAAAAAAAGAATCTTGGATTGATGGATACAAAAAATGGAAAAATAAATAATGAAATGCGTTGTATGCAAAAAGAAAAACATTGCATTTGATTGTGAGTATATGTGTAAAAAATGTTACAAAAAGAAAAAAAACAATAATGTATAAACTTTGTTTAGTAGACATAACTTTGATTATGGCAATATGTTTAACATATTACATGATAGGCATATAAATGTGTACAGCACCTAGAATAGAAGATTTAGATTTAGAGGGCGTTGATACGGTAGCCGTTGACTTGGAAACATACGATCCAAAGCTCAAGGACCACGGATCAGGGGCCATCAGGGGTGACGGGTTTGTTTGCGGTATAGCCATTGCTACAGATAAAGAAAATTATTATTTACCGATTGCTCACGCAGGAACAGGAAATTTATCAGTTCAAGAAACTTGGGATAAATTAGATGAATTAATATTTCAAAACGAAAACATTACAAAAGTATTTCATAATGCAATGTATGACGTGTGTTGGATAAGAGCAGCTACAGGTAAAATGTTAAAAGGTAAACTAATAGACACAATGATTGCAGCATCAGTATTAGATGAAACAAGAATGCGATATTCATTAGATTCTCTTTCAAAAGATTATCTTGGTGATGTTAAATATAAATATGACTTACAACAAAAAGTTTTAGATTGGTCAGGAGGTACAATAAAAAATCCAATGACCAATATGCACAAACTTCCATATGAACTTGTAAAAGATTATGCAGAACAAGACGTTAATTTAACTTTAAGATTGTGGAGATTGTTTGAAAAAAAATTAGACGAAGCATTATATACAAATCCAAAAACAAAAAAAACAAAAACTTGTAGAAATATTTTTGAATTAGAAACAAAATTATTTCCTTGTCTGGTTGACATGAAATTTAAAGGTGTTAAAATTGATGTCCAAAAAGCTAGGAAAATAGGGCTTTTTCTTGAAAAAAGACGTGATAACTTAATTAATTTAATTGAAAAAAGAACGAAAGTTAAGGTTCAGATATGGGCAGCAGCATCTATTAAAGAACTTTTAGAAAATCAAAAAATTACAGACTATAAAAAAACTCCAAAGTCTAACATGCCTCAACTTCCAAAAGATTATTTACAAACACATTCAAATAGATTTTTACGTATGATTGCAAAAGCAAGAGAATGTGACAAAGCTAAAAATGTATTTATAGATGGTTTATTAAACTTCGTTCACAACGGTAGAATTCACGCCGACATCAATCAAATAAGATCTGATGACGGCGGTACCGTCACTGGCAGATTTTCTATGTCAAATCCTAACTTACAACAAATTCCTTCTAAAGGTTACATCGGTAAAAAGATGAGAGAATTATTTGTAGCTGATGAGGGTTGCAAGTGGGGAAGTTTTGATTACTCACAACAAGAACCACGAATTGTTGTACATTATGCAATCAAACACAAACTAAACGGCACTGAAGATTTGGTAAAAGAATTTAATAAAGATGATGCTGACTTTCACCAGATTGTTGCAGATATGGCAAAAATTTCTAGATCTCAAGCTAAAACAATTAATCTTGGATTGTTTTATGGTATGGGTAAAATGAAACTTCAAAAAGAATTAAATTTATCCAAGGAAGAATCAAAAACTTTATTTGATACTTATCACAGAAAAGTACCTTTCGTTAAAGAATTGTCTGATGGACTAATAGAATTTGCAGAAGATTTTAAACTTCTTTTTACTTTAGGAGATAGATTTTGTAGATTTAATAAATGGGAATCTACCGATCGTAAATGGAATAACGATACAGGAAGATTTGATCCTACGCCTATTCTTACTGAAGAAGAGGCATTGACAGCTTTTAAAGCAAAAATATTAGATTCTTTTAAACCAGAACATGCTCAAGAATACATTGATAATTTTAAATCTTATTATAAACCTGCGTTTACTTACAAAGCTTTAAATAGATTAATTCAAGGATCTGCTGCTGATATGACAAAAATAGCGATGGTAAAATTATATGAAAAAGGAATATTACCTCAAATTCAAATACATGATGAGTTGTGTCTATCTATAAAAGATGATAAGGAAAAAGAAATAGTTATAGAAACTATGGAAAATGCTATTCCCTTGGAAATAAAAAATAAAGTAAATTGTAAAATAGGTAATAATTGGGGAGAAGCAAAATGATAAAT
>Ga0208767_1001727_pt1 | contig 17038 bp, 37 predicted proteins | sample VirMetDEL_Mar_21_FD_184514 | JGI IMG/M metagenome (GOLD analysis project Ga0208767, IMG submission 184514) | Aqueous microbial communities from the Delaware River and Bay under freshwater to marine salinity gradient to study organic matter... | ecosystem: Environmental > Aquatic > Marine >... | reverse complement strand
TTAAGGAGGAAATATGAATCGTATTGCAAAAGCAACAAGTACATTACTTAAGATTTTGACTATACCTGCTAGAGTTACAGTAGGTCTTATCAAAGCTGTTCAGAAAGAAATGCCTGATCAGATCAACATGCCTTATGAAATAAGGAAAAAACCAACAGAGGAAAAACATGACAGAAACTAAATTAACACAGAAAGAAAAAGTTACTAAGAAATATGGTGCAATGGTATCATATTATGCAGAGCTTTTAGCTGAGTGTCATAATGCTGTTAGAAAAAATAGTTTGCTAGGTAAGTTAGATCCTATGGGTCAAAAGACTTCAGCAACTACATTGTTTATCAGAACATGTTCAAGAATGGACAAGACTGATGAAACAAAACAGAAAGCAGAGAAACTTATGGATGTAAGTGGAGAGCTTTCTAATCAAAAGATTGCATAACAATTGTTATAGCAATGACCCCTGTATGCTCCCTTGTACAGGGGTTCATTAACCCTGAAAGGATATATGAAACCAATACGTAAAGACGAGCAAGAATACTTACGAGCATATATAGGACGTAAGTTTGATAACAGAAGATCTGCACTAGAGTCAGAAAGACAAGTAGATGTAGATCAAGAAGTAGATAAAAATCTTTCTAAGTTTAGAAAAATGTTAAACATAGAAAAACTTATTAAAGATGTTCAGAAAGCTAGTGATGAATACGAAGATTTTGTTACTAACTATGAAGTACGTAAAGCAAATAAAAAAGGTGAGTTATATAAATTAGGTCAACAACTTCAAAAGAGAATGTCTAAATGGCAATCTATTAGAAGATGGGAAAAAGAACCTAATTTTATTATTCATAATGCAGAAAGAAATGAGCTACCTGTAGATATGGATGATGCCATTAAATACATAGCAACTGTATGCGAAGAAGAAACAATTAAAGCTTATGACCGAAGTAAGAAAGGTCAAGCTATAAGAAACTTAGATGCACAAAAAGAAGAAGCAGAAAATGCTTTGTATTCAGGTGGATCTATGGTCGATGTAAGACAATACATACACAACATATTCAATACTGCTGGTATAGCAGATAGAGTAGCAAAGAGTTTGTTGATGTTATCTAAGTAAACAATTAAGTAATGCCCTACTTGTTTGTAGGGCAATTACTACAGAAAGGAACTTATGAAATTAGTAGGATCAAATGAAACAATAATATATTCAGTTGTAGAAATAGATTTCAGCTGGGTAGGCGATGAGCCAAGACCAAATATTATAGCAACATATTCAAAACGTGAAGATGCTGTTATGAAAAAAGATCTTTGTAAAAAGATAGCAACAATAGATCAAAGTAAAATGCAATACCAAGTGGTATCAATAAATGTAAAGGATAAAAATGAATCACAGAAAACAACTTAGTATAATTGATAAAGCCACTAAAAGAGCTTTAAAAGATGTAGATAATTTGCGTGGTGAATCACCACCTGACTTCATCAAAGAGTTTTTTAAATGGTGTACGTTAGCTAAGAAATATATCAGGGAGGCATTGAACTAATGTTTACACCTGATCCACAAAAACAAAAGAACATAGCTGCTATAGAAAAGTTATTGAAAGATAACAATCTAGAGTACGATATAACTTTAGTAACAGATAGTGATATACTTGTTAGTATAGCTGTGATGCCTAAAGACTATGTAGAAGCAGAGGAGATAGAATGAGAAGTAAAACAGTATGGAATGTTATAATATGGAAAGCTAATGGCGATGAAGAATTTAGAGTATTTACTCAAAGACCTGATTTCGCTAATATTTATCCATTAATTAACTGTAGTATGATAGAGTTTCAAAAAGGTTATCATGAAGATTATGGTACTTTTGAAATGCATTGCGATGAAGAAAGTAAACTAAAATCTACATTTATGAAAAATAGTAGAGCTACAAAAGCATGGCAAGAATACTTAAAAAGAACTAAACGTATGTCTATGCCAGGCGATTTTATCGCTGGTGATGTAGCAATTTTACAGAAAGTAAAAGAACCAAATGAAAAAAAGGAGGTACGTAGTGTCGCTTAAATTAGGTAATAAAACTTATGCTGTTAAGCAAGCAGAAAAATCTGTTCAAGATCTATTAAAATCTATTCATTTAATGGAAGAATTAATAGCTATTGCAGCATTAGCTGATAAACATTCACTAGAGTTGCAAAGCTGGATAAAAGAGTATAAATTAGACATAGAGCTGCTTGATGCTCAAATAACGGAGGTAAGAACACATGACTAATAATATACAACAAGCTATGAAAGCTGATTATCTTAAAGTTCTCACAGAGAATAAAAAGATGAGGCAAGAATTAGCTAATCTAAAAAAAGAGATAGCTCATCTAAAAGGTATGATACCTAAAGATGAAGATATAGATCTTGCTATTGGAGGTACTACAGGTGAGTGATGAATATACAATAGGTTCTAATGATAAAGTTGCACGTTTAGAAAAACGTGGACGTGGCTTTAGACGATTGATCACTGCGATAAATGATTTACCATTATATGGTATCATACACGCAACACATCCTACATTGGTAAATGAGTTAGAATTGTTTAAAGATAAATTAAAAAATTTAATATCTGAGAACAATAATGATTTGGCTCAACACTATACTAAAGAGTCACTTCACTCAGATCCATTGAAAGATAGTATTAATAATCAATATACTGAGAAAGGAATATAATGACTGAAAAAGATAAATTAATATTCAGAATTAAATCTCTTATTTTTAAGTGTAGAGAAAAAGGTAAATGGAATCTAGCATTAAGATTAAAAGATAAGCTAGATAGAGTTTTTATATAAAATTCGTTCATGACGAATAGGTAAGTTAGAACCTGTATTGAGATAAATACTAGTTATTAATTTGATCTCTAGCTAAAGGCCTACTAAACCCATCAGCAAAAAACGCATAATGGCGAGTTGTTGGTGGGTGGAATTAAATCCAATTTTTAGGTACGCAAAGTACTTCACCAAATTCAATTATATTATCATTAGCATCAGTAGAGTATGTACCAAATGTAATAATGTATTCGTCTGTCTCTTTGTAAATCCAACCTTTGGTTTTAGAAATAGCAGGTTTTAATTTTTCAATATCTTCAAGTGATAACCAACCAGTTTCTGATTGAGCATCATACCATGTAAGATATTTGGAAATAGGTTTGTAAGGAAAGTTTTTTTGAACTTTCTTTTTTTTAATGTATCGTCTCTGAGCCATGATCAAGAAAATCTATATGTGCAAATTCATCTAATGTATCATGGGGTACTGTGATACCTTTTTCTTCTAATAATAATTGTAAGTGTGTTGAAGAAATAATAGCTAGAGCCATAGAGTCAGCAACATCTTTAGTAAGATTAGCATCTTGATCTAGTAAATATTTAGATACTTTTCTAGCACTCACTTTTTCTATAAAGTGTTGAGAGTAAGCTTTCTTACTTGTTTTTTTTGGTACAAATTTGTAAATAATTGCCATAATAAACATACCTCTAGCGAGGATAACTAAACCTAATATTTGACCTGCATAAGGAAGTCAATGTTGTTTTTACAAGATGGTAAAACTTTGTCGTAGATCTCATTTTGGACATATTCTATGTTATTTTTATCGTCTTTATCCCATAATTCGTAGAATAATGTAGCATATACCATAGGATCTATGCCTAATTTTTGCCAATATAGTCGTTCACCAGTATGGTGCAGTTGAGAATGATGAGCATAACAAAGTGGTATTGTCCAGCAATCGCTAACTTTTTGTGATACTCCACGTTTCTCAGCAATAGTAATATGATGAGCTTGGCATTCGTGGTACATACAAAGTAAGCATTGTTGACTAGCTACCCATTGTAGATACTTTTTTGATTTCCACCTTTTTTGCACCTTGTCCTTTTATAGTATTTCTAACTTTCATGTAACCAAAATAAATAGCTAAATTTCTTAGAGCTTCATGTAGTAAATTTGATGCTTTTCTTTCAGAGATATGCAGCAGATTACTTATTTCTGTAATACCATAATTTTGGTAACAGAAGTACTTTAGAACGATTATAAAGTGTTCTCCAAGATCTTTAGATATTTCAGATAATAAACTAAAAGCTCCAATTTTAGAATCCATTACTGTATTAGATCCAAAATCTAGTCTAGGCATATAGTTGGAAGCTCTACCTCCAAGTTGTGATACTTCACATAATCGCCTATACCTAGATCCTGCAATAAATTCAGGTTCACTTATCAGTTGTCTATGGAACATATAGTCTAATCTGGACTCTCTTACGTTCTTCATAACAGTCTTTTTATCAAAGACTTTAGGTACTAATTCTAGTTTATCCATACTTACTTATATACGATTGAATAGATTTATCAACGAGTGATTTGAACAAAGTATCTTTATTGTATTTACCTAGTAATCTATCTACTCGATTACTAGACTTACAATTATGATAAAAAAGGATTTTACTTTTGCACCCATACTTTTTAGTAGGCTGCAATAAGTAAGACATAATAATTGAAAGGTTATATACAAAGTAATCTTTCTCGTTTTTAATTGTTTGTTTACCCTTCAATATTTTGATAGAAGTGTCATACTTACTATTTAAAAATGAATGAATATTAATCAACATAAAGGATTTAAAATGCTTAAAAAAGACTATCGACATAGTGCTAGTAGTGCTAATGCGTTCATAGATTCTCCTGCTTACTGGGTGATTACAAAATTATATGATTTTGAAGGCCCTGTAAATAGTAGAATGGTTATGGGTACAGCAGCAGAACATGCAGCTAACGAAGCCCTATCGAATATTAATCTAAAGCCTGAAGAAGTAATGCAAAAGGCAGAAGATAAGTATTTGAAAGAAGGTGGTGATAAGAACAATAGTGACATGGAGAAAGCAAGAAATATCTCTATGAGATTTGTTACTAATTTATCAGAATTTGGTGATTTAGTGTCATATCAAAATGAAAAGATGACAGATGGTAAAAAATACGGATTAAAATATCCTATTAAAACTGTTACTGACTTTGAGTTTGAAGAAGTTATTGTAGATACAAAAGCTACAGCATATCTTAAAAGACTCAAGAAAGGTAATTTAGACCCAAACTGGTATCCTAAAGCATCAGATGTAAGACAACAGATGTTATATGCAGAAGTATACAAAAAACCTACAATGTTATTGTATTCTTCAGAAATAGATACAGAAGCAGTTGATATGGTTGATAGACCAAAACATCATTTAGATGATATTATCAATGCAATGAAAACTATTGAACACATATCTAGCATAGCTAAAACTAAAGAAGATATAATCAGAATGTATCCGTTGAATATGGATAACTTTAGATGGGGTAAAGAAAACGATTCACCACATAAAGAGTTCGCAAGGAAATTGTGGACTAAAGCATATGATTATAATATAAAATAGTATGCAAAGATTTGGTGCAATAATAAAACACATTAACAATAAGAACAGGAGGAAACCTATGGCTCAAACAGAGACATATAAAGCAACAGTCAAGGGTGTTAAAGACATTCATGACGAAGAAAACCCAGTTAAGTACTGGCTATCCGTTGAAATGGAAAATGGTATGGATAGAAGATTGTATGTAGATCAAAATTGTAGACACATACAAAAAGGTCAGCAAGTAACTGTAACTGGTTATCCAATAAAGAAACCAGGAAGTAACAATCAAACTTGCGTAAAAATAGAAACAGAAGAAGGATCAGAAGGAGTAGAACCAATGCCACAAGCACAAGTTAATGCGACTGCTAGAACTAATGGTGTTACAGCAGTAAGAAATACTCAAGATGTATGGAAAGAAAAATACAGACTTACTATGAGTAATTTACTTTCAGCAGCAATAGGATCAGGCAAAGAAGTAGACTTCGGTCAGATTGATAAGTATGTAAGAATGATACTAGAAGCTGAGTATGAAGGAGATAAGGCTCCGTTCTAATGAACGTAGTTGTTATTATAATGCATTTAGTTAATGGATCTGTAGTTGAAGCATCGGTTTCAGCTACTGTTCCAAAACTATTATGCACAGAAGCAGTTAAAGAAATTGCTGTATTATCTACAGAAGATAGTACAATGACCTATAAGGGTAATAGAGTGTTTTTATATTACTGCAAAGACAAGAAAGGAAAAAGAGTAAAATGATACCACAAGAAAGATTAGAACAAGCATTAAAGTTTTTATCTGAAACAGATGAACAACATGCAAAGCTTACAGCTGGTGTAGATTATCTAAAAGACTTATCTAAAAATATGAAAGGTAAGTTTATAGTTAATTGTGAAACAGAAAAATCTGTAGCTATGAAAGAACATGCTTGGTATGCATCAGATCATTATAAGAAACATATAGATGAGAAACGTGCATTAGTAGAAGAAGCTACTAAGTTAGAAAATAATAGATCTAAAGAAAACTTAATCATAGATGTATGGAGAACTTTAGAAGCATCTAGACGTAATGCAAAAGTATAATGGAAGTTATTTGTTATATATTTATTGTGCTATGGATTATGGGAGTTTCTGAATCATGAAATATTTGTTTAAGATATTTGCTTGGCAGCCATTGTCAACCGAAGTGGTTGTTCAAGCAGATACTGAACAAGAGGCAATAGAGAAAGTAAAAAATTTAAAGTCTGAAGATGTAGAGTGGCAGAGTCATGCTTTAAAGAAAGAGAGAGTTACTTATGAAGTCTTTATTAAATCTGACAAAGACTCAACAGAATAACTCTGATAGATCTCCTGAAGAAAGAATGTATATCTGTGTAATCACACAGGCATTTCAAGACGCATTGTATCAAGGCCCATATAGAGAACTCATTAATTATAAAAGAGATGCTATAGATTGGTTTAAGAATCAAAGCTATGATTTTAAACTTATATGTGCTTTATCTAGTTATGAATGGGAATATATATATGATGCTTTTATTAAGACACAAAAAAAAGGTTTAACTTCATATACAGAGTATCAGTATAAGATACTCTTTAATAAAGAAAAACCTATTAAGAAAGATAAATTTGTGTTAAAAGTTAAACATGAGTACTTCTAAAATGAAAAAAGCTGATAGTATATTAAGTACAGTATTAATAGAACATATCAAACGTCATGAAGCTGGAGCTAAAAAATATGGTGGCTCTATGGATGATAATAATAAATCAGTAGTTGCTTGGATAAAAGATGCTAAAGAAGAAGCTATGGATTTTGTTATTTATTTAACCAAATTAGAGAAGCTCCTGACTGGTGATAACACTTCTGACAAGCTAATGTACGATTCGGAAAAGATACAAAAATAGTATTACTTGTTAATTCTTTTTTACAAGTTTTACAATTACCCACTCTAGTAGCGATGTATTTTTTCTTTTTAAGCATAGATTTATCATTAGTTTAATATAAGTGATTTGATAGATTTAGATCCATCAATATTTAGTTCTAATTCTGCTTTAGATTTAATACATTTATAATCTATATTATCTTTAACTTGTCTCATAGCTTCACGTTTATGTTTTAAACATACAGACATAGACTTTTGTATTCTATGCTCTTTAATATCAGGGCCTATAAACATAAGTAATGCTACAATCTCTGCTATCATTAGTGTCCGTTTCCATTCTTTCTAACTTTATCTTTTAACTTCTCTACATCGGCTAGTGTTTTTTCAAGTTGTGATTTAAGAAATTCTATATTGACTTTATTAGTCATATTCATTTCTTGAGTAGACTGTAATTTTTCTACAGTTTTATAAAGATCTTCTAATAAAAAGTGTTGCTCTTGATCAGTTGGGACTTGCTCGGATTTTTTAAGCAAATCATTTTCAAATAATTCTCTTGATGTTTCGAGACTAGTTAACCTAGCTGTTACTTCTGTATATGCTACTACACCCATAACAACACCAATAATTATTCCTATCATATTTTTAATAGGCATACTTACATTTGTATCTTCACTTACTTTCATTTGCCACCTTTAAATATTTGAGTGCCTTTAATACCAAAAATAGAAGCTACTACTAAAATCCATAAATTAGTAAACCATTTTGGAAGATTGCTAAAATGTTCAAAGAACACATTTACTTTTTCCATCATAGCAGGATCATCTGATATAACTGCATAAGCTAATATTAGTATTGGTAAACTTAATAAGATAAGAACAAACTCATCTTTATAATCATTCTGTCTAGCTTCAAGTAATTTACCTGAATATTCTAACTCACCATTAGCCATTTTCTCAGCATGTTTTGCTTGAGCATTAGCCATCATCATTTGAGTTTCTTTTTTCTTTTTGTATATATGACTTCCAGCAGAGACTGCTAGTTTAATAGCACTAAACCACATAGTTTCCTTTATTTTATTTTGGTTGATATAGGGTGTACGTTAAAGTTAATTCATCGTTAGGAAATATATCTTTTGTTGTTTTAAGATAATATTTATTATTAACTTTAATTCTTTCGCAATTAGATTTATCTGCATGATTAATGAATCCTCCTAATGGAGTTCTATGTAATTCATCATTTATTTCAATGTGAGATATACCTAACTCAGTACCTTTTTTAATTTCGTGTGTAGCAAATACACCAAGTCCTTCAATCCAACTTGGTCTAATAGTAACAAATGGTGGCAATGGTTTGTAAGACACTTAACAATTCCATGCTCTTAATGATTTGTTTATTCTGCTATTAGGATCTCTTGCTGTTTTAGCAGAAGTAAGTTTACGTTTCATTCCTTTCATTCTTGCACAGAAAGAAGCTCTACGTTTATTACCTTTTTTTTTACTAGGTGCTTTTAAATTACCACCAGTACTTCTGTTGTAACTAGCACGTCCTTTAGCATTTAAACCACCTTTAGGGTTCTTGCCTTCTTTACGTTGCCATGCAGGAGACTTAGCCACTATCTTTTCTTAGCAGTTCTAGCTGCTCGTTTAAATTGTTTAGAAGTTGGTCTACCTTTTTGACCAGCTTTTCTCATCTTTTCATTACTACCTGCTTTTATTCTTTTACGTTTAGCATGTATGTTTGCGTATAAACCTTTTTTCTTACTCATGTTGTTGGATGTCCTTCCCATGCTTTTAGCATTCCTTCTGAAATTACTTCATCATCATATGGTTGATCACCATTCTCCATACGGATAATAGCTTTAACCAAAGGTAAGTAATCTTCTATACTGTTTGCAAGTTCTTCATCTTTATCTTTAGATGTAGCTGCACAAACATATTTAATATAATTATCTGTATCGTTTTCGATAGGGGGTGCCCATCTATGTATAATTTTTTCTATAGTTTTAATATCGTAGTTAAATCTATAAGTTAAAAGGATACGCACTAAGGCACGTAAGCCCCATACAGGTTCTTTAAACTGACAGAATACATCGTCATTTTGTTCATCTGACAATCCATCCCAAGCAGTTCCTAATTTTATATTACCTGGATTATGATTTCTTATTCCTCTAGGTAATGATTTTTCCGATCCATCGTCCATGTTTATTTAATACCATTGGTATGAGTTTTGGTAAACCATTTATAATCATACCGAGTCCTATAATTGGTCTAGCTCTTTGCGTTTTATTATATCTAAAAGCTAATGAGTCTTTGTCAATAAGACAACCTACTTGTAATCCGTAGTATAGTCCTAATGAATTTCCGTAATATTTAATACTGTAGCTACTGTGATAGTGTCCTTGTACGCATGACATTCCCATAGATTGAGCTAACTTTAAAACTTCTGCTACCTTACCATGACAAAAATAAACTGGGCCATTAGGTGTTTTAATAGTAAGGTCATCGTGCCATTTCCAGTTATGGCTAACTTGTAAAAAATCGTTATAATGTTTTAGGTATGCTTTAGGTATACCATGTTTCAAAGCTCTACGATAAACAAGACTTCCATGATTAGAATCTAATAGATCCATCTTTGGAAACAAAGCTTCCAATTCTTTAATGATAGGTAATGACTGTTTAAGTTCATCTCCTGCACTAGGTAGATCAGGATCGCTATCGTGAAAAGACATTGCATGTTTATCTACTTCATCTCCTATATGTACTATTCTATCAGGCTTAAAAATCTTTTTAATATCTTTTAAGAAAGGTATAAGATCCTTATGATGATAAGGAATGTGAGTATCTGATATTATTAATATTGATTTATTCATAACAAATCACTACTACAACTTATACTCTATGTACACCCATATGTAAAACTATGAATTGTATCCTTTGACACAAGCAAATTTAATATGAATCATATTGCGATTTACTTCTCTTGAGTTTAAATCATCAAATTTTTCATAAGCTTCTTTATGCCCAGCTTGAACACATTGTCCCCATGTTTCATACACAGTAGGCATTACATGAGGTTCAGAACATTCTTGTTGTACAATAGAACATATGACCATAGTTAATTGGTATAATCCCATTATAAAACCTTATTTAGTAATACAAATAATTCGCCTAAAATAACTAAGCCTACAGCAGAAAGGATATAGAGTATACGATCTATATCTTTTTTGATGTGTGCCAGGTGATTGTTTTCGATAGTATCTATCTTTGAAGCTAGTACTCGAATATCACCTTTAACATCTGCTATCTCTAGCTTCTGTCTATCTTCTTTATATTGTTCCATTTAAAACAATGTCTTGTATGGATCTCTCACAAGCCCTCCTAGTTTATATTTAGTATATCTTGGCCCTTTATATCTAGGATGACCTGACTGTCCTAATACGAAATCTAATGCTACATCAGCAGCTATGTCTGCTGGTACACCACCTTGCTCTAATTGTTCTTTAGTAGATCTGACTGCACTTTGTAACCAAATAGGTAAGAATCGTTGTCCTGCTTGACCCCCTATTTTCATAGCTTTTTCAATAGCATTGTCATCTACTTTATTAATACTTGGTGAATAACCAGTAGTCAAATATTGTTTGTTAGTTAAAATTTCTGTTACAGTTCTAGGCAAAGAACCAATCTTTTTAAGAGCTGTTTTTTGTGGATCTGTAATCCAATGAAAAGGTTCCATTAATTGTTTAGAAAATGTAAGTACATCTCCATTACCTAAATCTATTCTAGTAGGATCTTTATTTTCTAATACTGATTTACCTGAAAACGCATAGTTCATAGCATTTCCTACTACTCCAAATAGTATTGCAGCTTTAGCAAAATAATAACCATACATACGTCTTGCATCTGAATTAGCTTCAAACGCAGGTAATGCTTTACCTATAATTCTTAAATTAGATATAGTCCAATCAGGTGCAAATAAAAGTAATTGCATATAACCTCTAGATCCTGGTTGGAACATAGTTTGTGCTAAACTTTTAAATATTGGTGTTTGTATATTTTTAGTTAATGCAAACCAATCTTGACCACCAAATGCATCATTAGTAAACTTTGCAGCAGCTGCTGCTTTACGATATATATGTGCTTGAGTTTTATCTACAGCAGGATCTATTGTTTTATTTAATTGTGTTAAAAATGTGTAGAGTTTTGCATGAGTAAATATTCTATCCCATGTAACTCTATCAAACCATTGAAATACTTTTTCAATTTTTTTACCTTGTTTAATACCAAACTTGTGTTTTAAAAAATCATCAAACTTACGCATTTGTGCGTAGAATCTATCAAGTCCTGCATCTTCAGGTGTTGATATAACTAATCTATTAGCTTGTGCAAATCTAACAATATCTTGAAAACCTACGTCTTTAGCAGCTTGATTAGCATGAGGAAATTCTTTTAAGAATCTACCTGGACTATCTATAAGTTCTTGTATTTCTGTAGTCTTTTTACTAAAAGCTTGTTTAATAAATTTACCAGCTATTTTTAAAGGTACACCAGCAAAGACCATACTTTCAACTAAAGCTCCTGCATGAAAAAATGAAAATCCTACAGCTAATCTTTTCATCATAAAGTTAGTTGTAAAGATAGCAGACATTAACTCGCCTTCATTAGAAGCATCAAAAACCATACGTAATGATTTTTCTGTTCCTTTTAATACATATACTTGATCTCTTTTGCCTAAGAAAGGGTGATTAAATTTAACATATCTTTCTGCTAAATGTGTACCATAAGCAGCAGCTTGTCTTTGACTATTAATCATAATAGGAATTTTAGCTTCAATTCCATGACCAACAGGTATTGAGACAGGACTAAACTTAGGAGTAATTAAATACTTAACCATTTGTCTAGTAATAAGAGCTTTGTTTAATGAAGTAGCATAGATACGTAATAGTTCGGCTGGATCATCCATACCTTCTTTAAGTCTGAATCCTGCTTTATAACCTTCATTAATATCTTCAAAGGTTCTTTTTTTACCAAACTTAAATACACCTGATGTTCCTGTTACTTTTTCATCAAACTGTTGTGCAAACATTAAAGGATTTTTTCCTAAATATTCTTTCCACAATAAAGGTAGATAGTTATGTCTATAAGATTTAATTATAGTAGAATCTAACTTAGATACTTCTTCATACATTCCATCTAAGGTTAGTCTTAAATAATGAGCAACTTGTAATTCTTGTTTAGTTAAATTTTTCTTTGTAAGAGGTTCACTGCTTAAATCAAATTCTAATTTTTTATTTACTCTACTACCTTGTATGTAATGAAATACTTTACGTCTTGAAGTAGGATCAGGTAACATTTCTTGTATTCGATTTATAATAGGCATTACCCCACTTGTTAATTTAGCATTATAATTATGTCCAGCATCTAAAGCTCCTTCAATATGTTGAATGCTTTTTTTGTTAAATTCAGAAGGCATTTCCCTCATCATTTTGAACAACTGTCTACCTGCTAAATATATACCTGCACCATAACCAAAACCTTTAGCTGTTTCATATAGCTTATCTTTAGGTTCCGTTAAGAACATTGCTGTTCCACCTATAGCACCAAAACTTGCAGCATTTTTAAATACAGCAGCTTTAGACATAGCTAAAGCATTTTCTATAGGTTGGTTGTTAGCTATAGTAAGTGTATTAGTAAGTCTATCGTATTCTTCGGCAGAAATATTTTTATAACTTTCTTTTAATTTTTGAATGTAAGCATCAATTCCTACTCTTGTTCCTTTAGGAGTTAATTGTAACATTCTTTCAGGAGGTATAGGTTGAACAGCTTCACCAAATTTTTGTGTAGCTGCACGTATTGGTAAACCTAAATCTCTAGAAGCTATTGCTGGAATACTACCTAATACTGTACTCATTAATAGTCCAGCTGTTGCACCTATAGTAGTTTCTGTAGTAGTTCTACTTAAAGAGATCTCTCCCTTTTCACCTAATTGTAATCCAGTAGAAAAAGCTAATGGTGTAAATAAAGCAGCAGCAGCTCCATACTTAATATCTTTACGATATTGTTCTTTAAATTTACTGTCTACATTTTTAAATTTTTTAGAGTATTTAGCACGTGTAGCTTGAACTACCCCCCTGCCTAGTCTTGTAAATAATGTAGCAGGTATAGCTAATAAATAAGGATCAGCTACTATCATGTTAACTAACTCAGCACCCATCATACCAGGATGTTTTTTAGCTAATTTAACTACTTCACTAAATTCAAATGTTTGATTGCCTTCTTCTAAAAGATAACCAAATTTATTATATATTCTTTCAGCTTCTTTATACTGTCCAGTATTTCTTAATTCAGGGAATCTTTGTAAAAATCGTTTAGCATCTAATGCTTGTTTCTTTTTAGTATTACCAGTTATCCATTGATACAATGATGCAGGTAATGATTCTTCGAATAGAAGCTCCATTGGGTTTCTAAGTGTTTGAAAAAAACCTGGAGGCTTTTGTATTTCGTTTTGTAAAGGATCTCTCAAGGGATCTTGAACATCCTTTATAGGATCCTTTAGATTAGGTTCATTAAATCTAAAGTCATTTGCCATTTTAAGATTTTCTTTTTTTTGGTTTAAATATATTAAAATCGCCTCTAACTGTATTTTTGAAAGTTTTGTATTCTCCACCTTTCATGGCTGATACAGTTCTATCTTCAAGACCCATAGCTTTTAAACCTTCATCATTTATTTTTCTAGGTTTAACTACAATAGATCTATTTTTAAATGGACTTGCTTTAGCTTTAGTTGTATATCTTTCTGTAATTTTAGTAAATGCTGCATCACTTTTAGTTTGTGCGGCTATGAGAGATTTCATAGCACCTCCAGATTTTGCTTTTCTTACACTTTTAGATGGTACAATTTTAGATTTACCAGTAATAGTTTGCCCAGCTTGTTTAGGAAATCTAAGTATTGGATCAAATGCTTTTGTTTTTTTACCTGTTGCTTTAATTAATTTAGAAGGTTTAGATAGTATATCAGATTTATAAAATTGAACTTTAGGAACTACAAATTTAGGAGTAACTTTTTTAGGTCTTATACTTGCTTTAACATTGCTACTTGCTCCTTTAATAAAAGTAGCTGTTTTTTTTCTGCTAGTTTTTAATCCTGTAAAAATATTTTTTGTAAAAACTCTATCTCTAACTTTTCCAGCATAACTTTCTGCTGCAAGTTCTCTTACAGAAACAGTTTGCATACCTTGTTTAGTTATAAAATCAGAACCTTGACCAAATTTTTTTCTTACAGCTTTGTCTGCTACAGTTCTAGCATCTAAAGATGAAAATCTAGATGGTGATTTTTGTGCAGGAAGTTTTTGTATGCTTTTAACTTTAGCAAATTTAGACCATATTATTTTCATATTATCTCCTAGAAGTAATCAGGGAATCTGTTTTTAAGAATCTTAACAGCTCTAGCCCTTGATACATTTTTTAATTGTGGGTTAGACTCTAAAAGCATATTGACTACTTTAGTGTCATCGTTATCTATAATGTTTCCATCTACTTGTGGTACAAACATTTCAGCACCTTCTTCACCTACTATATATTCTTTTCCTTGTGCAACTGGGCCACCTTTAGCTCTAAAAGTATCGTCAGGTTTAGTTTCTAATGTTGCTTTAGTTATACCTCTTATACCACCTTTTTTCTTAATTTTACCTTCTTTATATAATTTTTTAATAATACGTTTTTTGTATGGAGTATCAAATACTAAAGGTTTACCACTTTTGTTATTTTTTTGTAATCTTTGCATTTCTTTTTCTAATTCAATAGTAATTTGTTCAGCAGCTTCTTCAAATTGAGCTTGTTTATTTTCACCTTTAATAAATTTACCATAAACTCTTTCAAAGAAATTAGGTTCATCAATATCCATGCTTCTAAGAAGTTGTTTAGTATTTTCTATTTCTTGAGCTGTTGCTTCAATAGGAGCTTGTTTTCTATCTCTTATTCTATCAGCATATTTACCTGATATAGCACCAGCATTTATAGCATTATCAAATAATGATTGTGATATAGGTTGTCCAGTAGCAGAAGATTTCATTAAACCTAATCCTAATGTAAATGCAGGGTTAGCCATTAATGCTTCAAATCCACCTTTATCTTTCCAAGATTGACCAGCTTGTGCATAGCTTATACCAAATATATTTTGAAATTGTTTTTCACCTAAACCAAATTTTTGCATTCCTTGTTTTGCATATTCATTTTGTTTCATGTCCATAGTAGACATACGTGGGTTAGTACCTTGCATAGTAGCATTAGATCCATCAGCAGCTACTTTTCTTCCTGTTACAGGATCTATTTTGTAAGGGCTAGTTTGAAATTCTTTTCTTCCTGAATTAGGGTTTCTACCTTCTTGACCAAAGTAAGGAGAAGTAAATGTTTGATTAGGATCATAGTTTATATCCATAGCAGTTTCACCTGACATATCTCCAGCTGTTCCTTCTGAGGGAAATATACCTGTAGCTCTACGTCTAAGTTTATCTATAAATGATTCCATTATAATATTCTCCTATCTAATTTGTTTGTTTTTAAAAAATCGTAATAAGGACTATCGCTTGTAGCTAACAATCCTTGTTGTGTTCTTGGTGTATATAGTGCTGTTTTAACATCATCATACATACCTTTAATATAGTTTTTAGATCCTATATTATTAAATATAAATTCTGAAGGACTAGGTAATCCTGTTCCTTCGGTATTTACTGTTCTTGTTTCTGTTTGTTGTGTTTGATTATCATTGTCTCCACCTTGATATTCATCAATAACACCTTTTAAAGTTTGTCCTTTAGTTCCAGTAGTAACAAATTTACCACCATCTAAAATACCTGTAGTAGGAGGTTTATCCATTAATGTATTAAACTTTGCTGTTTGATAAGCTGTTTTAATAGCAGATTCACCTATAGTATTTAAAGGCTTAACAACAAACCCAAGTGGGTTATTAAATATTGAACGTCCTTTTAATTTAGATTGTAAGTCAGCTTGAAAATTATTTACAAAATTAGAACCAGTATCAATTGGATTATCTACATTGGGATCAGGATCTCCTAAAGAATAATCAGGAGTTACTGTATTTTTTCCTGGCCCATACTGTTCCATAACAGCATTGTATTCTTCATTGTCTCCACCTGTACCACCTTCTGATACAGAGTAATCTGACATAGATTCAGTAGCTAAACCTGCTTCAACATCTGCTGAAACAGAATCATTTCCTGAACTTGATGAATCACCACCACCTGACATTAAAGTAGTCCTCCTAGTAAACCAAAGCCTCCACCTATCATAGCTCCCATTCCAGTATTTCCAGTACCTATCATACTACCAAGAGCAGCACCTGTTAAAGCACCACCTGCTGCCATACCAACAGGGTTAGAATCAAAAGATTGTGTTCCTTGTTGAGTTGGGAATCCTGAAGCTACAGGATTAATGATATTAGAGTATCTTTGTAAATTTTGATATGGAGCTAAGTTCTGTTCTTGTTGTAAACTTCTTAATTCCTCTCCAACAGCTGTTAAGCTTGGTACAGCTCTAGCAGTTTGTAATTGTCTATTACGTTCATTTTCATATGATTGAAAAGCCAAAGGTAATGCTTGTCTACCTAATTGACTAACAACTTGTTGTTGAGACATAGGACTGCCTGGAGTTCTACCTGCACCTGAAAATTGTTGAGCAACATTCGTGTACGCACTTGATGCTACATCAGCAATTAAAGGAGATAAAAAAGGATTAGAATATTGCC
>Ga0208767_1001726_pt1 | contig 17045 bp, 14 predicted proteins | sample VirMetDEL_Mar_21_FD_184514 | JGI IMG/M metagenome (GOLD analysis project Ga0208767, IMG submission 184514) | Aqueous microbial communities from the Delaware River and Bay under freshwater to marine salinity gradient to study organic matter... | ecosystem: Environmental > Aquatic > Marine >... | reverse complement strand
TTTACTACTAATTGATGAGGCAGCTTTTATTGAAAATATTGGTGAGATTTGGGCTTCAGCTCAACAAACATTAGCAACTGGAGGTGGTTGTATAGCATTAAGTACTCCTTATGGTACAGGTAATTGGTTTCATCAAACTTGGAGTAGAGCAGAAGCGGCTGAAAACGATTTTTTACCTATAAAATTACCTTGGTATGTTCACCCAGATAGAGATGAAGCATGGAGAAAAAGACAAGATGAATTACTAGGTGATCCTAGAATGGCGGCACAAGAATGTGATTGCGATTTTAGTACTTCAGGTGATATTGTTTTTTATCCTGAATACATTGAATATTATGAAAAATCATTTGTTAAAGACCCTTTAGAAAGAAGAGGTAATGACCAAAATTTATGGGTTTGGGAACAAGCTGATTATTCAAGAAGTTATATGGTAGTAGCTGATGTATCTAGAGGTGATGGTAAAGATTATTCTGCATGTCATGTAATAGATACAGAAACAAATGTACAAGTTGCTGAATATAAAGGACAAATAGGTACTAAAGAATATGGTCACTTATTAGTTGGATTAGCTACAGAATATAATGAAGCAATGTTAGTAATTGAAAATGCTAATATTGGTTGGGCTACTATACAAGTAGTAATTGATAGAGCATATCAAAACCTCTACTATTCACAAAAGAGTGGAGAAGCAAATGTTAATTCGTATTTTGATAAATATCAAGATCATTCAAAAATGGTTCCTGGATTTACTATGTCATCAAGAACAAGACCTATGGTAATTGGTAAATTTCAGGAATATATTAGTGATAAAGGAGTAACAATACAATCAAAAAGATTGATAGAAGAAATGAAAACATTTATATGGCGTAATGGAAGACCAGAAGCTCAATCAGGTTATAATGATGATTTAGTTATGGCTTTTAGTATTGCTATGTATATTAGGGATACAGCTTTGAAATTTAAACAAAGAGGTATAGATTTAACAAGACAATCATTAAATAATATGCAGGTTAATAGATCAGCATATCAAGGTAGTTATGGTAACAACCCAGGCATGAAAAATCCTTATGAAATAAAAACCAAGGATGGTAAAGAAAACATTGATTGGTTATTATAGCAATATTTATAACAATAATAATATATAGAAATGGCAAATAGAAGCGTATTTTCAAGACTACAAAGATTATTTTCAACAGATGTTGTAATAAGAAACGTAGGTGGAAACCAAATAAAAACAATAGACTCAGGTCATATTCAAGCAAGTGGAGAATATGAAACAAATGCCTTAGTTGATAGATTTAATAGAGTATATTCTACTGCTCCTTCCTCTTTATATGGAGCACAATTTAATTTAAATTATAATTACCTAAGACCTCAACTATATTCAGAGTATGATATAATGGATCAAGATGCTATTATCGCTTCAGCGCTTGATATCCTAGCCGATGAATCAACTCTTAAAAATGATATGGGTGAAGTACTTCAAATTAGAAGTTCAAATGAAGATATACAAAAAATTCTATATAATTTATTTTATGATGTTTTAAACATTGAGTTTAATGCCTGGATGTGGATTAGACAAATGTGTAAATATGGTGACTTTTTCTTAAAAATGGAAATATCAGAAAAATTTGGTGTTTATAATGTAATACCTTATACTGCTTATCATATTGAAAGAATGGAAGGTCAAAACCCAGAAAATCCAGCAGAAGTAAAATTTAGATGGAACCCAGATGGATTTGCAGGTGGTTCTTATGGTTACTATAATGTACCCAATCAAAATGTAAATGATGATAGAGGTGGTATTGTATTTGATAATTATGAAATGGCTCACTTTAGATTTGTAGCTGATGTTAATTATCTTCCTTATGGTAGAGCATACATTGAACCAGCAAGAAAATTATTTAAACAATATACATTAATGGAAGACGCGATGTTAATTCATAGAATTGCTCGTGCACCAGAAAAAAGAATATTTTATGTAAATGTTGGAGCTATTCCTCCAAATGAAGTAGAAGCATTTATGCAAAAAACTATTTCAAGTATGAAACGTACTCCTATGATAGATGAAAAAACAGGTGAGTATAACTTGAAATATAACATGCAAAATATGTTAGAAGACTTTTACATACCAGTTAGAGGTAATGATAACGCAACTAAAATTGATACTACACCAGGTTTATCATATGATGGTATTCAAGATGTTGAGTATTTAAGAGATAAGTTATTTGCAGCTCTAAAAATACCAAAAGCATTCTTAGGGTATGATGAAAACACAGAAGGTAAAGCTACATTAGCTGCTGAAGATATCAGATTTGCTCGTACTATTGATAGAATCCAAAGAATAATTTTATCTGAATTCAATAAAATTGCATTAGTACACTTATATACTCAGGGTTATACAGATGAAACATTGACTAATTTTGAATTATCAATGACTACTCCATCAATTATATATGACCAAGAAAAAATTGAATTACTTAAAGCTAAAACAGAATTAGCAGGTTCATTATTAGAACAAGGGCTAGTACCTTCAGATTGGATTTACCATAATGTATTCCACTTTAGTGAAGATCAATATGATGAATATAGAGATTTAGCTAGAGAAGATGCTAAACGTCAATTTAGATTAGACCAAATAAAAGCAGAAGGTAATGATCCAGTAGCAACAGGTAAATCTTATGGTACACCTCATGATTTAGCTTCATTATATGGTATGGGAAGAACAGTATCAGATCCAGCTAATGTACCAGCTGGCTATGCTAAAGATGATCCTAAATTAGGAAGACCAATTGATTCAATGACTACTAGAGGTAAACAAGAAAACAACTTTGGGAAAGACCCATTAGGTATAAAACGTATGAAAGATACTGATAAGAATGATGGTGATGGTAGACCAAGTTTAGGAGAAAGTGAGAGTGCTCAAGTAACTTATTTAAAGAATAAAGATATCTTTAAATCTCTTAACAAAAAGAAGTTAATTTTTGAAGAAGATAAAAACACATCATCATTACTTGATGAATCTCAACTAAAGTCCTAATATTTATAAATAAATATATTTTTTGATGAAAATAAAACACTCAAAATTTAAAAATACTGGTATATTATTCGAATTACTAGTAAGACAGATAACGGCAGACACATTAAAAGGAGGAGATTCTCCTGCAATTGATATACTTAAAGAATATTTTGTAAAAACAGAATTAGGACGTGAGTATAAATTGTATGAATCAATTCTTAAATCAAAAGTCTTAAATGAAGGTAGAGCTAATTCTCTTATTTCAACTACTTTAGAAATGTCTAAAAAGTTTAATAGATCTGTACTTAGAAAACAAAAGTATAATTTGATTAACGAAATCAAAAAACATTATAATTTAGAATCTTTCTTTGGTTCTAAAGTAAAAAATTATAAAGAAATAGCTTCTATTTATACTTTAATAGAAAGTTATAACTATAAAGAAGTTACTAATTTAGATCAAATTAATAATAATAAAGTTACATTACTAGAATTTTTAACTAAATCACCAATATCTAAAAAATCAAAAGATGAAGTAATTAATGAATTTTCCACTTATGATAAGGATTTAAGAACTTTAACATATAAAATATTGTTAGAAAAATTTAATGATAAGTACGATGGTCTAAGTATAGAACAAAAAGAAATACTTAAAGAATTTATATACTCAGTAGATTCAACACCGTCATTAAGAGAATTTTATAATAATAAAGTTAATATATTAAAAGATAAATTAACTGAAATGTCTACAGGTATAAAAGACAAAGCTACCAAAATCAAAATTACAGAAGTAGCTAAATTATTAACTGAGTTAAATAAAACTGATAAAGTAGATAATGATAATTTAGTTGATTTGTTACAATATTACGAACTAGTAAAAGAAATACAAGTAGCAAATGGCATACAAATATAAACTTAGTGAAATGTCTAAAACTGCTTCATCTGAAGAAGCAGCAAAAGAACTAAAGCGCAAACCAGGAGAAGGATTTGAGGTTGGGCAAGTCATGTATAGTGATGATGGAACAAGAAAATCTACCATCACTAAAATTGACAGTGAAACCGGTGCAGTATCTTGGAGAATTGATCAATTACCTGGATTTGATAAGTTATATGATGAAATGGATGATCTAGTTAATGTAGCTAAAAGAGTTTATACTAAAACTAAAGATGATAAGAAATTTAGAGAATTTTACGAAACTGCTCGTAAATTAAGAAATGCAATTAGAACACATCTTAGAAACGAATACCCAGACGAATATAAAAATATAGTAGGTATAAATGAAGTAGATGTTGTAGATCTAGCTCCTGGTACTCAGGTAAAAGCTAAAAGTTATATTAAAGATGCTTCAACATTTGCTGATACTATGTTAGATATTAGTGATGAAATATTAGATGGAGAAAGTGATACCATTATTAATAACCCACAAATTAAACAAGCACTAAATTTATTAAAAAAAGTTGGTACTGTAAAAGAAGCTTACAGTGGTTTCCTAAGAAACCGACCAGACCCAGATTCAGTACCATTCAATCCAACAGGTGCAGTTGCTGAATTTAGAGAAGATTTAAGAGCATTATTTGGTAAATTTAAAGGTGAATTAAATAATCGTGAATTTATAGGAGGAGTAGCTGAAGTAATGGTTAACTGGAAATCACTTTTAAGAAGCCAAATGAATGAAGCATTTGATGAATTAGATGATGGGTTTGATAAAAACATGGAAGATCTAATAAAAGCAGGATCCAGATTAAACCCAGAAAGATTTGAAGATGTAATTTACTATATCCATAATAATTGGATGGCAGGTAATTATGGTGATGATTATGCTATAAGAAGAATAAGTAAATATCTTAATGAAAATGTAGACGAAGCTTCTATGTCAGGTGCGGCTGGTGCTTATTTAACTCCATATGCTTTTAGATTACCTAAAAAAAAGAAAAAGAAAGAAATTAAAGAAGGAGTAGGAGCAACATTAGGTCCAGGCCCTAAGGCAGGTCCTGATGGAGTTACAGATAGTGCGTATGTAAAACAGTTTAAATATAAACTAGTTCCTAAAACTAAAAATGGTACTTATGTACAAAAAGGCTCAGGACTCGAAGTAAACAAACTTTTTTAATACGTATAATATGAATATTAGAGAAGAAGAAGATAAATTAGAAAAATTTCAACAAAGCAGAATTGATGCATTTGATGAAATTGAAAACGAATTAAAGTCTTTAATTAAACCATTAAGACAAGGAAAAATAGAAACAATTAAATATTATAGAGAAGAGCCTAAAAGCTATTCTGTAGTTGTTGGAACGGATTTAATTAAAGATTATATAAAAGATATTAAAACACTATTAGAAAACTAAATAAGATGAAGAAAACAGCAGAACAATTACATAAAGAATTAACTGATAGGTTAATTACTGAAAATTATGTTGATTTAAAACCATTAAATACTATAGAACCAACTGAAAAAGAAGGTTGGGAAGCTAAATATTTTAACTATATTAACGAAGCAGGTGATAAAGCACTTAATCCTATTGTAAATAACGAAGATAAAGTTAATACAAAAGAACAAGAAGAAAAAGTATCAGCTGATCCTAAGTATAAGTTTGAAATGGATAATAAATTAGCTGGATCTTATAAATTATCAGATGGTGTTGAAAATGTAGCATCACATAACTATGATTATTCACCTAAAGTAGATAACATTAATAATGTTAACGCTCAAGAAATGATGAATGGTGTTTATTGTGAAGTTAAAAACAACCCAGATTTAACACTAGAAGAAGCTCAAGCTAAAGCAATTAAAAATTTAGCTAAAGATTCTATGCATTATGTTAAAAATGGTATGTTTGGTGTTGAAGGTTTAGGATACCAAGAATCAGCTCCTGGTTTAGGTGAAGTTGATAACCAAATGGAAGTAGTAAAAGAATCTGTTGAAGAAAAAATTAAAAAAACACTTAAAGAACATTTTACTGGTGTATCAACATCAGGTAACCCAAATAGCTTTGCTGCAATGTCTGGTGAAGTAATTAATAAAATGTTAGAGGAAAATGGTTTAACTGAAAAACCTAATTCATTAGATGAATTTGTAAATGAAATTAACGAAGATAGCTTTGATGAAGCTAGACAAGAAGCAATAGAATCTTCTCAAGAAGCAGCAGGTATTGAAGAGAAAAAAGATCATGATGGTGATGGAGATATAGATTCAGATGATTATATGGCTGCTAAAGATAAAGCTATTAAAGCTAACATGAAAAAGAAAAAACCTAAAAAAGAATCAATTGAAACTAAATTAGCTGAAATTGGAAAAGAAGCTGAAGCTGTTAAATTAGAAGCACAATTAGATTTCTTACATGATCATATTGCTGAAAAAGTAGAGAGAGTAAATTCAATTAATGAAGATGAAAATCTTAAAGAATTAGTTGATAAAAGCAAGTTAAAAGAAATGACAAAAGAAATTAAGCTTTTAGAAAAAAGAAAAGCTAAAATGGAAAAAATTTACGAAAAATCTTGTGGTAAAAAATACTCTAAAAAAGAAATGGTAGACGAAACTGAAGAAGTTGATGAATCATTTGATAGTGTTGTTGATAAAATCATGGATCAAGGTAAATCAAGAGAAGATGCAGAAAAAATTGCTGGAGCAATTAATCGTGATTACGTAGGTAATTATAAAGACTAATCAAGTTATTTTATGAAGACATTACTAATTGAAACGCACGCGTTTAAGGCGTCACCACAACAACTAAAGGAATCAGTACATGAAAATGGTAATTTATTAGTTGAAGGGATTTTAGCTACTGCTGAAGTTAAAAATGGTAATGGTAGATATTACGCCAAAGAATTATGGAATAGAGAAATGGAAAAATATAAGGAACTTATTGAACAAAGACGTTCAATGGGTGAATTAGATCATCCTGAATCTTCGGTTGTAAACTTAAAAAATGTATCTCACTTAATATCAGATTTTTGGTGGGATGGAGATAATGTAATGGGTAAAATAGAAATTTTACCTACACCTTCAGGAAACATACTTAGAGAATTGATTAATCATGGTGTTACAGTAGGTGTATCATCAAGAGGAATGGGTTCATTACAAGATATGGGTGGTGTAATGGAAGTACAAGATGACTTTGAATTATTATGTTGGGATTTTGTTTCAACACCATCTAACCCAGGTTCTTATATGCATACTATCAAAGAAGGAAAAGAAATGGTTAATTACGACTATACAAGAGTTAACCAAATAGTTACTGAGATCCTTTGTTCTAAAGGTTCTTGTCCAATAGTGTAATTTTAAGATATTTCCATATACGTATAATCGTAATACATCATGATTATCTTATATGATGTTAGACTATTAATAATTTTCTATTACGCTTCATGAATAAGCGTATTTCACAAACTAAATTTTGGGATTATGGCAACAAACAGAGATTTGCTAAAAGAGGCAATTGCTGATGCTAAAGCCGTTAAGGAAACTGCAATCGCAAACGCCAAACTTGCTCTTGAAGAAGCTTTCACTCCACATTTAAAATCTATGCTAGCTGCAAAGTTAGAAGAAATGGACAAAGATGAGGATGTAAAAGAAGAAAAAGAGGACAAAGTTGAAGAAATGGATGCTCCTAGTTTCGAAAGAAAAAATTCTCCAGCAGGTGATTCTTTAAAAGATCTTGCACCTAAAAAAGTAGGTCAATCTACAGTGCAAGAAGAAAAAGAAGAAGTTGATGAAGAAATTGATCTTGACGAATTATTAGCTGAACTCGAAGATTCCAAAGATCTATCTGAAGAAAAAGATTCTAAAGAAGAAGTTAAAGAAGCAAAAGACGAAGACGACAAAATGGAAGAAGCTAAAAAAGCTGACGACAAAGAAGAAGTTAAGGAAGATGCTAGAACTGACGCTGAAGAAGAAGGATATTTAGATGGTATGAAGGACGAAAAAGAAGACATGGAAGACAAGATGGATGACGAAGAAATCGATCTTGAAGATATGTCAGAAGACGACCTTAAAGGATTTATCGAGGATGTCATTAAAGACATGGTCGCTGATGGTGAAATTGAGCCAGGCGATGAATTCGTTGAAGACGAAGTTGAAGTTGAAGACGTTGAAGACGTAGAAGTTGAAGACGATGTAGACGTAGACGTAGAAATTAGCGAAGAAAAAGACGAAATGGATGAGAGTGAAAAAGTTGATGAAGCAAAAGAAGAGATTGACGAAAGAAAATCTCGAGTAAAAGGTGAAAAAGGTCCTGGAAACGAGGATGGTGACAAAGATGACACTAAAATCGAAAAAGAGACTGAAAAAATGAGATTCAAAGAAGCAATGGATGAAATCCAGGAGCTTAAAAAAGAACTTCAAGAAGTTAACCTTTTAAATGCTAAGTTACTTTACACAAACAAAATTTTCAAAGCAAAAAACTTAACTGAAAGTAAAAAAGTTAAGGTATTAAAAGCATTTGATAATGCTAAGGATGTTAAACAAGCAAAAACTATTTTCGAAACATTACAAACTGGTCTTGTAGACAAGTCTATTAATGAATCAAGAAACTTAGGGTCTGCATCGAAAGCTAGTGGTTTAGAACCAACAGCGACGTCAAACACAAAACAGCCTATCATTGAATCAAATGACGTTTACAACCGTATGCGTAAGCTAGCGGGATTAATTTAAAATTATTATTAACAATTTAAACTATTTATTATGAGCTTAAATACTCTTTTAGAAAGCGCAAACCCTTACCAATCACTACAGAGTGATGCTGCTAAATTAGCTGGTAAATGGGAAAAAACAGGTCTTTTAGAAGGTTTAAATGGTACTCACAAAAACAACATGGGTATTATTTTAGAAAACCAAGCTAAACAACTTGTAGTAGAATCTTCACAAACTGGTGGAGGTGCTGCGTCTTCAGGTACATTCTCAAGCCAAACTGCTGTTAACATCGGTGGTCAATGGGCTGGAGTTGCTTTACCATTAGTAAGAAAAGTATTTGGTCAAATCGCAGCAAAAGAATTTGTTAGCGTTCAACCAATGAACTTACCTTCTGGTCTAGTATTTTACCTAGATTTCCAATACGGAAATAACAAATCTCCTTTCGCTGCAGGTTCTTCATTATATGGAGATGGCGAAGCAGGAGTAACTGAACCATTTGGTAACACAAACTCAGGTGGTCTTTACGGTGCAGGAAGATTCGGATATTCTGTACAAAACACTTCATCTCAAGTAAACGTTGCTGCTAAAGCAGTAGCTACATGGGCTGACTTTAATTACGATTCTGATTACTCATCTTCATTTGGAGATTACTTCAAATTAAGCTTTGCTAAGACAGGAATGGGTAATGGTGATTTTGCAGGTGTTCAAGGATTCCAATTATTCTCAGGTTCAGCAGCGGAGAGAGTTCCTGCTGACTTAGTAGTAACAGGATCTGCTGGTAAGCAATTATCTGCTTTCACAACTGTAGATTCTACTAACGTTAACTTTATTGCACTTGCGACTGAGTTCCCAAGTACTTCAGGTGACGTAGGAGAAGCACAATCTATCTTATTCCAAATCCAACCAACTGATCGTTACAGAGGTGATTTCGAAGCTGGAAACAGCCAACCAAACGCTTGGAACGACTCAGGTTCGAATGGAAATAGCGGATGTTGCCCTCCACAAGTTATTCCAGAAATCAACATTCAGATGAAATCATCTGCAATCGTTGCTAAAACTAGAAAACTTAAAGCTGTATGGACTCCAGAATTCGCACAGGATTTAAATGCATACCATGCATTAGATGCTGAGGCAGAATTAACTTCTATCCTTAGTGAGTATATCTCATTAGAAATTGACTTAGAAATTCTTTCTATGTTAATCGAAGGAGCAGGAGCTGGAACTGAAAACTGGTCAGCTGTAAACAACACTTCAATTGACAGTGCTGGTGCAATTTCTGACTTAGGATTCTATAATAGCCAAGGACAATGGTTCCAAACTTTAGGAACTAAAATCCAAAAACTAAGTAACATCATCCACCAGAAAACTTTAAGAGGTGGTGCTAACTTCTTAGTATGTTCTCCAACTGTAGGTACAATCTTAGAAAGTATTCCAGGATTTGCTGCTGATTCAGATGGTGATGCTGCTAAAGCAAGCTACGCTTTTGGTGTACAAAAAGTTGGATCTATCAACGGTAGATACAAAGTATACAAAAACCCTTACATGACTGAAAACAAAATCTTATTAGGATTTAGAGGTTCTCAGTTCCTAGAAAGTGGTGCTGTATTTGCTCCGTACATTCCGTTAATCATGACTCCACTAGTATACGATCCAAATACTTTCACTCCAAGAAAAGGATTGTTAACTAGATATGCTAAGAAAATGGTAAGACCAGAATTTTATGGTACTATCAACATCTCAGGATTAAACACACTATAATCAGAGATTAACTCTTAGTTAGTAAAATTAGCCCGAACTCACGTTCGGGCTTTTTTTTCTCATATTTATAATAAAATACTCAATTATGAATGTACCTATTTATGATGGATGTCCAATTTGGAATGATAAATCAGTACCATTTGGATTCTATAATTCAGATGCAACATTTCAAGCTGACGCTATAAAAGTTACAAAATTCTGTGCTTCTAGATTAGGTTATCCTTTAGTAGATGTTGAATTACAATCAAGTTCGTTTTTCACGGCATTTGAAGAAGCTGTAACTACATATGGTAATGAATTATACGCATATAAAATACGTGATAATCAATTATCACTTGAAGGTATAACAACTGGATCTAGTTTAAATCAAGCATTAATAACACCAAGTTTTGAACCAATTGTAAGATTAACAGAACAATATGGTGAAGAAGCAGGTAGTGGTGGGAATGTACCTTACTATTCAGGTTCATTTACATTAACATCTAGTGTTCAAGACTATGATTTCCAAACTTTTATGACAGGTAGTGGATTAACAGGTTCAGAATATATTCATGGAATTGAAGTTAAAAAAGTATACTATGAACCAAAATTCCCAGCATCAGCAAGATATTTAGATCCTTATAATGGATTTGGATTTGGAGGAGCAGTAGCAGCTGGTATTGTTGGATTTGGAGGATTTGGTCAAGGAATGGGTTATTTAATGGCCCCATTAAATTATGACTTACAAGTAATACAACAAATTGAAATGAATGAAATGGTTAGAATGTCTAATTATTCATTTAGAATTCAAGATGATAAATTAAGAATATTCCCAATCCCTAATTTTAATGATACTTACCCTTCAGGGTCATCTTTAGTTATTGGTAATAATTTATCTTCATCATTAACACCAAATATTACATTTGCAGCAGATGTTACTTCATCTTTAATTGATTTAACAGCTGGAACAGGTGCTGGTAGTGGTGCTAAATTTGTAATTATAGGATCACAAGGTACAAATGATACTTATGCTTGTAAAGTAATGGAATCAGGTAGTGGATATACAGCAGGTGATGTAATTACAGTATCAGCAGCTACTATAGATGGTTCAAGTGGTGATATAAGTAATACAACAGGAGAATTAAAATTCACATTAAAAGAATCAGATATCACAGCAATATGTGGTGGTGGAACTTTATGGTTTGATTATATTTTAAGAGATGAAAGAATAAATAGTGCAGTAAGACAAACTCCAACTCGAGTTACTAATGTATCAAATGCACCATATGAAAACCCAACATATGAATTTATCAACTCAGTTGGTAGACAATGGATATTTGAATACACATTAGCATTAGCAAAAGAAATGTTAGGATATGTAAGAGGAAAATATAGTAGTATTCCAATACCTAATGCTGAAGTTAATTTAAATCAGGGAGATTTAATATCAGCTGCAACAGCTGAAAAAGCAGCATTAATAGATAGATTAAGAACATATCTTGATGAAACATCAAGACAATCATTGTTAAATAGAAGAGCATCTGAAGCTGAATCAAAGATGGTTGAGTTACAACAAGTGCCCTACACAATATATATAGCGTAATATGGCAATGTTTACTAGAAAAAGGGACTGGTCTCTTATGAGAAACCTAAATAGAGAATTGATGGGTAATATTATAACCCAACAATGTGCCTTTTACCAATTTCAGTTAGAAGAAACTAAAGTTAATATTTACGGTGAAGCAGCTGAAGAAAAATATTATAATGGTCCTTATTTATTTAATTGTTTAATAAATAGATCAAACCAGGATTATGCTTTAGGAATTGAAGGTGTACAATTTGATCAACCTATTGAATTTTATCTTTTAAGAGATGATTTAGTAGAAAAAGATATTGTTCCTAGAGTAGGAGATATTATATTATATCAAGAAGCATATTACGGAGTACAAAGTACAGTATCAAACCAATATTGGGGAGGTAAAAACCCAGATTATCCTAATAATGATTCAGATGGAGAACCAAACCCACTAAACCCAGGATTAGAAGAATTTGGAAATAATGTTTCAATTTTAGTATCAACTTATTATATACCTGCTGATAAAGTAGCTATTTCACCATATCAAGAAAGATTCTAATGGCAAAACCAAGAAAACCAATACCTAAATCACAATTAACTTTAAGCACAAGTAAACATACTGCGTTTAAAGGTAGAGATAGAGAAGGAATACAGACTAATCCTAATGATGCTGTTATCCCAAATAATCCTAATTACTCAGAAACAGGTATTCAACATAACAGATCAGCTCAAATGAGCTTTAGAGATGATGATACTAAACAATTTTCTGTAGGTGTTAAAGATATTGATGAAGCAGTATTTTATTATTTTGAAAATAAAATTAAACCTTTTGTTTATCAAAATGGTGCAAGAAGAGAAGTGCCAGTAATATATGGTGCTCCTGAAAGATGGAAATCATTTCAAAGAGATGGATATTATAGAGATAAAGAAGGTGCTATTATGTTACCTATTATTGTAATTAAAAGAGATACAATTACAAAAGATAGAACAGTTGCAAATAAATTAGATGCAAACATGCCTAATTTATATGGTGTATTTTCTAAACAATTTAGCCAAAAGAATGTTTATAGTAATTTTGCTACATTAAATAATAGAATACCAGTTGAAACTTTTCATGCTGTAGCACAACCAGATTATGTTACTATGGAATATAGTTGTTTAGTTCAAACTTATTACATGGAACAATTAAATAAAATAATTGAAGCATGCGAATATGGATCAGATGCATATTGGGGGAATCCTGAAAGATTTATGTTTAGATCTTTTATAGATAGTTTTACTACTGCAACTGAATTAACAGTTAATAAAGATAGATTAGTTACTGGAACCTTTAATATTAGATTACGTGGATACCTAATTCCTGATACAATTCAGAAAGACTTAGCATCAACTAAAAAATATAATTCAAAAGCAAAAGTTACTATTGGTGTAGAAACAGTTAGCAATATAGAAACAGCAGGTATTCCTACTCAAAACCCTACAACAGACCATAGAAGTAGAGATTAATTTTAGAAAACAATAACATATTTATAATAAATTAAAAACCAAAAAATTATGGCTAGTAAAAAGTTATCAGAAAGCGAGTTGCAAATTTTAGAAGATTTCCAATCTAGAAACAATGAAATTGTAGTACAGGTAGGAGCAACAGAATTAAGAATTGATGCCTTAGAAAGGCAAAAAGAGGATTTATTAGAAAAATTCCAAAAGTTAACTGAGGACCAAACAAAATTTGGTCAAGAGTTACAAGAAAAGTATGGTGATGGTAATATCAATTTAGAAAAAGGAGAGTTTACCGCAGCAGAATAAATTTTTGAAATATTTTCTAATATTTATAATAAAACAATATTAAATATAATATAAGACAATGGCAGAAACATTAATATCTCCAGGTGTATTAGCAAGAGAAAATGATCAATCCTTTATTGGGTCTGCACCAATTACATTTGGAGCAGCAATAATTGGACCAGCTATTCAAGGTCCAGTTGGTATTCCAACAGCGGTATCTTCATTCTCGCAATACGAAGCTATATTCGGAGGGTCAGTAGAAAGTGGCTCACGATATTACTCATACCTAAACTCAGCAGCAGCATCAAATTATTTCCAACAAGGCGGCGAATCATTATTAGTCGTAAGAGTAGTTAGTGGATCAGCAGGATGGTCTGAAGCTTCTTCTTCAATTGCAAACAACTTAGCAGGAGCAGATGGAACTCTTAAAACTAACGTTAATGTAAGTGCTTCAATAGGTACAAATGGCATTTCAAGTGCAGTAGCAGGAACACATACATTAGGAACTGTAACAGGTGGTGATGGAACGGGAGCAGCAGGTGTATTTACAATTGATGCAAATAATGTAATTTCAAGCATTGTATTTTCAGCAGGAGCAGGATATGCAGCAGGTAATACTCTTACATTCCAAGGTTCAGAAGCAGGTGGATCAGGTACTTGTACAATAGTATTAAAAAATAGTGACATAGTAGGACAAGATGCATTTTCATTAAAAACTATTTCTGAAGGTGCTGTAATGAATAATTACCAAGCAGGAGTAGATGGTGCAAATGGTACATTAACAAATGGTACTAGAAATAATGTAAGATGGGAAATTACAGGTGCTAATACAGGATCAGGTCAATTTTCATTGTCAATTAGACGTGGTAATGATACAAATTCTCAAAAAGCAGTATTAGAACAATATAATAACTTATCAATGGACCCAACAGCTGCAAATTATGTAGCAAAAGTTATTGGTAATACTTACTATACAGTAGAACAAGATGGTGTTGATTATTATGTAAAATCAAATGGTGAATATCCAAATAGCAGTGCTTATGTATTTGTAAGTGCAGTTGGTTCACCAACTCCAGATTACTTTGATAATAATGGAGCAGCTAAAAGTGAATATACTAGTAGTATACCAGTAATAGGATCAGGTTCATTCCAAGGTGGAAACGGTACAAATGTTAATTCCGATAATTCACCTGTGAAATTTAATGAAAATATCACGAATACAAACATTCAAGGATTAACTGCACAAGAATATACGCAATCATTAAATTTATTATCAAATACCGATGCTTACAGCTTTAATGTAATATCAGCTCCTGGATTAATTAATTCATTATCTGATCACTCTTCAGTAGTATCTCAGATGGTAAGTTTAGCAGAATCAAGAACTGACTGTATAGCAGTAGTTGATTTAGTACCTTACAATAGTACAGTAAATACTGTAGTAACACAAGCTTCAGCATTTGATAGTTCTTATGCAGCAACATATTGGCCTTGGCTACAATCAATTGATGCAAATGCACAATATGTTTGGTCACCAGCTTCTGTGTTTATACCAGGTGTATACGCATTTACAGATGCTTCTTCAGACCCATGGTTCGCACCAGCAGGTCTAATTAGAGGTGCGTTAGGTAACGTAGTTAAAGCAGAAAGAAAATTAACATCAGGTAACAGAGATTCTTTATATGAAGCAAATGTTAACCCAATTGCAACATTCCCAGGAAGTGGAGTTGTAGTATTTGGTCAGAAAACATTACAGAAAAGAGCAAGTGCTTTAGATAGAGTAAATGTACGTAGATTGTTAATAGCATTAAAATCTTATATAGTACAAGTATCAGATAACTTAGTATTTGAACAAAATACAATCAGCACAAGAAATAATTTCTTAGCACAAGTTAATCCATACTTAGAATCAGTACAACAAAGACAAGGATTATACGCGTTTAAAGTTGTAATGGATGCTACAAACAACACACCAGATGTGATAGATAGAAACGAGTTAGTAGGACAAATTTACCTACAACCAACTAAAACAGCTGAATTCATTATATTAGATTTCAATGTTTTACCAACTGGAGCAACGTTTCCATCATAAAAACTAGAAAATAGAATATTTATAATAAAATAAATAAAATAATAAAATGGCAGTATTAGACCCAAACGAAATATTTTTCACAGCTTTTGAGCCAAAGCAAAAGAATAGATTTATTCTTTATGTAGATGGAATCCCATCATACCAAATTAAAGGTATGGGAGCTGTAACATTAAACCAAGGTACAGTAGCTTTAAATCATATTAACGTTCAGAGATTTGTTAAAGGTAAATCTACTTGGAACCCAATATCAATGACGTTATTTGATCCAATAACTCCATCAGGTGCACAAGCAGTAATGGAATGGGTTAGATTACACCACGAATCAGTAACAGGTAGAGATGGATATAGTGATTTCTATAAAAAAGATCTTACATTAGACGTATTAGGACCTGTAGGTGATATCGTTTCAGAATGGATTATTAAAGGTGCTTTAATTACTTCAGCTGATTTTGGAGATTTCAATTGGGATACTGAAAATGCTGCTCAAGAAATTAGTTTAGAAGTACAACCAGATTATTGTATTTTAAATTTCTAAGAAAATTTCAACATATTTTTAAAAATAGCTTGGCTTTGCCAAGCTTTTTTTTTATATTAATATGTATAACTAGAAACAACGTTATAAACTAAATAAAGATTATATGAGCGATTTTAAATTTCCAACGGAAACTATTGATTTACCCTCAAAAGGTATAGTATACCCTAAAGATCATCCTTTATCTAAGGGTAAAATAGAAATTAAATATATGACTGCTAGAGAAGAAGATATCCTTTCTAACCAATCTTATATTCAAAAAGGTATTGTTTTAGATAAACTATTAAATTCATTGATTGTTACTGAAGGAGTAAAAATTGATGATTTAATTGTTGGAGACAAAAATGCAGTATTCATTGTATCTAGAATTTTAGGTTATGGTAAATATTATGAAGTAAGTATTGGTGGTGTAGAACATAAAATCGATTTAACTGAGTTAAATAATAAAGAATTTGATACCAAAGGTTTAGAACAAGGTCAAAATGAATTTACTTATAAAATAGAATCAACAGGTACTGTTCTAACATATAAAATTCTAACAGGAAAAGACGAAAAAGCTATTGATAGAGAATTAGCTGGATTAAAAAAGATTAATAAAGAATCAAACCCCTTACTTACTACTAGATTAAAACATATGATTACATCAGTAGATGGAAAGGATGAGAAAAAGGATA
>Ga0208767_1001725_pt1 | contig 17051 bp, 21 predicted proteins | sample VirMetDEL_Mar_21_FD_184514 | JGI IMG/M metagenome (GOLD analysis project Ga0208767, IMG submission 184514) | Aqueous microbial communities from the Delaware River and Bay under freshwater to marine salinity gradient to study organic matter... | ecosystem: Environmental > Aquatic > Marine >... | reverse complement strand
AGAGCCTGGGCAAAGAGAAACGGGTTTGATCGTTTTAGAGTTGCTGAAATTGATACAAGCAAAGCGCCTAACTTCACAAATACATTACAAACAAGGATATAATTATGAGCGAGAAACAAGTAACACACACACCTGGGCCATGGCATGAATATCAAAGCGAGAAAGTAACACACAAATTTATAGCTTCAAAATGTGGAGAAAGTATTGCAAAGCATGTACCAAACGTAAACGCACGCCTAATTGCAGCAGCTCCTGAGTTATTAGAGCAATGCAAACTCTTTGAGAAATTGCTTACTTACCAAATAATCATGGAAAGCCATAGTGGCGCGGATCTCGAAAGAGATAACTTGCGTGCAATCCTGGACAGAGTGGAAGGAGAAACAGCATGAAGGAAATAAACGAAGATAGAATATTAGAGCTTTGTATCTTAGTTGGTATGAGAAAAAACGATGAGGATCTCATCAAAAAAGGATATACCTGCGAAGAAATAAAAGAAGCAAAGAAAAGACATTACAATGCACAGAGACTTCTTTGGCAGCATCAACTAGAAAATCCAATAACAGCATGAGCAAACAAGACAACAACTCACTACTCCCAAAGCTCGCCTTGGGAATGACTCTCTTCCTGGCGCTCAAGTTAGTGCCGAAAGTGCTTGCATGGTGGGCAAAGAGAAACAAGAAACAAGGAGAAATATTATGAGTGAAGAATTAATATGGTTAACAATACCTCACCGATTACCACCTACAGCAGTTTGGTACGAAAATAAAGAGCAACTTATCGATGCACTCAATGAACATGAGTTGTCTGATGACATGAGTAACACAATAGATGACTTTGATGAGTTAGTACATTGGGCATCCATGCAATACAATTCAACTAGAATTATTGATTGGGATGATTACCAAGAACTCCGAGCAGAAAGCTATAAGCAAATTAAGCATCAAAGACATAAGGTTGAAGATGAGGTTGAACAGATTGCAGATGAACTAGATTGGGAGAAATAGCATGAGTGAAGAACAAGATTTATACAATTGGTGCTGCTTGCAGACATTACTTTACAAAGCTGGATTGCTCACCGAAGAGCAGAAAGAGAAACTTGTAGAATTAGATCCAAACTTTTTTGATCATTACATGGATGAAATTAAAAGTAATCTTGAAAATATAAAGTTAGTTGTAGGAGAAACAGCATGAGTGCATTCCCATGGGACAACTCAGACAAAGATAGTCTTGAACAGTTGCAAGCTTTTCTCAAGGAAACAGGCAGAGAAGTAACCTTGCAGGAATTGCAGGAGATGCAACGTAAAGTATGGCGAGAAACTGCTGGCTTACCAAATGATGAAGAAATTGAATACTCCTTAAATCGTCAGGAAGGGGTCTAAAAAGCGTTTTGTTTTCCATACTCGTACTTTTCTGTATCAATCACGAAACGCACGATTAGATACCTCTACGGGCTTGCAATGTAGTTGTTTGTAGTTTTATCTAATACTAAAATGGTTTCTTATCATGTAACCGGGCATCTACACGGGTCGAGAAACGACCTGTTGGTTTGGTAAAGGTTAGTTTGGTTGCTCGCACCTCTCCATTCCTGTTCTTCGCAACATTGCAAATAATATCATCATTAGTTGGATCTACTTCTTTTTCACGATGCATGAGTAACACACAATCAGCATCCTGTTCTATACTTCCTGACTCACGCAAGTCTGATAGCATGGGGTTGCGATTTTGAGATTCTAGCGCACGATTTAACTGACTCAATGCAAGCACTGATGTTTCATACTCCATTGCTATTTTCTTTAGCGTTCGAGAAATCTGCGAGATTTCCTGTACTCTGCTCTCTACGCCCGGCACGCTCAAGAGTTGCAGATAATCAACCACGATTAAACCAAGCTCGCCTTCAAGTCTTTGTTTAGCAACGAAAGCTTCAATTGATTGCATGGTAGCTTGGTTATCATCCTTGAAGGTGATTGGCCATGATTGCATTGCTTGCACTTGAGTCTCAAGTTTTTGCTTATGTCCTGCATTGAGAAACCCCTTGCTTGTTGGTTTGCGTACACCGCTTGCATTGGAAAGCAATCTACCAGCACACTCACTCGCAGACATTTCTAAGCTTGCATAGCTTGCCCTTAAACCACGCTTTGCAGTCTCATAGGTCATTTGTATTGCTAATGCACTCTTCCCTACTCCAGGGCGTGCAGCAAGCACATACAAGCTTCCTTTCTTGAAACCACCTCCAAGAATAGTATCCAACTTTTCCAAGCCTGTGGGTATTGCTTGCGTACCACCTGCATCCACCTCAAGAAATTCTGCATACGCTTGCTTGCTTGCTGGACCACATGCAACCACACCTTTTCTTTGAGAAAGTGATTTGGCTACCCGGTTAACAAATGATTGAGAAATCTCTTCTGCAGGCTTGCTTGCTTTTAAATCATCAGTCGCATGATAAAGTGCCGTTTCCACGGCCCTCGTATTGCGGTACTCAATCAGATATTCAATGTATCGCTCAATACTTCCACCACCATACTTCTCGCTAAGAAAAAGGATCTCATCTTTCAAGTGTGCATGTTCAATGATCAAATCAATCTCATTGCATGGAGAAAGACGCAAACACGTTTCAAAGATCGTGGAACGATCCATGCTAGAGAAGTCATCCTTGGTAAGTGCTTCACCTGCCTGTGCGGTTGCAAGTCCACTCTCATCGTGGAGCATGGAAGAGAGAACTGCTTGCTCGGCTAATTCATAATCTATGCTCACTCGTCTGGATGTACTTCTGTGATATCAAAATTCAAGCCTTGCGTGGAAATAGAATTATCCACGTGGTTATCATACCCTCCATCATTCAACCAGGAGTTTGGATGTTTTGCATAATTTCCTTTAGCATGAAAATGCTCGTTGTACTTATCTGCAACAATCTTGGGATCAAGCTGTGAGAGATCATCCCAATTCAATCTGATAGTCTTGACCACTCGTCTTGCAAATTGCTGGTTTTTACATACTTCCCAGAATGCTTGAAACCATGCATGAGTTTCCTCTTTTTTTGCATCCTCGTTTTTGCTCTCTGTATTATTTTTCATTATATCTTTAGATATAATAACATTATCTACACACGTGTGCGCGCGAGGATTGTAATACGGGGGTATTACATTGGCATTTTGAATGGTCGGTGCAATGAACTGTGAAATTGCTGCTTTTACGACCTCAGATTTCTTCATTCCAGTAAGCTCACAAAACGTCATTAATCTTGCGTTTGCGGACTCGTTTAATCGGAACGATGTAGTGTAACTTTTTGCTTCTTCTTGTTCTTCTTCTGACATATTTTTATCCTCCTATTATTGCTACCAACCATGCAAAAATCATCCACATCCATGTCAGGGTTGCGGCGATAAACATTGCGGTAAATATTATTTTATTCATTATTTTATTAAGTAAACTCATGTGTGTTTATATGTATTTGTTTGTAGTATTTGATCCCGTGGAACATCACGAGATGAGTATTTTTTTATGGTTTCTACGGGTATCAAGTATGCCTTTTTTGGCTGGGTATCACCCTTCCCGGTGAAGCTCCGCAGTGGTGGATTCAACGACACAATTAAGTCTTTTAACTTCCGTGGAGTAATAAATATAAACTCCGTTTTTGTATCGAATATCCACCAATCTGCGGTTGTTCCCATGAGTCCAGATGGCTTCCCATACATCTCCACTTCCACCACCAGGTTACCAGAGTAATGCGCCTTCCAATCCTGTTTGACTTCATACGCTTCCTTAGTGTTTGCCAGGAAGAAATCAAAGCCTGTGAACTTACCCGGTATGGCTATGGGCTTGTGTCCCAAGGATTGGAAAAACGCAATTAGCTGGTCTTCACGTTGCTTGCCTATGTCCAAGCTTGTATCGAACTCAGTCATGGACACTTACCTCTACCCACGTCTCTTCTTCCTTGTAGGTTTTGACTTTTTCCTGACTGACTTCGAGGGTGATCGCTTTAGGGTCATCTTCTGGTATAATGTCCGCAGCCCGGAGCGAATCGACAAGGTACTTGACGCCCCCAACGAGGTTGTCCGGGTCGCAGATCCTGACTCGCTTGCTGATAATGCGGACTCGATGGCGATCATCGCTTCCTTTTGCATTTCTCGCTTCTCCTTGACTCTTGCCCACCGATTCATTCCAAGCAAAGTGTTCAGTGAAGGGGTTCGTTTCTGTACCCTCAAGGTTATCTTCTCTCCCCTTTCCATCACTCTTTCCCACGGATCTTTTTCCCCACGAGTTTTATGACTGCACCCATCTCTGCATCACACTCAAGCAAGTCTTTCACTTTTGCACAGGTGTGCGACACGTTGCTATGAGTGCGGTTAAAGTACTTTGCTACTTCTTCCACACCTATCCCAGCCTGCCGGGAGTAATACACTGCACAGTGGCGTGCTAATGCCACAGATTGCGTCTTCCGTTTGCCTTCTATGTCCTTCACACTTACATCCAGGACATCCGCACAGATGCGCTTAATACGCTCTATTACAGGATGTCCCTCAAACGTAACCTGCTCCTCTTCCCTTGCCTTGGCATTGCCCTGCAAACCATAAAGGAGTTGCTTCATTGCTGAATGCAGCACCACAACCGCGCCCTCGAAGTTTTGCCTGGCAATATGTTGTTCCGCAAAATCCAATGCCATGCCCATATGTTCCAATTTTAATTTCAATCGATTAGCCATTCTTCAGAGTCCCTTCCTTCGGTTTTTAACCATTTATTTATTTCACGTTTGTCCCATGCAAATCCACGTCCACCTCGGCATGTCATGCCATCTACTATGTAACAGGTAAATCCTTCGTCCGCATGAAACTGATCAAGCGTGTTCTGTGATTTATAGCCCATCAGCTTCAGTGCTTTCTTGCTGGTAATTAAGTACTTCTTTGCACCTTGATTTCTGCCCATCACGCTACCTCCTTCTTCGTGTTCTCCCAACGCAAAGCGGTGGAAAATTCAACCATGTCAATGAGACGCTTCTTGCCTAGCTTTTGCCCAACCACATTATGTTTCTTTATGATTCGGTGTGCATAGCTTCTGCTCACTCCAAACTTTTCTGCAAGTTGCGAAATCGACAAACGGTTCTTTGCATAGTATGTACCCAAGTCCAGCGTTTTAATATCATCGCTGTATCCAGGCCACACATCTGTCCGCAAGCACTCACCATAGATTTTGCACGCTTCCAATACTCTCGGCACTTCACGCTCAATATCTGCGTTGTCCAGCGTGTAACATGCAGTTGCGTAGGGAGCAGACTTTTCCACTACCAAGAATACGAATTGCTTAGGACGCTCGCCCATAGCTCGTAACCCGGTCATATAGAATGCTGCCTGGAACAGGTATCCATATTTGCGCACTGAAAAGGTAAACTCTTCCGGGCTTGCATCAATTGTAGTCTTGAGATCAAGCACCATTCCTGTCTCGCTATTATATAAGTCAGGACGAACCTTGCAGGGCGTGCCTTCGATATCGAAGAACCCGGTATGCTCGATCTTACTTGCCGGATGGTACAACATCTCAAGTAACAATGGATGTTGTCTTGCAGATGCAGCTACTTCCATGCACATATTATAATCAGACTCTGGTAACCAACGCTTTTGTGGTTCTGCTGCTTCCATCTCAGCGAATAATTCCTTATACGCTTTTGTGCGTGTTGAGTTACCATCTATTTCTGTTGGCTTGCATCCAAACTCGATGTCCACACGATCTGGTTCTAATGCAGCAGAGTGTGTCATGCTACCATTTAGAAATGCAGGTGTGCTTGGACTTGGTTGACCCATTGCGTGCTTCACCTTGAGTGGGCAAGAGCCGCGCAATTGTCTTGCGCGACTCGAACCCAAAGAAGGATCAGCATGGTAGTCCTCGTTACTGATATTAGGTCGTAACATCAAAACGGCGCTCCATCTTCATCCACCTCTTCAGCAGGTGGTGTAAACTCAGCAAACGGATCTTCACCATCAAAAAGTGCAGGAAGGTTAATGCGTTTCAGTTCTGCTTTCGCAATGGCACGCAAATCATCATCCATCTTTTTGATTGGTTTTGGATTCATCGCATAAGTTGTGTCCAGACCTTCACCATTTCTGACAACTGAGATGTCGTACTTCCGGCAATCACCCCAATCCTCGTCCTGTGCAAGCTGAAGTAACTCTGCTTGTAGTTTTGTCTGCGTTAACTCCAGAATCTGCACTTTGCTTTCATTGTAATTATAAACAACAAATGCATAGAATGCTTTCGGTTTATCATCAAATGCCTGTGGTGCTTGCTCTCCATCTGCCCAGCGAATCGGACGCTTCTTGCCATCCTCTACTGCCCATCCGAGCGTTCCCCATATAAATCCGGGCGTTGGTTTATCCTCGCTTGCTCCGATTATTCGGAACTTATTTTCGCCTTGCTGGAAGCGCATGTAGTTTCCACTACCGCCACCACCTTCCGAAGGTGCTTTTATGTTACTTGGTAAGAATGCCATATTTTTTATATTTTATTTTTTTATTGTTTTTGTCGTATTATGTATTGACATGTGTCTCTATGTGTATTTTAAAGAGTTCCATGCCAAAGAAACCAAATTTAACCAAACCAGTGTCAGTGCGATTAAGTCCGCAAGTACGAAACACTGTTAAAGACCTTGCGGACTCTACCGGGTTGCTCCAGGCTCAGGTGTACGACTTGATTTTACGTGCAGGTTGTACGGCGCTTGAAGAGAATGGAATGAGGATGGAACTTCCTCTGAAGTTTCAGATAGCGAAATAAGTGTAGCTATTAGTTCAGTAATAGAGACCACGCTAGGGCGGTCACAGAAGATTTCTACTGTGCCGTCCTTTTTTTGTGCCATTTCAATTCCATTGTATGTAATAGTGTGATTGGGTGTAGTCATTTGTAGTTATATATTTTTGTTTTTTTTACCCGTAAGGTTTTAAATTGAACTTTAAATTAGGATGCCTTCAGTTGAGGCAGTCCTGAGTATATTCTGTCCGTGATCTTTGTGTCTGCATGACCCAGCGCCTTGCTGGCAGCATATATCCCGTCACTACGCATTATTCTGTGACCACAGTACTTACGTAGCAAGTGTATGGGGTAAGTCTCCGTAACCTGACATTCATCCTTTAAGAAATTAAAGAATACCCTACGAAGAAAATCTTTGGTTGCATTAATTACAAGTGCATCCGAGTCAGCATCACCACGCAAGTCCTGGAGCATGTTCCAATAAGTTGGATCGCAAGGACGATCCTCAAAGTCGGTAGGCTTTGCACGCTTGATCGACTTAGGTTGCCAGACACGTATCAGTTTGTTGCCATCCAGCGTACTGTAAAAGTCAGACCACTTTGCTCGCGCTATCTCGGATCTACGCAAACCAAGGCCATAGCCAAGCAAGTACGCCAGGTATATATCTGGTCTGCTGAAACGTGCTTCCTCACACTTTGCAGTGATGCGATCAATCGCATCCGTGGGAATAAATGCCTTCACCCCAATGGGTGCAACCCGGTGTGCTGTCCAATTAGCGAAGAAGCGAGCCTCAATTCCGCAAGTCACATAGTACTCGCACATGTTGCGACTAAATAAACTTTTCGCACGCCTCAAGCGTTCCTTATGCTCCGGGAATACCTGTGCGTAGTGCGCAGGAAGAGTAAGATTATATTGTGGATGTGTGCCACCCAAGTACCGGGTGTCCATGTCCACCGACATGCCCAAGTCTTTAAGGACAAGCCGAAAAATTCCAGCACATGCCTGCATAGTTTTGTACGCAGGTGGTGTGAAGTTCACCGCACGACAATCCATGTAGGTGTAAATTAATTCACTAATTTTTATAACTCGCAACGGAGGCGCTACAAAGTTAAGCTCAATGGGGGTATTAGGCATGTTTATAGTGGGGTTGTAAGTCTCGCCTAGCTTAGTTAAACGTTTTGGGGTATGTAAAGCATATTTATTCATAGGTTTATTTAAATGATGTATATTGTTTTTTTGTCGGTTTTTTCATATCATTGCCTAATAGTATTATCGTTCCCTCTTGCGAGTGACAGACCATCCCTCTTAAACACTGATGTCTTTTCTCGTATCCAAGTGCAAAAAAAGACATCTTTTTGATCGTGTCAACACAAATTGAAAAAAAATTAAAAACTCGATAGTGCAAAAAAAAGCCACCCTTTCGGATGGCTTGCGCTGATGTCCCCACCAGCAATACTACAAGGGATTACTACGTCCCTAATAAATTATAGGTTAGTTGGAGTTTTGGATTTTGTCAATCTTCTAGCAACCCGGCTTGCAACAAGTACGCATTTATACGAGTCTGTGCTTGCTTTGGTGTTTTTGCTCTCATCTCTATAAGCATTGCCATGAAGTTTTTATCGTCCATTGCTTTTGTAAGTACTCCCTGCACCTTGAGTGCTGGCACTTTCTCAATAGTTTTTTGTGCTAATTTAGAAAATGCACTTTGTGCAACAAGTGTAGTACCGCCCATTACTTGACCTAGTGCTGAGTTCGCACCGACCTTTGAGCCAAGCACTCTAGCAAGAAGATTTACAACTCCATCACCCGTGGTAATTATGGTATTAAGTTTTGCTGGATCAGTTGCTGACTCTTCAAATATACGTGCCTTTTTTGCAATTTCTTTTATTCCGTCAAGTTGATCTTTTGAAATAAGTTTTGATGCAAGCAGGTTATTCTTTAATGCTCCGTCATTTGCACTTAGCAATTCATCAAGTTTTTTACCACTAATAAACCCATCTAGGTTTCCTCCCTTGATAGTAGCTTTGTTGAGTAAAGTATCATATACTTCATGGCGCAGACCTTCTAAAGCTTCAGGATTCTTTGCACGTTTGACTACATTGCTTAAATCACGAAATGCTGCTGCTTGGAATTTTGATTCAAAAGCGTTATTTACAACATTGCTCAATCCTCCACGCTTGTTTGTTTCATCAAGTATTTGCCCGGCAATACTTCTTTTCGATGCAAATGCCTTGCCTTCTTTGGCAGTCTTTTGAAGCAATCCAGCTAATCGCACTTGCTGATCCATGTTAGTGACATCATCAAGTAGTCCCACTTCACGCAATGTTTGTGGATTATCTTTAATCAATCTTGCTAGTTTACCTGGATCTGGTTGCCCGGTTTGTGGATTAATAATTCTTGCCGCACTACTTTGTATAAAACTCTTTTGTGTCCTTGCTAGTGCCTCACTTGCTTCTGCGCTTTCTGTGGCTCGCTTCATGGCCTGTATGTTCAAGGCACGCTGGGTGTCACTTCCTTGACTGAGATTACCTACGCCTTTTTCCAATGCAACGTCAGGTTCAACTTTTCTAATGCCTTGTATCAAGTCAGTATTAAATCTTTCATTTAAATCTTTAGAAAACTCACGAGCAACAACAGTAGTCTCATCAGTAACTTGTATTAAATCATCTAAAATCGCATCTGATATTTTTTGCAATCTTCGTGCATCTCCAAAATTCATTTTAGCACGTTCACTTCTAGCAAGCTCCAAGGCTCGACTTCTAGCACGAAACAATTCTTTTGCCTTGATAAGAAATGGTTGCTGAAATCCAAGTTGTTGAGCTACTGCTTTAAAGCCTCTTTGTTTTTTTACAATTTGACTTTCTTTTTGTCGTTTAAACAAATTTTGTACCCAGCCCTGCACGGGATTCGAGATGTTTTCAACATCTAGTAACTCGTCTTGCATGTCCTTAAATACACGCATCGTATTTGTTGTAGATGCGTTTACATTCTTATCAATTTCTCCCCAAAGATCAGCTTCAGTTTTACGAGCAACCTCTAACTCATTATCTAATATTCTTCGTGCCTCACGTGAGGCAGAAGCTGCGTCATCAGAGTTTTTGTTAAGTGTACGTGCAACTGCTTCACCCACTCTTATTTCTGCATCATCTACTCGCTTGTTCATGCGCTTAGTAAATGTATCTATGCGTAACCGGGCTGCTTCTTTAACCATCTCAGGATTGCCACTGTTCTGCATTTTTCGGATCTTACGATTAAATGCTTCTGTGGTTTTCTTGTTTTGATTTTGTATTGCAGTTTTTGCTTCATCTCCTGCATCTGCGATAAGTTTATTATCCATTGCAGTGAATGTTTTTCTAGCTAACTCATTTTCAGTGACCTGTGCAGTTCTACCCACACCTTCAGATTCCCGGAGTTGTTTAGCTACACCAGATATTTGGTCATCAGTAATACCAGGATTTTGTTCACGCAGTATTTCTGTCACTTTTTGAGATGCAGCACGTTCGCGCCCAGCTTCTGTAAATGTATCTGCAAATTGCTTGCCTTTTTCCAATGGTTTTCTTGCAAGTGCAAGTGGGCTTAAAAGACCACCTGCTACCTCGGCAAGTGTACCTGTAAGCTCATCACCTGGTGCAACATCCTCTGCGATCATACGCGCTTGTCCAGCACCTACCGCAGATGCTCCTTCAATTGCTGCCATTTGTCCTGGACTCCGGGCAGTAGATTTTACCATATCTGATCCAATTTGCTTTATTGCAGATTTACTTGGTGCAGATTGCATCAAGGCTTGTGCAGGTGATAATGTCCGTGCTGCTCCAAAAACAGGTGCTGCTGATGCCACAACTTGCCCAGCCGTTCTGCCACCTCTTGCTAATGCTCGTTGATCTTTAGGCAAATCCTGCTCATCCATGTATCCCATACCACCAGCAGTTAAACCTCTTCTTATAGATTCACTTCCACCAAATGGTACTTCCGATCCAAAACCAATTTGATTTAATCCTGCGTTTACAATATCAACAGGTATACCAAGAACATCAGCTAAAGCGCCAACATTAAAACCTGATGCAATTGCACTAGCTTTTTCGAGATCAGAAGACTTAGGGTTACCTTGTTTAGCACTTATTTCATTTACAGTTTTTTGCTGTTCCTCTGGGGATAACTCGTTAAACGAATCGTCTAATTCGACAGTTCCTACTCCATCTATTTCTACTATAACCATTATCTTTGACCTCTGATTTTATATCCAACATTATTGGATGTTCTGCCTGCGTTAAAACTAGTATTTTTTTCTTTTAAAGAATTTTCTAAAATTGGAATTATTTTTCCTATACGACTTGCCTGCAAACGAGCTTCTTGAAAATAAGTTGCATCAGTTTTGCCAGACTTTAATGTATTTTTAGCTTCAACTAATCTAAGTTTAAGATCAGGTATAAGTTGCTCTATTTTCCTTTGACCCACATCATCTCGATCACTTGGTAAAGGAATTTTTTGTCTTGCTACTTCCAAAGTAAAATTAGAAGGCCGAGATGAAATATCACTAGCTAATGCAGGAAGAAGAAAAGTTTCCAACATTAGCAAATTTTGAGCCTGACCAGTAGTTTCTGGCGTAACGTCTGCACCAAATGCCGAACCTAAACTACCTACAATATTGTAAAACAATCCTGCCGCATCTTTTCCAAATAGCGGGCCACCTTGAAAAGAATCATCAATATCAATTGGTTGTATAAAATCTAAACTATCGTCTGTTACATCAGAAGAAAGCGAACTCATCAAATTTTGTCTATTAGTTAAATCCTGCTCTAATTGTTTTCTTTCTGTCTCAAGTGTTAATAAGTTTTCTTCTTTAGTTTTTAAATCAACATCTCTTGATGCCCTTAATTGATCTAATTTTTCAGCATTAACTGCTAATTGGGACGTTAACACAGAAATATCTACTGCATCCTTTGTTCTCTCTCTTTCTAACTGCTCTGCAAAAACACTATTTTTGTTACGTTTGGTTTTTATAGTTTCTCGCATGTCATCAAGCTCTAACTGAGCTTGCTCTAAGTCTGTGTATCTTTTATCTCTATCAACATCTCGCTCGTTACTTTTTATGTCTGCTTCTATTTCAGATATTAGATTCTGCTTTTCTCTAAATTTATTAAGCAATTCTGCACCTTCTGTCTCTAGAGTGCTTTTATATATTTGGTTTATCTTAGTTGCCTCATTTAAATCATTTTTAAATTGATTTTCTGCAATTATAGATTCCTGCAACCTTGCGTCTCTCTCTCTTCCTTTTGCTGCAACAAATGGTGCAGACCCAGCATTAACTATATCTACATCTCTCTTGCCACCTGTTCCATTAATTAAATTTTGGACTGCTTTACCAAGTTTTGGATTTGTTGTTTCAAGTGTAAGTAAATCTTCTGGAGTAAAATTGACTAAGTTGCCCACCGCAGCATCCTCTTCTGCTTGGCGCTTCTCCTTGTTTAATTGGTACTGCTGAATCATGCCCCCAATCTGCTTGAAGGTCTGCCCTTGCGCACGCCCAGCACCTACGATAGGAGCAGTGTCCACACGTGCAAGCGCTGATCCGTAATCTCCTGAAAAAAGTGGTTTCCTTGCCATAATATTATCTCCCTATTTTAGAATCCATCCATGTGCGAATCCGTGCTTTTAAGCGTGGTTTATCTGATATGAATCGTGCGAAGCGTTCTCCGTATTTTAAGTAGGTCGCTCTAAACCAGGATGGTGATTCATTTAACATCCAATACCTGAATGATACCCATGCCAGATTATCCACACCATACACCTCACGCGCTACCCAGCACGATGCTAAAGCTGCGGTTGCTGCGGCACTTGTTAATCCTTCAAACTTATCTGCATCTGCCTGTGTCTTGGCGCTATACATGTTCATAAGATTCGTGTTTTGATTCTGTATAAATCCAAGCCCACTTTCAGGATTAATAAATTGTGGTCCGCTTCCCAAACCATATCCTGCTGTACCAAGCACGGATTGCCCGGAAGATAAACTCTGTCCTCCCCCACGTCCAAGCACTGCTTGGAATGGATCGAGTGTTGATCTGTCTTCCAATGCCGCCAAGTTGCTTGCTGCTTGTATGTATCCGAGTGTGCCTTGTTGGCGTAACTGCTCATTTAAACGCTCGGCATCCATCGTTGCACCCACACCAAACTGATTGGCTTGTTGAAGTTGTGCCTGGTTGGCAAGTGCAGAGCGTAAATCCACATCGGACTGTACGAGGTCTGCCCGTTGCTGTAATCCGGCTTGCTCGCTTTCCTGCCCCATGCCACGAGTAATGTCACCTTGTTGTAACCCAGCTTCCTGACCAAGCACAGACTGTGCGTATGCCCGGTTCTGCACACGGCGTGCGTTGTCTTCAGCAACCCGTGCCTCTGCTTCTGCGATACCAGCAGATTGATCAAAGGTACGACCCATCATTGTGGATCTTGCTTTAAATGCTTCTGATATTGCGTCTTGTTCCCTTGATGTCAGACCTTGCCCAAGTGCAGTCTGTGCATCGCTCAGTATATCAGATCGTAATGTTCCCTGCCCACGTGCCAACTGCTGATCGAATTGCGTGTTCGCTTGCAAGCGTAATGGGTCTGCCACATTGACATTTCCCACACCTGCAAATGTTGAATCCGTTGGTACTGTTATTGCCCCTGCTCCCGTTAAATTATCTTTTTGTGATGCCAATACTTCTCTTGCATCTGAGAGTGCCTGTTGTGTGCCAGGCTTATAATCATCCATGATGTCCTGGTATGTCCCGGATAACCGGGCAACATCAAGTAAATCACGCTCCCGTTGTCGGGACAAGTTACCTGCTGCTAAATCCTCTGCATATGCTGCTGCTCCAAGGAAGTTACCTTCTGCATCAAACCCAGCACGTCTACCTGTGTCAGATTGATCGTAGCTAGTTGGAAGGGTATCACCCTTCGCTTCTCCTACTCTAGCGTAATGAGCTTCTCCCCACTCTGCTAATGATCTAGGAGGTAACCCTTGTTGCTCACGCGTTGCATTGTCACGTGCAACCTCTGCCATGTATTCAGGATTATTCCGCACATATTGCTCGTAGTCTGGTCTTGCCACAGTGTCCTGCACGCTGCGTGAGTCACCAAGCAAATCAATCATACCATCACCTGTGCGCTGGGTAGGTAGTGTGGTAGTCTCCGTTGTCCCTGCTTTGGATACATCAGTAATTACATTACCTTCTGTGTCCTTGGCAAAGATTGGTTGAGCATCAGACACTGCGTAGGAGTTTTGATCATCTGACATTTTGTAACCATCAAAGCTACTTGCACCATCAAGCAATTTAAACTCGAAATTCGAAATGGTTTCTCTGTCATTTTTAATTTTGCTTAAAATATCTTGATCAAAATTTTCGTCACTTTCAAGTTTGCTTACCAAGTTATCTGTTGCAGTAGTAAGAGCATTTGCAACCCCTGGGCCTGATAAAACACTTACTTTAGGATCAGTAGTTCCTGGCTTAATTTCCACAAAATCACTGCTATTTATTACATTTCCATTTTCATCTACAAAATCTACTCTTGCTCTTCCTCCGTGAACTGCTGGCACTTTTTTCGAACCAGCATCTTCAACAATATTTCCGTCCATGTCTTCTATTACTACCTTCATCTTTGCCTGCCCAGGTTCAGAGTATCCAGATATTGCACGCCCTTGATCATCATATGTGACTTCCTGCTGCCCTCCACCTGTCTGTCCACCAAGCAAGGTCGTTCTCAATACATCCGTGTCCACCTGTGCAGATTTCTCACGCAATGATTGTTCGATGGGAAGCAAGCTTTCAAGTGAACCAACATCAGAAAAATCTGCATTCCCAACTTTTTTACCTGTGAGTAAAGCAAGCTGTGTCTCAAGTGCTTCCTTCATGCCTCCACCATAGCTCGTAAGGTTGGGTTGCTCATTCCCACCACCCATTGCTGAATCAACTATCCCAAAGGGATCTACTACTTGGTCTACTACACTTGACATATTATTTTCTCCTTTGAATTTTGTTAAAATCGTACCACCTAATTGGATGGTCTTTTGTTGCTCTCATCCATCCGACATGAGGTAGACTGTAAGGTGCTTGCCGGATTAAATCTTTTACTTTTCCAATTGCCATGTGGACATACCAGGCATTTGGATTTTCCACATGCCATTGATTGACAGGATTGGTTTTAAAATTCCTATCCACAGGTTTTAAAAGCAAAAATTGCGATGGTGAAATAAATACATGACCATATGCCATGTATCGTGAGATATCCTGAAACATATCATTATTACACTTGTCGTATAACTCCTTTGCTTGTTCCAAAATATTCATGCGTCTAAATTCTTTACAGGAATATCTCCTTCGTAATTCGATAACCACAAAGCAAACATTCGATGTATCCCGTCTGCCACTTTTCCATCTTTTAAAAGGATTGGTTCTTTTATGCCATTTTCCTTTATGTCATTTGCAAGAACAAGCAAAGGTAGGCACTCACGAGCAACACGATTCCAATCAATGTTGTATGGGCCAGCCTCAAATAATTCGTTTAGTTTCATGTACTAATTGTCGCTCCTAATGCGACCACTTTCCAATTCGATCCATCGCTTACTGCGACTGTTGCTGCACCTGAGTTTCCATCGGTTACATAGATCATTTGCCCGGCTGGAGATGCGGATGGCACACCACTCACAGCGTATGATTTTAATGTCATTATTGTGCCTGAGATCGTACCACCTGTCAGAGCAACTGCATTGCTTGCTTGGGTGGCAATTGTGCCTAGTCCTAAGTTCGTGCGTGCAGTACCAGCAGTTGATACATCTGATAAATTATTGCTTGGTTGTAGGAATGCAGAGGTTGCCTGTGTGGATGCAGTGCCTAGTCCAAGTGCAGTCCTTGCTGCCCCTGCATTTGCACTTCCTGTGCCTCCATCTGCAATTGCAATGGGTGAGGATAGACCACTAATCGTGCCTCCTGTGATGTTTACATTTCCTTCATTAATCGTAACTGTTGGTTCACCAAGTTGGTTGAGTGACGCAGCCGTTACATCCACGCCCGTGGCAAAGGTAAATCCTCGTGTCACTGTTGCGGTGATTGCCATTATGCAATTTCCCTTCTTGCTGCTGCCCCTACCCCAATTGCTTCTAATGCAAGATGTCTAAAGCTCGGTCTGCCTGCGGTGACATTAATTTCTATGTTTGCACCATACCCACGGGTGCGCCCCGTACCAAAGCGGAAGAGTGCTTCTTCTGTGCCATCTGCGGTGTGGCTTAAAACTGTGTTGCTTGCGTCTGGGTCAAGTGTGTTGACCTTGATGTTAAACGCATCGTTATTGACTGTCTTTGCAGCTACCTGTCCACGTCTCCAACTCTTCACACCAACATCTCCAAATGTGAAGGAGCGTGATACAAGTTTACCTGCAATTGCAGTTGTGCCTGACTCACTTGTACTTCCTATCTTGCGACCAGAATCATCAATGGAATTTTCTTCCATGAGATAAAATCCGGTGTCATTACATGCGAATAATCTGCGTCTAGTTGGTGCAGATCCGTGGGAGCAAATCACCCAATCATCTACATGAAATGCCAAACTGCCTGACATTGCTGGGTAGGAATCAACACTTGTCCAAGTGGATGTGAGCAGGTTAAATATAAATATTTTGTTGGGTACTGTGGAATTGCCTGTGGGTACTGCAAGGTAGTACTTATTGTCGTACACCACACCACATGATTTATCTGCTGCTGCGTAGTTTATACCTTCAACAGGATCATCAAACTGATCTTGTATAGGTCTGGTCATGGGTATGGTTTCGCCACTTACTTTTGAAATTGCAACGCCAAGACCTTTTCCTGGATCATTCCCTGGTGACAAGACGATGACCCCGTTATCTGACAGGAAGAATGTTTGTGGCCCAGACTGTGCGATTGATTTACGTGCCACACAACCATGCTGTCTTGTTATTTCGTAAGTGTTAGCTGCGGAGGTAGTGGCAATGTTATTTATCATGTGAATGCTATTACGCATAAACACGATTAACTGATCTTCTTGATATGGAAAAAATCCTACAAGTTTATCTGCACTTCCTTTATTGATTCTAAATTGCGAGTCAGCAGCGTAGTAATTATCTGTGTCCAATAAGTCAGACATCAAGATTGTATAGTTACTATCTGTGGGTTGTGGTATGATTAAGCGATTGCGAAAGAATACACCATAATCTGTGTTTGGACATTCTATACGTCCAGCACCTGGGCTTGCATTTGCTTTCTCTTCAAAGTCAGTAGGTGACGCAAAATTTCCATCCCATTGAAGTGGGGTCTTATCCTTGCCACG
>Ga0208767_1001724_pt1 | contig 17051 bp, 28 predicted proteins | sample VirMetDEL_Mar_21_FD_184514 | JGI IMG/M metagenome (GOLD analysis project Ga0208767, IMG submission 184514) | Aqueous microbial communities from the Delaware River and Bay under freshwater to marine salinity gradient to study organic matter... | ecosystem: Environmental > Aquatic > Marine >... | reverse complement strand
CGTCGCTATATGCCCACGCTATGTATACGTGTGGACACTTGCGCTCGTTAACATATTTCTGTAGTGAGGTAAGTTTCTTGATTGCAACAACGGGTGTGTGCTTGTCGTATACCGACTTGACTTTCTTTACGCCCTTTACCTCGATGTACGCAACAGACTGACCGCCTTTGCTTATGGCGAAGTCTATCTCGTGTGGGTCAAGTTTGTTAGGAGTCAAATCGTCTCTGCCCGATAGGAATAGCCGTACTGCTTTGAGTTCACGAGCAATATCCTCGGGACGTTCAAATCGTTTAGCCATATTAGAACAGATTGTAGAACCAATGCAATGCGATTACGAACCACGTAATCATTACAAGGTATGTTAGAACCTTGCCCAAGTCCATCTTCGGACGGAATGGGAAAGCCTTTACGTCAATTAAAGTAGCGGTGTACACGAATGAGGCGAGTAGCCATATCGTGCCCAACACTTTTAGCAGTATCATATCCCGTGAAATTCTTCTACGATTGATACGATACCTTCAAGTTCAACCTCAATGGCTTTCTTTAGCCAAGCGGTTTCTGATTTAGCGTGTGCTAAGTCTGTGCACCCCCCTTCGGACAGATTGTCCTCCAAGTCATACACGTAGTTTGCGATGCGGTCAATGGTTCTCTTTTGGAACTCAAAGACCTCTTGTTTAGTCAAAGATTGTGGGTTGCTCATCTGTGATGATTTTAATTAGGTCATCTACTTGACCTTGATTCTTAGGCAGGAAGACCTTGTAGTCTCCCATATCATTGTTATTCAAATAGGATAGGAATAGTTTCCAACGCAACGGAAACGAGTGGTTGCTCGGCACAAAGCCCTTAGTCTCGATGATGAACTTGTGAGTATGGCTCACGAAGTCGGGCGTATACGTGATAGCACGTACAACCTTACCCGTCTTGTCTGTAAGTTCTTTTTTCTTCGGGGACGAGGACAAGTATGTACCCATAAACTTGAACGAGGGCAGAACCTCGAAAGATTCGCCCTCATATTCAAAGTCTAAACCACTATCCTTTAACTTAGAGTAAGTATAAGCCTCAAGAGAAGATGCAAAGGTAATGCCGTCGATAGTTTTCTTCTTCGACTTTACTGCACCCGTTTTCTTCTTTCTGTTATACCTTCTCATATATCTAAGTTACAGAATTAAAACACGTTTTGCAAGTCCGTAGGCTGAGGTAACTCTGCCTCGGTCTGCTTTCCGCTCTGCGAAGTGAATAGGTCATCGAACAAAGGTCGACCACCGATAGAGAACGCAGTCATTGAACCATTCAATTCAAACATCAATGGCTCAAGGTATCCCGTAGGCTTACCGCCCGTCTCAACCTCACGAACCTTACGTACGTGGAACTCCATAGTTCTACGCATATGCGGTTCGGGGTGCTGAATTTTTCTGTGAAATGTGGCGAACGCATCGGCTCTATTCACGAAAAGTCCACCGCCTTCAGTATCCTCAGCGAACGGGGCGATTGGTAAGCCGTCTTCCCCTTTACGTCTCTGTGCCTCTGTCACTGCGTGGGTGTTAAGCCACACCGCAATGTCGTGCTTGTTAGCAAAGGTTAGGAACTCACTTGCCGCCTCGTAGTGGTATTGGTGTACACCGATTTGGTTACGACCACTCAAGTCTATCTTCAACGAGTTGTACGGGTCTACGAAGAATCCGTCGATACCGCCATTCTTAATCATCTTCTCAGCGAAGATAATCAAGTCGTAGTAAGTGTAGACTTGCTTGTTGCTAATGACTACGAAGTGTTTGTTGACCCACTCATACAAGAACTTACGTTCGTGGTAGGACATCTTCTCGAGCCTCTTGTTACCTGCGAACTGCATCAGTTTGGCTTTGATACTTGCAGTCTTATTCTCTGCAGAGTAGATGAGCCATTTCCAATTGTGTCGCATAGATGCGTTGACCATCATATACAGAGCCATCGTAGTCTTACCTACGTTCGAGTGTCCGTTGAAGATAAAGAACTCTTTCTTGTAGCGGAAGTGCTCATCAAGTTTAGCATTACCCGTTGTAAGTCCGAGTTGCAGTTTACCCTCAGCGAGTGCGTTAATCCAAGCCATATCCTCATCATCCGAAGATACGAATGACATATCGGTAGACTCGACAAGTTGCTCACGCTGAATCTCGTTCTCAACATCCATAACCTCACGGATAGGAAGTTGCTTACCCTGCTCAATACCATCACGTATTGTGTTACGTGCGGTGTCCATAGAGTCGATGTCGTGCTTCTCAATCTCACGCTCGAGAACTCGGATAGCCTCTATCTCCTCCATACGACCTGCACCGATGTAACCACCACACAGAATCGAAGCCTTCAACAGAGTAGAGTGCTTCTCGCCATCCACCGCAGTACGAATCATTCTCGCAGCGATGTTTAGTTTTTGGTAGTCTGTGAAATCCCCCTCAAGTAGAGTGGCGTTTTGGTTACGGGTAGCGCCCTCATCGGACAGCATACCACCAAAGGTCTGTGCATCTTCTTTGATACAGATGTGCTCATCCCAAGACTCGAAACAAGCACGAGACTCGTTAGCACCCGATGAATCGAGTTCCAAGTTGTATTGCTTATCGAAGTATTGGATAAGGGCACGGAAGTGGTCACGATGACGCTCGGGGTTGCTGATACGCACAAGCGCCTTGAGTCCATCCCCACTTGGGGAAACCCAACAAGCAAGTATGTGGTCATCCGTACAGAGAATGTTCTTGTACGCCTCTACATCAATGTGGTCGAAGTCGAGTACAATCAGTCCGCTATGCGAAATGATTTGGTCGTCCTCACGGGAAGTAAACTCCCCCGAGAACAGAACTACGGGTAATTCTGTCTTCTTCTTCTTGTCTCCGTCACGTACGGCTTGTATCGTATCCTTGGATGACCCCTCCGCTATGCGTTTGAGTGCAGTCGTAAGGGTTATATGATACGGCTTGTCCGTCTTGAAGACTGACTGAAACATCGTTACTCTCGGTTCTTTCTTCGCCATTGTCTGTGGATTTTAATTCTTTGTAAAAGTTTTCGTTCTCAAAGGACTCATCGCCCGTTAGATGTCGCTCCAATGCGCCAAGCGCTCTCCACGCAATCTTCGCAAGGTTGAGCGTTCCATCCTCATCGTATTCCTCTCCCGAGGCAAGGTCAACAAGGTGTCGTGTGAGACTACCAAGTTCATCCTTAGATTTACTCGTATCCCAATAGAGTGGTGCATCCCCATTGTGTTGTCTGTTTGATGCGAGACTACACTTGGCTACCTCACGGATAGCGTTAGGGAAATACATCAACACTCCTTGGAATATCTTCGTATCCTTTCTTTGTTTATCTGTCATTGCGGATAGTGTTTACAACGTTATACAAGATGTCGAGTGATGTGGTCTTGTCGAACTCCTCAAGGAACTTAATGATAGATGCCTCGGCACTAACAGACTTGTCCTCAATGAGCTTCGAGGTTACGTTAATATACCCCGTCATCGCCTCGAATACAAGCGCCCATTTATTTATTTCGTCTACGTACGCCCCATCACGGATATCAATCCCGTCCTGCACTCGTCTCATCGAGTTGTAGCAGACCGTTCTTTCCCAACCCGTCCAATCACTCAAGGTCTGAAAGTGCAAATGAAATTTCGTATTGAGTACGTAGAAAAGCACTTGCCGTGGAATAAGAAAGTTCCGTTGCCTTGATTTTTTTAGCGGGTTTAGGTCGAACTCCTCCTCGTATCTCTTTACGAGTCTGTCGAATATCTTTTTGGTCATTCTCATACTTGTCGTAGTATTTCTTTAATTTTTTGATGTTGCTCTTTTGACGTTGGCGAACCGCCTCGGTGCTGATGCCTAAGCGCTCGGATATATCCTTACGTGCGACATCGCCTAATGTCAATTCATAAACTGCGTACCCAATGTCATCTAAGATTTCCTGCGCCACTTCCTCGATAAACTCGAGCGTGTTATCGTAGTCTTTGACATCTGCACGTGCAGTCGTAATGTGGGTATGTAGACCCTCTTCATCATCCGACCCGATGAAGTCACTCTCGGGGCGTATGTCTTGCGAGTTCTTGTTAGATGAGTTCCACTCAATCATTCTGTAGATACCTCGCAGTACGTTCATCTCCACAACAGAGTAGAGGTGTTTCTCATCCTCAAACTCATACTCCGAGTTGACGAGTCGCATAACAGACTGCAGGGCAAAGAACCTTGCAGACTCGACATCATCATCGTTGAGGAAGAATAGACCGTTCTTCTTAGCGACAAAATGCAGGAAGCGATTGTCATCGGGGAAGAAGTCTATAAGTCGGTTGGGTTTAAGAATCATAGTTGTCGTCGTTATAGTGAAAGGATTCGCTGATAGGCTTGGACTCGAGCACCTTGGTTATCCATAGGTTGTTCGGTGTCTTGTAGGCAACAGACTTGATGCCGAATGCCTCAGCCTTGAGTGTGACCACAACACGTGGGGTCTTGTTCATCTCTATTGCCGTTTTACAGACAGAGCAGATTTTCGTTTCCCGTACATTGAAGCCTTTCCCTTTCTTATATCTATATTCAATTCGATGCAGGTATATTGTGCGCTTTTCCATAAGTTGGGTTTTTTATCTAAGATTAGTTGCAGTCCTTTCTCTGTAATCCCAAGAGCCTTGGCTGAATCTCCGTGGTGTAGTCCGTAATGAACCAACGCCTTCCAAATCAGTCTGTCTCTGTGGAACTCTATGTTTAGGTTTTCTGCGGTAAGAACTCTACTGCCCATCTGTATACAATTAAATCTGCGAGGTCAACGAGTTTGATAGAGCCGTCAACCATTTGCTCTTTTACTTTGTCTGTACGCAGCAGAATCACATTGTCCCCCGTTTTGTCAAGCAAAGCGAGAAGCAGGAAGTCTGCACACATACAAGCGGATGATAAGTCTACGCTATTGCCGAGGTGCGTATGGGATACCTCTACTCGGTTCTTGCGCTGACCCTCAATCCAAAAGGTCGTGTCTGTGATGTCGCTGATATCTCCCATACCTTCTGCGTATAAGAAGTTGGCGAGAACTTTAGTTAGTGCTTTCATAATTACTTGTTTGGTTCGTGATACAATACCAAATCCCAATAGACTGAGTCTGCCGACCAATAGTCCTTAATACTGTCTGCAATCGTGTATTGCTCCGAGCGTACGATGTCGTACACAGAGCCTTGCTCGATTATGTATATGCCCGAAGCCCAAGCCGTGAAGTCCATTCTAAGTGCGTTGAGCGGATTGATTTCGATTGGCTCACACGATACGAGTGTGATAGCCATAATAAATAGCAGTCTTTTCATTACTTAATCTGTGTTAATCTCATTGTGTGGTAGTGAATACCCATACCATTGTAGTTGGTAGTGCGAGTCAATTCAAATCCGAATGGTGTCTCAACGACTACCCATTCCTCAAGACCAATCTGTAGGATGTCTCCTCTCAGTTCCACCATAAAGTCAAACTTAGTCTCGTAGATGAATCCCATCGTAGGGACGGGTTGAATCACGCCATCCACCAATGTGTACATCTGTCCGTAGTCGAATCTAATCTCACACAGACTGAGGATAGTTGTGTCGAAGTCGTAGCCACCCGCCCAACCCGATTCCTCAACGGCAATCCAATCGACAGAGTATGCTCCGTATTCTACATCTAATACTCGTGGTTGTGCCGTGCAAGACAGCAATGTAGCCAACGCTACAAATGAAATAATCTTTTTCATAGTATTTAATTTAATTTGTCAAGAAGCAGGGAATCGAACCCCGTACGCCTATCCTTCTCGTAAAAGCGCCCCCACGATTTCTCGCAGGGGCACAAATATAGTCAAACAATAATCCAATTCCTAATGAATTGTAAATTAATTTTAGAACGGCAAGTCAGCCGATTGAGTTGGATTTGCTTGAGTCGGTGCAGGTGCGCCTTGTGATTGAGCGTACTGCTGAGATGCTTGTGAGCCTTGCCCGTTAGCACGAGGGTCATAGACTGAACAGATTTGGTAAGTACCGCTCTTGTCTTTCTTCTCTCCACTCTTGATGGTCAAGTACACACGCTTAGTCTCTTTACCCGTTAGGTAGTTCTTGAGGTCATTTAGTTCTGCCTCAGTAAATGAAATACGAACCTCTGTGCGTGGTGCGTTTACGAATCCCACAAGTGGGTTGTTGTTTTGGTAATCAGCCATTTTGTTTTCTGTTTAAAAGATTAAAGAATTGATTGAACACGTTGAACGAACATATTGTAAAACAATCCGTCAGTTGGGGTGTCGCCCATAGTATTGATGAGGTGTGTCACATTGCGACGGCTAAACCCTCGTTGGGCAACCCCTGCTTGTAACAAAGCCTCAGTCAATTCTGTATCAGTCTCGAATTGTCCACTCTCATTCAACAATACAACAAGTGATTGTTTCAGTACGTTGGTGTTGTGACCGAATTGTGGTTCGGTGTAGTCCACCCCGTACATTCGATATACTGCCTCAAGTAGATGCTTGATAGTTGCAGTATTGTAGGTAGGAACATACCCACCTAAGAACACATTCGCAAACGTACGCTTTACGCTACGAATGATGATTTGAAATTTAAACATATCCATATTAGATTGCGCCTTGAACGGCAAAGGTGTTAGTATCTTTTGGGGACTCAATCAGCCACTCGCTGATGTTACCCACCGCATCGTAGAACTTGTTACGACCACTTTCCAATGTCTCGGCAGAAGCCTTGAACAGACCACAAGTATATGGCTTGTCCTTAGTCTGTACCAACCAATAGAAGTCTTGGATGCCGTAGACCTCGCAGTATATCCACGCTTGTAGGTCGTAGTTGTAGTCACGAACATCCCACTTGAACTGAGACAGACTGCGCGATGAAGTTTTAACATCTGTAATGAATCCATCGCCTAAGACATCTAAGAAGCCTCGTACGGGCACATCTCCAATCCAAGTGTTGAACTCTTGCTGAGCCGTGCCTTGGATGAACTGAGCCAAGTTTGTAACCTCGCCCGTTTCGTAATCAACCACCTCGGAAGACTTTAGTCTTTTGACCATAACCTTTGCAACATTATGCTCGACTGCAGTAATCAATTCCTTGTTACCCATCTGTGATTCCTTCCACTCTTTGTAGCGTTTAGTAGCGCGAGGGTTCTTACCGCCAATCTCAGCACAAATCTCATCATCTTGTAGAACGACATAGCGCTCCCAAGTATCCTCGGGTGTTAGCAACAGACTATCGTAGAATCCACCGAATGTGAATGCCTTAGATGTTTTCTTGAGTTCTCCTTTCATATTGAGTTCCCAAGCCATCATATCGAAGTCCTTGCTACCCGTGATAGCGTATTTAAGAGAAGAGGCACTCACGTACCCCTTCCCCGTTTTGTCTTGTATCGCTTTTGCGAACTGCATTACTTGACAAACTTTTTAAGTGCAGATAACTGCTTCTCACTCGCAGTAGCCCCGTACTTAGATGCTACCATATCGTATGCTTGTGACTTGTCGGATGCAGACTTGATGTACTCGATAGCCTTACCGAACCAATCATTGTCCGAAGACTGAGATTGTGCAGGACGGCTTGAGGCAGTCTTTCCGTGAGTGTTAGTCGCATCAGCATCCTTGGTGTCATCAATCAACAGAAGTCCGTTCATAGCGTACTTACGAGCGTAAGAAGATGAAGAACCAAATGACTGAGCGATGTCCATACCTTTGCGGTTAGGGTCGACCCCTGCTTGAGCAGATGCCGATACAGAGTCAGTACCATCTGTGATTGTAGCCGTAGCCGTGATGACAACCATACCACCTAACTCTTGAACAGAGTCTGTGATAGTCATTGACAAACCATTCGCATTCAACAACGGCTTGACCGCCTCGAGGATATCCTCAGCAGAGCGGTAGTTGTAGTTACCGAAGTTGTTACGCTGATTCTTTGGCGCTTTAAGTTCCGACTGAACTTTAACGAGCGCTGAGTTTAGTTTACTCATAGAAAAGTGGTTTTAGTTAGTGATTCGTTTCTACTAATATACCGAGCCGAAGTGCGAATCACAAGCACTCGGCAAAGTATTTTTATGTTTGCCGTGATTAGTGAATCAAGGTCTTAGTCAGCCAAAAGGCAGGTTCGTAACCTTGTCCCACATCAATACGAGCAGGGTTAACATCAATCGTTAGGTCGTAGCGATACTTACCCTTAAAGTAGGCAACCTTGTATCCACTCTCGAGTTTTTCAGTCTTACCACCCTTGGAGATGATACGCTGAACCTTGTTCCATTGTTTACGGCTAATCTGTTGTTGACTCTGTCCATTTAGCAGGGTTTCAACACGACCTAACTTGTACTCACGATAGACCTCATTGCGAACCGCAGACGCTTGGGCAAAAGCCAATGTACCTTGACCAACACTTGCGTAAGTATTGCCTACTGAGAACAACAGACTTGCACCACCTACCATACGCTGAGACAATACATCTAACTGCAGAGCCTCTTGCGATGCATCTACATTTACATTGTTTCTTGAGTTACCGCCACGAGAAGTGGATGTGTTGGTATTCAAGTTGCGATTACGATTTGTGTTTGAGTTGTTGTTCACATTACGATTCGTATTTGTGTTTACATTACGATTCTTGTTCGTGATGTCTCCCGTTAGTGTGGAGTTACCATTGAATGAACCGATGTTAGAGTCGTATACATCATCGAAGTATGAGCCATTGATACCCGAACCCGAGTTCTTTACGCTCACGTTACCGCAGTTGTTACCATCTATAGTTACACCATTCGGGTCTACTTGAGCGGTTGCAGTCATTGTGGCTACTGCTAAAGCCAATACAAGAAACTTTTTCATTGAGATTTATTTATTGAATTAAAGTTAGGGTTAAAGTGCAATCGCAGTCTGTACGATTAGCGATTCCATAATCTGTTCGGCTCTCTCTTTTTCGAAGCCGATAGACTCATCGAACTCGTGGTCAACCTCAAGGATAACCCCGATACCTGCATACATTACTTGCCCGAGGCGTTCGCCATCAGCATCCTGCAGTTGAAACACGCCAACATTGTTAGCGCTACCATTGACAAAGCCTTCTTCATCAACATACAATTCTAATCCGTTTTTGGTCAGCACGGATAGTTCTACCATATCACATCCAATGATTGAATACAATTCTTTTAGACTCGCCTTTCCGTTCGGCAAGTGTTCGAGTCGAAGACCCTTGCGTGGGTCTACAACGATAGCATAAAGCCCTTCTGTCATAGTGTTTTAATTTAGTTTCTAAAATCGCTGATAGGAATTTCCCCCCAATACTTAGTAACCGATTCATAATCAGTAAACAGATTGTTCTCAATACCATTAGACTTGTTGTCTTCCCATATCTCGATAGTCTGTTCATCTGCAACGCTTAGCACCGCAGTATTGCCCTCAACAGAGTAGTAGTGAGAACCCTCTTCCAACACCTTGGTAGAGCCATCCTCATCCTCATAGAGAAACAAGATTTCATAGGATGCACCGCTTTCCATAACCGATACCATCCATTCTGTTAGCCGTAGATTATTTATCTTACTCATTGTGATATATAGTCTTTGAGTAGTGAGAGTAGTAGCATATATGCTACTCTCACTACATATATATATTCATAGTGCGTACACACGCACACGAGGGCTATAGACCCTTTCTTAGAATCTTAGACATCATCAACGATGCGTATTGCTCAGCAACCTCATCGCCCATTTCCTCGATACACTCACGAGTCATATCGAGCAATGTCCCTGCCTCATCAAACGAATCCATAAGGTCACTGATAACAGCCTTCATTACCAAGTGCATCGTGACCGCTAACTCTTTCGAGTCTGACGTGACCGACATAGCGGTGTCGATGATATCCGAGTCCATAACATCCTCGGACTGCATAAGTTTTACCAAGTCAAAGACATTGCGTTTAGTCTTCTCGGTGTCGAGTCCGTAGACCTCGGTAATATCTCTACCGAGTCTTTCTTCGGGGTTCAGTCCCCCGTTCATAATGTCATCAAAGTTCATAAGCCAAAGTTAAATCAATTAGTGTTTCTAAAGTTTCCTGCAAGTCCTTCTCAGTTGAGTTGTCCTTGTCTGTGTAGGTAATCTCACGATATCCCCAATAGATGCCCACATCTCTAACCGCCCCGTAAGGTGCGATGAAGTATTGACATCTCGCTTTGTTCCAAATCAAGACCCAAGCCTCAGCGCATATAATCGCATCATCAAAGAAGTCTATCTCATCAACGAAGATTGCCTTTTGGTTATTGTCGTTGTAGTATTCGGAAAAGTGTTCGCTATATGCTCGGTGCATAGGCTTGTAGCCTTTCTCGATGAACCACTTGTCAAGTGCGTTCCGTGTCCTTGCCTCGGGTTGGTATCCGTGGCGCTTTAGTTTCATCCCGAACCAATACTCGAGAATCGTTTCCTTGGTTTCAATCATAATACTTGAAATTAAAGATTAGTGAATAAAAGTTGTTACCCTCTATCCTGCATTATTATAACCACTTGAGGCAGGGTCGCTGAGGGCGAATCGTTATAGTGAACGATTGCTGAGTAGCGTGGGGCGGAATCGAACCGCCCTACCTCTTGGAGCAATGCTCGGACAAGAGTACCATACACGCTTAGACCATATGGTCATCCCATAGGATTTCCGTAGTCTCTTCTTGGAAGTCAAGGTCAAACTGACCCGACTCTTGGTATACCTTTTCGACATCCTCATCGGTAAGGAAGTCTACGGGGTCTGCAACATTGTTGCAGTAGTCTTCGAATTGTTGGTCGGTAACCTCGACCTCACACCAACATTCGTGGATTTGTGTGACTCGCATAGCCACTCGAATTGTCTTACTCATAAGTCTTCTTGAGTTTAGAATAGTTAGTCTGTATGAATGACCATTGCTCACGGGTCATATCCAAATCGTTCATCTCGTTAGCCAAGGCTAACGCTCTCGGGTCAAACATATTGTAGTACCCTGCATCTTGTACGCCTCGGTAGGCGAACCACATTTCTTTAGTGACAGCCATTACCCTACGATTTGAAGTTGTGCGTATTCAGTAGCGTAGCGTACCGCTTGGTCAACGGCATCATCAGCAGACTCAGCCTTGTACTTTAGCGTTTCCATAATGGCGCCATCCCAACGGATGACAGACTTAGCAACCTCAGTTGCAGAATCATAGAATGATTGAATGTTTAGTGACCCGAAGTCGTAATTGATTGCATTTTTCATAAAGCAGTATTATTTGAATTTTGTGATTTGATTGTTTGCGTAAAGTTTAGAAACCTCTTTTCTGTTGCTCGGGCGTATTCCGTGCTCATCCTTTAGGAAGAACTCATCGCCATAGCGGATGCACTCGTAAGTCTGTATATCGTACGACTTGTAGGTGCGCTTGTAGACAGCCTCTGCGATACAGAAGCCAAAGGTCAGTAGTGCGAAGACTACCGCCAAGGTCAGCATACCGAAGTCTCGGTAAGCGAATCCAAGTGAGAACCATACCCCACTCGATAGCATAAGTGTGCCCACGATTACATCTCTCATAACGTTTAGTCTAAAAGAATTAAGTCTTCCCCCTTGCAGAATGTGCGATTAGGGAAAGGGTTGTATTGCACTGCCTCTTCCAATGTGAAGTGGCTATAGGGATTGTCTTCGAGCATTTCCATCTCGTACTCATCACGCTCGAAGTCCACCTCATAGAAGAGGTTGTAGGTCTTGTCACGGATGCGACCAATCAATCCCGTTTCCTTGTGGGCTACCAATCTTCCTCGGTAGCCCTTTTCGAGTAATTTAAAGTTTAGCATAAGCCGAATAGTTTTACAATGTTTTCATTAGACTGCACACCATTCTCGATGGTGCTGATAGCCATCTTCAACCAACGAGCAGTATCATCGTTGTTCTTGAACTGAGTCTCATCGGGTGCAGGGAAGTCAACAACCATTTCATCGTTAGTCATCCCGACCCAATCACGGAAGTCATCATCGCTGATGATGTACTTGCTACGCTGAGTTCCCGTACGGCTACCGCCATACCCCGAGCCAATAGACTCGTGGATAAGTTTTCCTGCGTTCTCGAACCAAGTGAACCCAATTCTGCGGAAGAAACTCGGATGAGCCGTAGCAGATACACGAGGTACATCAACCACATCTTCGTAGTCTTTGATGGTTACGACTTGACACCCGTTGCCTCTAAACACACCCTCGTTGCTGATGTACAGACTAATCTTCACATCAACCTGCTGAGCGAGTTGGTCAACAAGGGCGCAAATCGCACCCCCGTGCCGTGTGAACTGCGTAGCGCTCACACCTGCAACCGCATTGGTGCTATACACGATGTGTACACGAGGCTTGGCGAACTCATCCGCATCTTTGTAGTAGTGGAACGGGTTGCCGTTGCAGTACGCCCCGACATTGAGCGCCTCGCCTACAACCGCCTTGCGTGGCTCTTCAACCTCGTGGTTGAGTAGCGCACCCAAGTCTGCACGAGCCTTGAGCATTTTCTTCACGCCCATCCCGTTATAACACGCATCGTACATCTCTTGGTACGACCCGATGTTGCCGTAGAACGAACCTTTCTCTTTGCAGTCCGAACCCCATTCTCCGTGCTCGACATCCTCTCGGTTCGACATCTCAACAAACTCGCTGAATGTAGTCTGTGTGAGGGTCAGTTTACCTTTTCTTGAATGGCGGTACTTTGTCTTGTAGTCTTCTTTGATTTCGTAACGCATATAGCATTGTATTGTGCCCGTGGTGGGCGATTAGTAGTGGGTAGCCCGAGCACGACCTCAGCGCTGACCTTGTTGCAGTCAGTCCGCTACCCTTAGCGAATCGTTATAGTGATACGCCATTCAACAAACGTTTCTTAACATCTGCAGGAAGTCCGTTCAAACAAGAGAACTCAACCGCCTTCTTCAATGTCCAACCGAGGCTATCAACCATTTGGTTGCAGTCAATCGCTTGGCGAGGCGTGATAAGGATTTGGTCGTAGCCATTATCCTTAGCGTTCTTGCGGATAGACTGAACTACACGAGTAGCCTCAGTATCGCCACAGATTGCTTTCTCTAACTTAGTGTCGATATTCCACTCGATGCGAGTGAAACGAGTGAGCGTAGAACCATCTTGAGGCTTAGCCGAGGCGTAAGTCTTAGATGCCCCCGTGCCGAATGTGTTTTGACAAGCAATCACACGGAACTCAGCGTGGCGCTCAACCATACCATCGGGGAATCCGTAGCAGTCCCCTGCAAGGATACCATTCAAAGCAATGGTAGTCTCAGTATTTGAGCGGTCAAACTCATCGAGGATGAGCACCTTACCATTCTCGTATGCATCACGCAGTTTCGTGCTGATGTACTCGCCCGTTGTCGGGCTGATAGCACCAACCAAATCGAACGATTGCATCTTGCCGTGACAAGACTCAACGACATAGTCTAAGTCTAATGCACGAGCCATTTGGATAGCCCCGTGAGACTTACCGCTACCTGCCTCGCCAATCAAGGCGATGTTCTTCTTCATACCCACAAGCGCCACCGCATCAGCGAATGACTTGTGTGCAGTCTCAACACGCTTGGTCGCAGTCGCAGTCACGACCTCAACCTTGGTAGGCTTGATAGCCTTGAGTTTACGCTCAACGATAGCCTCTACTTGAGCCTCATCTACTGATGCCCCACTCTGAGACATCATCGCCAACGCTTGGGTCAGCATCTGCATAGGGTCTTGTCCTTGCATAGTTTGTGTGGTTTTAACAGACTCAGTCTGTGGTTTAGTTTCGGGTTGCTCGACCAAAAAGTCAATCATAGCACCCTTGATTTTTTTCAATTGGTCTTTCTCGAAGTTGTATACACCGCCCATCATTACTCGGTCATTACCCGTTTCCAATCTGCTGACATCGTACGCCTCGCCACTCGGATGAACACGAGAATACACCATCAATGTGTCATCCGCATTGCGGTACGCAAGGATGAAGCGAACCATATCCATACCCGTTTCAGTATCGAAACGAGACATATAACCTGCATCAATCTTGTTGACCGCTTGTTTGGTACTCATCTTACCCGTTGATGCGGTGTTGATACCTGCTTGACGGAATAAGTCTTGGCTTTTGGTAGCCAATTCATTGATTTGGATTGTCGAGTAGTCCAATCCCATTTGGGCTACAGCCCATACATCTGCTACGAATCTCATAGTCTTTGAATTTGTGACCCGTGGTGGGTCGATTGAAAATAAATTAGGGGGTATCGCAGTCCCTTGAAACTGCCCCGACCTAAAGCCGTTATACCCTTAGGGGTTACTTACGCCCCAAGTATAGTAGAACCGAAGACTCTACTACTAAAGTTGCTACACATAGTGTCAACATACGATTACAGATTTTTGGTTAGACTTAGAATACTTTTCTCAACGGCAGGGTCTGACTGCGTGAACTGAGCACAGATATCGCTATAGAGTTCTATCAGTTGCACCAATTTCGGGTCATCGCCCACTTTCTCTACCTCGTTCTCATCCATATGCAATTGGATGAGGCTACTCACATAGCGGATAGGGTAGAACTCGTGGCTCGTACCCGTACCCATTATGCCGTACAATTGTGTCTTTGGTGTTTCCACCAATACCTTGAAGATGTTGCTCTTTAAACTCATACTGCGTAAGCGAATTTTAGGTTAGACTTTACCTCAACATACCCTACAGACACGACCTCTTTGGGGGCGCTCAACAGAGCCTTTGCCTCAGCGAGTCTCTGCTTCATTGCGAGGCGCTCAGCACGACCTCCTGCAGGTTTGTGGTTTACATTGAACTCAGCGAACTGAGTCGCATCAAATTTGTCCTTGTTTGAAAGGAACTTAGCACCCGAGGTGCTTCTTGTGACCTTAGCCATAACATTTGTTTTTAGTGGATTTAGGTAGGGTGGGCAGTCTCGCTCTGCCTTGCTTTGACATCTCGTTCTCTAATCACATACTCTGCGTAACGCTTTCGGTACTGAGAGACTCAACACACACCCCACGGGAATGGGTCAAAGACCTACGCTTTGATACTGACTCTACATAGAGGATTTTGGAGCGCACCTTGGTACGCACCTCGTAGCGATGTTCTCGTTCTCGGTCTAAGCAACAGACCCTCACTTTCGTACTGCGGTGGACTTACTTGTGAACTATTGCGGTATCCCTACTAACCATTACTACTGCGGTACTCATTGCTGAATCCCGTTTTCTTTTCGTGGTGTTCGTTCGTGCATCCTGCATCCAAGGTGCTCTGTTCGTTCAGTCCGTATGGCTTTGCGGTAGGCTTACTAACTGAGTCTGCGTAATGCAATAGCGTTTGCTACTCTCAGCGTTCATCCGTACCTCGAAGCGGTGTGGGTGTTGGTCAAGTATCCGTTGAGCGTGGTGGCTCGGCTTACGGCTTGGCTTATCTGTTAGTCCTGCAACAGAGTCGGCTCGGTAACATCGGCATCCCCTCGGGGAAGTCAGCATCTCTGCCTCGATGTCTCGGTGTCGGTCTTCTTATGTGAGGCTCTCGCCCTCTCAACCCTTCCGATTGACATTCGCAATGTAGAACAGAAAACCAATACCACGCAACCCCAAAAAAAATCTACCCCCAAATCGCCTTAATATGACCCGCGCGAGGAAACGCCCTCTATCCCAAGCCCACAAAGGGATACAGAGTATTTCGAGACCATCGAAAAAAAATCCAAAAAAAGTGAAGATTGGTATTTTATACCTACTTAAATCCAAAGACACGAAAAAAACACTTGACAAGAGTTAAACCCTATGATGTTCAGCGAGTTACAAATTATTTTATTATTTTTCATCGTTGTTGATAACCCGTGAAACCTAAGCCACCAAAGGAACACAGCCGTGGAACACAGACTGAATACCGAAAAGAGGGGTTGCATATGTCAAAAAGAGTATAGGTGTACCGATGGAACTTAATCCGCACAAGGTAAAGCCCCGTAAACAAAGAGATACAGAGTATAAAAGGACTGATTGACCCTTAATCGAATAGCCGATTCGTTAACCCCCATAAACATTGAGGTGCAGAGGTGTTTTTCCTAAAACATAAAAGGTCACATTGGGACATTACCAAAAGCATCAGCATACACGGGGCACGAACGCCCTGCATCCCCCGTAAATACTGAACCCACCCGATAGGGTCGATGCCCATTTATTAGCGTGGATTGCCCATATATTAACGCAATAGATATACACACCCGAAGAGGTCAAGGGGTGAGGGTAGGTGATAGACTCGCAGACTCGAGGCGCTATCGCAGTAGGCATAGGCATTCCCGATAGAGGGGTAGATGGGTAGACTTCCAAAGGTGGGGCAAAGGGGGTGGTGTGATAGTCCCCTCACGTGGTAGGTGTGACCAAAAACCTAAAACTATTTTGACCAAATCGACAAAAGTCAAGGGTAGGGGGTTTGGATTTCCGTTTCGGATTCGGGTTTGATGCGTCGTCATATATATATAATCCCCACACTCTCTATACCTCAACCTTTTTTCCATTTTTAATCAGGCTATATCCTGACACCAATAGGGATATCGTAAGGGTATAACCTTACCCGTTTAAACGCTTTCTAACGGCATTTTTATGGAGGCGGAAGGGTACAGGGTGCTACGCACATAGAAAGCACTTCAGAAACCACGGTATGGAGTCTGTTCTAACGAGGGGATGACGCAAGTGCGCTCCGAATATAATTAGCCCTTAAAACTTGTGATGATTTAGTGGGTGTGTGAACTCCCCCACTTGGAGAACGAGGGATGAGAAAGACAAGTGTCTCACGCTCTCGCTGTGATATTGAGGCAAAGTTACAACATATTTTTTAAATAGAAGGCTGTTTTCCTAACTTTTTTACATAAAAGGTACATATTGGGTAAAATATGGGCGATTAATAGGACATTATGATAATATATGGGTAAACATATAAAACAAGCCGCGCGGATTATATCATATGCTAAAGCATCGGAAAGTTGTCGTATCTTTGTACCCAAATACAATTATTATGAAACAAGTTATTGAATCAGTTAAGAAATTTTGGGGAGAGTACCGTTGGGGTACTACCTGTTCGTTTATTACAGCATTGCTAGTTGCGGAGCAAGAC
>Ga0208767_1001721_pt1 | contig 17096 bp, 16 predicted proteins | sample VirMetDEL_Mar_21_FD_184514 | JGI IMG/M metagenome (GOLD analysis project Ga0208767, IMG submission 184514) | Aqueous microbial communities from the Delaware River and Bay under freshwater to marine salinity gradient to study organic matter... | ecosystem: Environmental > Aquatic > Marine >... | reverse complement strand
ACGGATAGCGAAGGAACTGAAGAACGACTCCAGGGAAGTTATTATGACTCGTGCCTACGGCATACCCGTGAAGTCAATGAATACATTGTTCCCAGACTTTAGCACATCTGTGCATTGCATTGATAAACTCCCCACCATTACCAAGGAGACGCATACAGTTTACCAGGTGGTTGACCCTGCTGGAGCTAGGAACTATGTAGCCATCTGGGCTGCTGTGGACAAGAAGGGGTATGTAACCATACTGAGGGAGTGGCCAGACCGTGACAGCTACGGAGAGTGGGCAGTGTTCGGAGACCCTAAGTGGAAGTTTGGCCCTGCGTCTAAGAAGCTAGGCTATGACATACAGTCCTACGTGGACGAGTTTACAATGATTGAGAAGGAGATGGGGGTTCAGGTCTTTGAGCGTATAGGAGACTCCAGATACTTCGCCAGAGAGAATGAAGACAATGCTGACCTGTTTGAGAGCTTTGCGGACAAGGGGATGTTCTTTGTCCCTTCCAATGGCACCGACATCGACACAGGCATCAATGCCTTAGACGCATGGATGAAGTATAACAAGAACCTGCCCGTAGACGAGGCTAACCGACCAATCCTCCAAATTCATAGCTCCTGTGGCAACCTGATCCACTCCCTAGTCAACTGGGGGCATAAGGGGAAGGCAGACGAACCACTGAAGGACTTCGTGGACGTAATCAGATATTTAGCAACACACAATGATGGATATGGCCCAGACTTCGTGTCTGACGCTAGCTTTCAAACAACGATGAGAAATAAGGGAGGTTATTAACATGGCAAAGAGAAAACTAACACAACTGGCTGAGGACTACGGCAAATCATTTGAGGAGCTTTATGAGTTAGCCGTCAACAACTTCGAAGAGGACATGCTGTCTGGTAGAGGTCGTAACACATGGGTGGATGAACGAGGTCAAGACCTACTGGATGATATGATAGCTATGCCGCTAGAAGACTGCGGTAAGGTGTATCGTGGCAAGGTTTTGTCTGAGTGTCCAAACAAGCATTACCTAATGGTTCACCACCGAGACAGAAGCTGTAAAGTCCCTGTAAAAATTCATAAGCGCATGATCGGAAAACTGCTGGGTAAGGTCATATATTTCGAGGAAAACTGGGATGGAGACAACGTAACCTACAAATGGGTAAAACGATAGTTGCATTATATGTTACACTAAATATTTAATATGCCCGACGATTCTAACTTTGAGGAGCTTACCTACGTAAGCAAGGAACCCAACGTCAAGTCTTTACGATATGCCTACGACCAAACAGTTGTAGAGCTAGAGGCTTACTTTGATTTATGTCGCACGTCCTACGACGACCGCCGTAACTGGTGGCCAGGGAAAAGCCGTGACCTGCGCAAGCATGGTGCGGACGCATTCCCGTGGGAAGGTGCAGCCGACATGGAGAGTCATGTCATTGATGAACGTGTAACCAAGCTTGTTTCTTTGTTCATCTCTTCGATGAAGCGTGCTAACGTCCGAGCCTTCCCAGTAGAGGCAGGCGACATTGCTCGCTCTAAGGTGGTTTCTAACTTCATGAAGTGGATGGTCTCGTCGGGCTACATTCCACGCTTTTCTCGTGAGATGGAGCTAGGGGCTAACTACTTCCTAGAGCGCGGCATCCTTATTACATACGTAGGCTGGCACCGAGAGGATCGCCGATTTTTACAAAAACTAGATCTAAATCAGATTGCTCAGATGTCTCCAGAACTCGCGGAGATGGTCTTGAATGGCGACAATGATGATGAGCTAGTTGAATTACTTCGGGCTACATTTGACGGCGTTACAACCAAGAAGGCCAAGCGTGCAATCAAAGAATTACGAAAGAGTGGTGCAGCAGAACTACCAGTTGTCCGCCGTCAAGTGGATGCCCCTGAGGTTAAGACCTTAGCTCCTGATGGGGACTTCATGTTCCCTCCGTATGTTACAGACCCACAGCGTGCACCATACTGCTTCTGGAGAACCTACTACACAGCGCAGGAGCTAGAGAACAAGATTGTAACTGATGGCTGGGACTCTGACTTTGTTGATCACGTCATTGATAAGTATCGTGGAGTCAACATTGATAGCATTGAGCGTGAGCAGGAAGGTCGTCGCTCTACAAGCCTCACAGACAACGCTTACGAGGCCAATGAGCTTATTGAGCTAGTCCATGTATACCAACGCCTCATTGACCCAGAGGACGGCTCTGAGGGCATCTACGAGACCGTAATACACAAAGACTTTGACGGAGATGATGGTTTGGGCATTCCATCCTACGCAAAGTTTGAGTTGATGAACGGCTACGAAGACTACCCCGTAGTTGTTACCAAGCTATCTGAGGACTCAAAGCGTCTCTATGACGCACAGACCATCCCAGACATTCTCCGTGGCATACAGCACCAAGTTAAGATTGAGCGTGATTCACGCATTGATCGTAACAGCATTGCCACCCTTCCTCCGATTATGCACCCAGTGGGCAATAGTCCCAAGGACTGGGGTCCTGGTCGGATGATTCCGTATCGTCGTAAAGGCGAGTTTGAGTTTGGCCCAACCCCTGCCTACAACGGTGGCTCTGTTGAGATGGAGCAAACCATGGAGCGTCAGGCTGATGCAATGGTTGGTTTGGACATGGACGACCCAATGAGCCAACTACGCAGGCAGTTCCTCGTAGACAAGTTCCTTGAGCATTGTGCTGAGGTTCTACGTTTGGCTTATCGGTGCTTCCAGCGTTTTGGGCCAGACAGTATTTTCTTCCGTGTCACAGGAAGCCCAGACCCACAGCAGTTTGATAAGGGCAACCCAGACGAAAACTTTGATATCCTAATTAGCTATGACGTTCTCAACACTGATCCAGAGTCTCAAGAAAAGAAGCTCAACCAGCTTGTCTCGCTTACGCAGTTGGATAGGAACGGTCGCATTAGCATTGACCGACTCCTCGAAATCGCTGCTGCTAGCATTGATCCTGTTCTTGCGGACGCAGTTATGCAGCCTGGAGACCAAGCTCAAGAGCAAGTGGTCAAGCAAGTAACGGACGACCTAGCTAAGATATTTGCAGGTATTGAAATGCCAGCACGTCCTAATGGTGCGCAGGTAGCCCTACAGGTTATACAGCAATATGTTAGCCAGCCAGACGTAGCACAACGCGCACAAAGTGACGAAGCCTTTGCTGGACGTTTACAGAAGTATGCAGGTCAATACACGTTCCAACTACAGCAAGCACAGAACGCACAGATTGGTCGTGTAGGAACAGCCCCAGCACAGATGGGTGAAGTTCAAACTCAAAACATACAGCAGTAACACATGGAAGACGACATTAAAGCCCTTAGCAATCACGAGACATTCGCACGCTTCATTCAGTCCATCGAGGCTGCACGAGAAGAAGCAATCGGTGATATAGGAGCCGCCAGCACAGAGCAGATACAACAGCTTGCTGGCCGCATCGTAGCTTATGACGACATCCTCAAGATGGTGAACTGGGAGGCATTACGTATGCGCCACCAAGAATCTCTTGTATAGCGTGTTATTATAAATTTATCGCAATCATCCAGCGTATACGGATGGACAAATAACATGACAGATAATCACTCAACCGATAACGCCGAGTCGGAACCAAGTTCGGTGGCAGCAAATATATCAGTGTCCGAGTTAGCCGCTCGACGCTTAGGTGGGTCTTCCCAAACAACCCAAGAGGAAGTTTCCTCGGAGGAAGTTTTCGAAGAACCATCAGTTGAATCAGAGGAAGAAGTTGAAGAAGTTGTCGAAGACGTAGATGAGAGTTCTACGGAAGAGGCAGAAGAATCAGAATCCTCCGAAGATGTTCTTTCACAGATTGACCTTGACGAAATGTCCGAAGCGGACTTACGCGAACTAGGCAAAAAACTAGGAAGCAAAGCTGTCGAACGCTTTGGTAAACTCACTGCACAGCGTAAAGCTGCCGAAGAGGAGTTAGCCAAGCTACGCGCCAGCCTAGCAGAAGCCGACAATAACCCACTTAAAGGGACGCAGGAGGTAAAGAATAACCCATATGGAAACATTGATTCCTTGGAAGGTATTCAAGCCAAAGCGGACGAAGTAAATGGTATCATTGAATGGGCTGAAGATGTCCTGTTTAATGCTGACGGGTATGGCCCAGAGGATGTCGTCACGGAAGTGGAAGGCCAGGAACTAACCAAGGCAGACGTGCGCAAGAGCTTGCTCAATGCACGTAAGAGCCGCGACAAGTTCCTCCCTGCACAACTCAAGACCCTTCAAGCCAAGCAACAAGGCAAGCAACTCAAGGAAGCTTTTACTGCAAAAGCAACCGAGGAACTTAGCTGGATGCAAGGTGAAGATAATGACACTCGTAAGCAATACGAGGCTATGATAGGAGACCCACGCTTCTCTAAGCTAGAAGAAGCCCTGCCGCCAGATTTGTCGGCACAACTCCCCTACATCATGGCTCACGCTGCTAACAGTATCTATGGTCGTAGAGAAATCAAAGAGCCATCCAAAAGCGCACGCCTTAACCCTCCAAAGCAACCTACGGGTGCTGGAGCGCAAGCCGAGCGTAAGGCTAGTCCACAGGTCAAGAAGTTGAAAGAGATCAAGCAACGATTCAGCACATCAGGCAACAAGAGTGATTTCGTAACTCTCAGAACCTTACAAATGCAAAATCGATAACCCAATAATACAATGGCATTCTCAAATACATATGATACAACCAATACGGGTTCGGCTGTTTCCAATCGTGAGGACTTGACAGATGTTTTGTCCATCCTCGCGCCTGAAGAAACTCCGATCCTTTCCTCGCTCAACAAGCAAAAAGCCAACGCAACTTTCGTTGAGTGGACTGTTGACAGCCTAGCTGATCCCGCAACAACTGGTATCCGCGAAGGTGCTGATGTCGGCCAAACCATCGGAGACGATGCTGATGCTGGCTTCGTAGACAAGTTCGCTGGTCGCGCTCGTCTTGGCAACTACATCCAAAAGTTCCGCCGCGCTTACCAAGTCTCTGACTTGCAAGAAGCGGTTGACTCTGTTGGCCCAGCTAAAGTTGCACAAGCCGAAGCTAAGAGCATCCGTGAACTTAAGCGCGACATCGAAGCAACTCTTGCTTCTGCAAATAATCGCTCGGTTGAGGATGGAGTCAATACTCCTTACGGTTTGCGTGGTCTTGGTGGCTGGCTTGACTCCACTATTGCTACTGAAGTTCCTGCTGGTTTCCAGACTCCTGCTGCAAGCGTCTACACGACTGCTGAAGCTGCTGCAACTGAGTTCGGTGAAGAAGCCCTCAACGACATCATCACAAGCATCTTTGAGCAAACTGGTTCTACCAATGAACTCATGCTGGTTGCTGACACTGGTCTTCGTCGCGTAATTGCTGACTTCGCTCGCACCTCTGGTTCCAGCGACTACAGCGTTCGTAACGTAAACTTCGATGGCGGTTCGGGTAATATCACCCTTCGCGTAGACATGTATGAGTCCGATCACGGAATGGTTTCCATCGTGAACGGTAACCCATCTTGCATGCCTAACTTCGGTGGCAGCACAGCCAACTCTAGCGGTTACATCATCAACCCTGAGTATGCTGGCATCCACGAACTCATCCCTCTTGGTAGCACTCGTCTGCCTAACCAAGGTGGTGGTGAGCGCGGTTATGTTGATTGCGCCCTTACGCTTGGTGTTTATCACCCACAAGCGCATGGTCTCATCCAAGACGTAACCTAAGTTAATTGATCTGGTTGGGGGGAGTCGCCGAGTGTGGCTCCTCCCCAACCTTTCTTTTATGGAAATTATTACAAAGCTACCACGATACTCGGACGGAGAGATTGACCGAGCATTCATGAAAGAGATTCAAACTGGCTTCAAGATGGAACGGGAGCAGGAAAAGGATCGAATCAAAGCAGTTTCGCAAGAAGCTAAACAATTTCGGGGTAAAGAACACCCCATCCTTGGTCGCCCAGTGGCCAGTATGCCAGCCCGTGACTTCTTCCGTTTGACACAGAAATACGGACACAAGGAAGTTCACAGCAAGCAATTTATTAAATACTTCCAAAAGAAGATGCCTGAATTGGCTCCCAATAAAATTTAATGCAAGACCGCACATACAGTGATCTATTAACTCTCATACGTTCCCTTTCTGGGGCAGGGACGTTTACTGATGCAGAACAAACTTCTGTATTGAGCTTTGTAAACCGTAGGGCAAGTGAAGCGTATAACATGAGCCAAAGCTGGCCACGCTATCTTGTAACAGGGGAGCCGAGGTCGGTAGTCCCCAACCAAACAGTTGCTTATGCAGAAGACAGCTACTACATCTATGGTGCAGGTGTAAGTGCAGTCAATGGCCTGTATATCAAAAGCGACACACAATTTAACAATCACGATGTTTGGTATAAGGACATGGGGGATTACCTCTATGTCATTCGTCGTGAAACACATGATACACATAACACCTGGCACCTAGTTAAGGCAACCGCTGTTGATGTTGCTGAAGGTGCTGCCGATGAGTATTTGTATTACGATGGCAGTAATGGGTCTGGCCCGATTGATTCCTTTGTGGTGGATGATGATGGTGTTAGCCCTGCGCCAAGATTAGTAGATGTAGCTAACATCCACGAGTTCATTAGAATCCACAGGGCACAACCGATGGTTCGCAACTCAACCATTGAATTTGACTTCTACGTGGATTCAATCGGAGCGCACATCCTTAACCTTACGACTGAAACTGCCAATGTAGTTTACGTCACATACAAAAAGGAGCTTCCACAGTTTACTGCGGACAGCACCGATATTCCTGGTGAGTGGTTCTTTTTCTTGGCACATGGTGCTTATGCCGACTATTTGCGCATGGATCAAAAGCAAGAGCAGGCACTAGCCGAGGAAGGCGTAGCACAAAGCTACATTGCCATGGAACTTGAGAAGGTGGACAACATGATGAACAACAACACTGCCCTCAAGCGTTTCTCAACTTATATTAATAGACAAGCAAGGTAAAATAAAATTATGTCAAAATCACGAAATAATGCTTTAGAGTTCTCGTCCGTTGGGTCGATTATTATTGATGCTGCTGCTGGCGCAACTGCTGGTAACTTTGGTGCTATACAGTTCCTGAAGGACGCAACCATCAGCGCAGTTGCTGGTGAGTCCATCGGTAACATTGCCAAGCTCCAGACAAGCTTCTCAGCAGGGACAGTAATCTATGGTAAGTTTACATCAGTAACACTTTCCGCAGGCCTAGTAGCACTCCACAAGATTTAATATGCACCTCTCCCTGAAGGGTTCTATGGATCGCCAGCCCTTGACCGACAGGTTGGGGGATCGTCTCCTCGCTGAATATGGAGGGGCTGCTGCTGCATATAGTCTCCGTGCCTTGAATGGTAACGGGGACAATGTTGTTCGTGTTCGTCGCAGCTCAGATAATTTTGAGCAGGACTTCACGGCTTTGCAGGTAAGCAGTGGCGAGATGGTGAACTGGGTAAATACCGAATTAGATGTTACTGCATCATCTGGGACATGGACTACATTTGGTGGAACTGGTTCAATTAGCAATGCAACCGCTACAAGTTTTGATGTGGACGCAGGGGCATCGGGATTAGATATTGCCAATCTTTCAGATACAAAAAGTGTAGAGGTCGGGCAAACTTATCGTGTAAATGCAACAGTTAGCGGAAATTTAGAAGGTTCTCCAAATATTAGATTTTCATCAGGCCCATCACTTAGCAATATTGAGCCTTTGGAATTAGGAACTGGTAATTATGATTTAACCATAACAGCTAACTCAGCAACCGCATCAATTCGCATTTTTAACATTGATTCAACAAGTGGATGCTCTGTTACGATCAATAGCGTAACCTTTATTTCTGGTAACGGCTTTGTCGAAACATGGTATGACCAGAGTGGGAACGGCAATGATGCTACGCAGAGTGTTGCTGCTTCTCAGCCGAAGATTGTTGATGGTGGAAGTCTTGTTGTTGGTGGGCTTGATTTTGATGGGGTGGATGATTGCCTTGAAACAACTTATGGTTCATCTGAATATACTTCATTTCGTGTCCACAGATACAAGGGTTCTGGAGCAGGTATTGCTTATGGCCTTGGTGGAGAAGTAAACAGGCATAATTCTTCAGCAAATAACACGCAGTTAACTGCCTATTTTGGTGGTTCTACTGCTCTCACTGATAGTGGCAACGGAGCCACGGAACATCTTGGTTATCTCTATTTTAATGCCTCAAATTCAACTTTGCATAGGATTGCCTATAATGATAATGCCCTATCTAGCGCAGGGGGTTCTACTGCTGGGACAAACCCACTAGTCCTTATGAACATTGGTGCAGAGAAAGGCATTGGCGCAAACATTTTTGGAAACACGACACTCAAAGAAATTATTTTTTATGATTCCGACAAATCTACGGAAAGAGCGGACATATCGGATAATATCAACGCTCACTATAACATCTACCCATAATGTATCTACTATACCCAACCGAACAAGACGCATGGGATCGCTCCGAAGAGGAGGGGATTGCACAGGGCTTGGCCTACCACACTAAGGGGCAAGGCTCACGCTATGTGTCCTCCCCGAAGGAGACCATTGACGGCCTCTGGGCATTGGACGTAACTGGATACGATCTGGACGAAATTGAGCAAGGAACCATAACTCTTGATGTAATTTTTCCACAACCACCAGAAGACCTAATGTAACATGGACTATCTCATCTTAAGTCAACCCTCAGTTGATTACGCACGTAGCATTTCAATCAAGGCAAAATTAGAAGACCTAATGTAACATGGACGAAGTAATTCTTAAATCACTCGTAGGCACAGGGGGCTTCTTCGCCACCTTGAGCCTCGCTCCAATCAGTGAGGTTGTTAGCCTCATGGTTGGTGTCGCCACTCTTGTTTACATGGTTGTTTCGATCATCAAGATTACCAAGGGACTCATCAAATGACACCAGAACTAATAGCAATGCTAGGCGGAGGGCTTAGTGGTTTCGTAATGAAACTGATCGGCGCACAGATGGAACACCAGGCTCGTGCGTTTGACCGTATGCTCCAATCACAAGGAGTTGCGGATGAAAGTGCAGATCGTGCGTCCGCTCGTGGGGGCGTATGGGTTCGTCGTGGCTTAGTAGCAATCACGTTCTTTGCGATTGTAGTAGCCCCATTTATCGTCGCATTTACGGACATAGGGGTTAGTATGGCTAGAGAGACAAACGGCCTTCTAGGGCTATTTAAGGGCGTTAAATGGGACACTGTTCAGGGGTTTGTAATTTTACCTGAAGTTCGCCAAACTGCTATAGCTATCGTAGGTTTCTATTTCGGCTCATCACAAATCAAATAACATAATTATGTATACAAGAAAACCAGCAAATGCAGGCAAGGGTTCATGCGGAGAGCGTGGAGGTTGTGGCTGCGGTAAGAAGAAATAGTCATGCCCAAGGACGCTTGCTACAAGAAAGTCAAAGCTAGGTATAAGGTGTTTCCCTCAGCTTATGCCTCTGGAGCTATTGCCAAATGCCGAAAGGTTGGGGCAAAGAACTGGGGGACTAAGCGTAAATCAAAATAATGGCAGTTCGTAAAACACAGGAAGGGGCAAACCTTAGACGATGGTTCAAGGAGGAATGGAAGGATGTCCGCTCGGGAAAGCCTTGTGGACGACAAGAGGGAGAAAAGCGAGGAACACCATACTGCAGGCCATCAAAGCGTGTGAGTTCCAGAACTCCTGTAACTGCAAGCGAAATGTCGGAGTCTCAAAAGCGTTCCCGCATATCACAGAAAAAGAAACTGGGACAACCAGCAGGGAAGCCCAGGAGAGTTAAACCACTAAAGCGTAAATAATGCCAGATAAATCCAAGATGAAGTGCAACGTCCCCCGCCGTGAAGTTCAGGGTGGGAAGAAGTTTGTTGTGAAAGCTTGCCAAGGCGGTAAGGAAAAGATCGTCCGTTTCGGTGATGCTAATATGAGCATCAAAAAGGATCAGCCTAGCCGTAAGAAGAGCTATTGCGCACGTAGTTCTGGGATTAAGGGGAAGAATAATAAACTATCTGCTAACTACTGGAGTCGGAGAGCCTGGGACTGCTAATGGCTGTTTATCATAGAACACAACGTCTCCAGATATACGGAGAGAAGCCAGAGGTCACTAAGTTATTTGGTGACCGTTATCGTATGGTTGTGCGCTGTAAGGCAGCACGGGATACGGAGGCTTGGTATAATGCTAACAAGGATCAAATCTTTGCGTCCTTTGGAACCCTGTATAGCGCACAGATGTCGGTTGATGGGATTGACCCACGGGTGGGTGAAGCCTACCCAGACATGTGCTTGGTTAGCAATAGTGCTTCTTATACGCAGACTGGTGAGTATGTTATTACTTTTGTCTATGAGACTTTAACTGCTACATGGACTAAAGAGCAGGACGATGAGGTTACGTCCACAGATAATGGTCTACGTGTTCTTGAGCGTTCTGAGGTTGCAAAGGTTGATGGTTTTCCCATTGTTCAATTAAGCGGTTTAAATTTTAATACTAGCAAGGTTGTTCTTAGTGGTATGGGCAATGCGTCCAACTACTTCGTCCTTCTGGTCAAGGCAAATTCAGCCAACACAATTTATTGGAGGGCTACCAACGAGGCCTTGGCTACACAGACTGGTAGCTTTACAACCGCAAGCACTGACCAGTGGGAATACAAAGTTATTTATACGCCGATCAGTATTGACCAGTTGGAAATTGGTTATGACGGAACAAACTACAGCACCTTTGATTTATCGGAGTTTTATGTAGTCAGTCAGAGTAGTGACTGGCAAAACAATATAGTTGAAAGCTTCATTAACTTTGAGGTTACTGTAGACAACCCTTCTTCTTTTACTGACACAGTGGTGTTTACTGGTAGCAATGGCAATACAGCTACTGGAACCAATGTTCAAGGTGGAGGCACGGGGAGTGTATCGTCTCCTTATGATGAGGATGATGTTGGTGTAGCTACGATTACCGATGGCGGTAAAACCCTATATTTGGCAAGCTTCCAGGATCAAACTGGTGCAGACAATGATGCTCAAGTGGGTCGTGTTGTTACAAGATGGGCAGAAGCTGGAATTCTTTCTCGCACTGAAGACTTCGTAGGCTCACAGGATTCTTTGGTAATTGAGGCGATTGGACCAGACCCAAGCACACCATCAGGGTTCAGCCTAGCTAGCAAGCAGGAGTCCAACTATGAGGGCTTTCAGACTAACAGGTTCACCTTCCTGAAAGACGATGTTCAGTTGTCTCAAACTGAAGATAAAGTAGGTTCCCAGCTAGCTATATCTCAACAATGGTTTAACCCCAGTGCTGATAAAACTCTTGCAGGCTATTCATTAGCTAGCAAAAATATATCTGACTTTGAGGGGATTGAAACAGTTGAATATAGGTTTTTAAAGAACAACGTAGAGCTATCAAGAAGTGAAGACCTAGTTGGCAGCCAGTTGGCAATTACTACACAGGTTTTTAATCCTACCTCCGATCCTACTGAAGCAGGTTATTCATTGGCTCGCAAAGAAGAATCGGACATAGAGGGTATTCCTACTAAGCGTTATACCTTCCTAAAACCATCGGTTCTTTCCGTCCAACAGGATTTCAACAATGGCCTTAAACGTGTTTTAGTTCAAGCATTTAACCTTGATTCAGCAGCAGTTAGCGCAGCCCTAAGTGAAGTTACGGTTGATCATAAGTTAATTGCTACCAATGAAAACGATTACGAGGGTATTAAGACAACTACGTTTCAGTATCAAATTGATGAATCCTTTACGGAGGACTATGAGTTAAATGGACTCAAGCGTATTTCACTAATTGAATTAAGTGCTACAAATTTTTCGGCACAGGTCATAGGAGGTTTAGCTGGAGAGTCAGCTACACCGCCAGCAGAGGACCCACCAAATGTTGTTCCAGAAGGTTCTCCAATAATAGGATTGTATTTAGGGACTCAGGATATTGATAATGGTGGATTGATTAAGGTTCGTGAATCCGTATGGCTAGAAGCTGGCACATTAAGCGTATCAAAGCGCAACCTAAGCGAAGGTGTCATACAGGTTGTCACGACATTTTTGGGTGCAGAGGGAGCCACAGTTGGACCAGTTATAGCTAGAAGCACATCTGAGTTTCAAGGACTACAGACAATATCCGTAACAACCCTTCAAGACGCAGATGGTAATTCAATTGTTGATGGTGGAACCAATCTTGTCCATCAATACAAGTCATTCAAGCCTTTTCAATACGCAGGTGTTATAAACATAGAAGCTACCACAGGAACAACGACAAATGGTAATCAATATGTTAATATAACAGAGGACATCCAGAGACCACCTGCTCAGGCTCAAGTGCTAGCAACAACCTATGTATTCTTCCAAACAGCTTCTGATTTAATACAGGCGGATTACACCTATGGATCATCCTCTGGATTTTGGAGTCCGAATAATTGGGCTTCCTCTGATGTATCTATTTCGGCATCAGGATACAGTGGATTTAAAATATCTAAAGGATACAGGGGTTACAGAACATCTTCAGAAAATGCTTCTGGGACTGTTACCCAAAATCTTGCAGCTTTTCCATTTGCTCAATATAATAACTCGACTAAGATTGGTGGATTCGATATATCTATATCCTACTCTATTAGTTTAGAAAAAGGACCACCTGATCCAATAGGATCAAAATGGGTTATCAGTGCGGATATTACACCAGCCTTTGATGATGTTAGTGGAACGACTTATTACAAAAAAACTCTCGTGGTAACAGATACCATTCCTACTCAATCAGCTAACGCTGTAATTCCTTATAATTAAAAGCTATGAGCGAGGAAACAGAAAATAAAAATCTTTCTCTGTCTGAGCAACAAGAGCTAGAAAACAGGGAGTCGGTAGAGAGACAAAGAAAGTCCAGGGAAGAAGGAAGAAATAGGAGAGCCGCCAGAAAAGCGGAACGGGAGGAGTTGGCTAATGCTGAAAGCATCTCTCAAAGAAGGGAGATAAAGGAAAGATTTAATAAAATACAGGGTGCCATCGAAGAGGGTGCTATCTTTGATGTAAATACGAATACGGTATCAACTAACCAGAGTTCATTAAATTACACAATAGATGATGATGGCATTGACACCATTGATGTCGGCGACTTACTGGTGGGTTTGGCGGAAGAAACCCTAGATGTCGTAAACAGTGACAATACAGCAGGGCAACGGGTATTTTTAATTAAGGCAGTATAATGGCTATTTTGAGAGCAGGCCCTTGGCGGTCATTTAATTCTGGACTTAATTCATCTGTAAACACAGATCCAGAAACTGATTTTAGTAGTCAACCAACTTCAGCACCAGTAAATATTGCATTCAATAATTGGCCAAACCAGAATTGGGGTGCAGTTAAATATATTAATAAATATGATTCAAGCACAGGAATTAACACATATATATCTGGCGATTTGTATGGCTTGGGAGATTCAATGACAATGACTGGAACTGGCTACGATGATACCATGTATATATATTATTTTTGGCAATCAATGGCAGATGTTGATATAGAAGTTGATTGGTCTTCCAATGGATCAGATGGATTAAACTGGCAATATAATTACAGCACTATTGATGGTGATTCTGGTTCGGATAATGGATATGCACCAACTGGAACAACGGAAATTTTTGTTTTACCAGCCGCAACGTTGGGAATGATCAGAATTTTAGCAAGTTTATCAGCATCAGTCGACACAGTTACGGTTACAATAAATGAATTTTAGACTGAACACCCAAAACCCTATCCTTTAGAATCTTAATACATATTTATATTTAACCACACCTATATGTTATAATATATAACAAGCTCGTGCTACTAATCAATTTTAACCATAACCCAAAGATCATGTTAGGCTCAAAATTCAGCCCCATTGACATACATACTAATTTTACATATATACATTAAGGAACAAGACTATGGCGACATTCGAAGACATTATGCGAGGATTAAAATCCCAAGAAGGAGACGACAAGAAGGTGGAGTTCTCCGATGCTTTGCTGGGGCAACAGGGCTACGCAGGGGCGACTAACATGGCAGGCATAGGTCAAATGCAAGGAGTGCCATATGGCGGAACGCTTGATGCGGAGACTGGTGCAAAGCAATTACGCATTGGGGATCAGTGGAATCGCGGGGGCGCAGTCAACCTAAGCGACATGCGGTATTTAGATTCTCAGTTATTCCCGTCCAATAGCATAACGGCACAGGTTCCTGGTATTGAGAACATCACCCTTGGGCAAGCCCCAATCGTATCTCAGGAGGGGATGCAATATCAACCTTCGTATGATAGGCCAATCATGTCCGCAGGAACGGTTGAGCGAAGCGACCTTAATGTTCGCCCTGATGGGACTTACACATCACAGGCAACCCCGTTCCAAGTGCTTGGAGCAGGTTTTGCTGACGCACTTGATGCAATCCGAACTGACAAAGTGTCAATTGATGATTACAGGGCTGAACAGGCAAAGGCTCAAATGCAAACAGGGCAACAGGCAGAGCAAGTAACTCCAACTATTCAAAGTATCACGGAGGTTGAACAAGCTAAAGGCTTACCGCCTACTCAACTAGAAGCACTGGAAAAACTGTCACCACAACCAGAAGCTACCACCACCCCTCCATTTGAAGGGTCAAGACTAACAACCGTTGGCGGTGCATCACTCTCTGAGTTCCTTGGTGGAGCGGCAATGCCAGAGCAAGGTTTTGCTAGAGCAGAGCGTCAAATGGCTGGTCGTGGAACAACCTTAACCCCAGAGCAATTCAATGAGTTAAGCGCACAGCGTGAAGCCCGTATAGGTGGAGGGGGTGAAACCGCAACAGAGCGTGACACGCGTAGGGCAGAGGCTCGTGTGACTAGCTCACAAAACATTCCAACAGATGTCCGTGAGGCTATGAATACACCTGCTGGTAGGCTTACACGAGATCAGATAAAGCGTCTAACTGATTGGCAAGGTTCAACTCAAGGGCAGGCTTATATGGCCGAACAAGAGGCTGCTGAGGCTGAAGCTAATAAACCTTTTGAGCCAAAAGAAGTAGAGATTGGTGGTAATAAGTATATACAATTTGGTCCCAAAGATTATCGAAGAGTTGAAGAACCTAAAGCTCCAAAGAAATCTGAAATAGAAAGCATTCGGGAAGAAGGAGTTAAGGCAGGGTTACCAGAAAACTTAATACGCCAATCCATTGCAAGTAAACTAGGACTTGATATTTATGATGAAGGTGTGATGAACTGGATGGCAGGTAATACGGACACTATGCCATCTGTCGAGGGTGCATCAGAATCCTCGGCCCCAATTTCAAAAACCATCCCAACCATTACAAGCCAAGAGGAGTATGATGCGCTTGAGTCTGGGCAAACATACATTGATTCTCAAGGAATTCGTGCAGTTAAAAAATAATGGCATTTACAGCACCCAAAGAAGATATTGAAAAGCCACAAGGTTTTGTTGCCCCCAAAAGCGATTTGCTTGACTTACCAGAAACTACGGGTTTTGTTGCCCCTGCTTCTGACTTAGGCACTAGCGACGAACCCACAACTGGCGAGATTGTAAAAGGTGTTGGTGCTGAAATGGGGGCTAGTGTCGCTGGCTCTGTTGCTGGTGGTGTCATTGGTGGAACATTAGGTTCTGTTGTTCCTGGTCTTGGAACAGCCGTTGGTGCAACCGTTGGCACGGCTATCGGTGGCTTTGCTGGTGGTGTCCTTGGTTCGTTATGGGCGCAGGACATCGAGGGGCAGGAGGACGTTAGTGTTGGACGAGCATTAGGGGCTGGTGTTGTTAGTGCCATCCCTCTCGGTGGGGCTGCCGTAAAGGGGGCTGCTGGTGCTACTAAGATTGGTTTAAGCACAGTTGGACGTGCAGCAGGCCGTGAGGCCGTAAAGGGGGCTGCCCTTGGAACTACTGAGGCTACTATCAGAACAGTTGTTGATGAAGGTCGGATGCCAACCAAAGAGGAGTTAGCTACTTATGCTGGTGCTGGTGCTTTGTTTGGTGGTGCGATTGGTGCTGTTACACCTAAAGTTAGTAAAGAGCTAGATAATCTTTTTGGTAAGGTTGGTGGAAAAACCTTTGATGAGGTTGATGAAATGGTAGCCTCTGGTGACTTGACGTTTAAGGACTTTAAGTTAATAGATGATGTTAATCAGGAGATAGCAAAAAAAGCTCCACCACCTATGCCACAAACTCGTGGCCAAGGGCAACAGTTTCATGGAACGTCTTCTGAAATATCTACGTTGGGGGAGTATTACGATAACTATAATAGAAATAATATATACGGCCAAGGGTTTTACACTACAGACGCAATGGATATATCAAGGGGATATACCAAGAAGGGGATTGGTGATGCTGCTGTTATTTATGCTATAAAAGAAAAAGCACCCGTAAATTTCTTGGATTTAAATACGGTAAGTGCAAGAGAACTTGCCTCTATGTCCAACACAATGGATGTTAATGAAATCATAGATGCCTTGGATGAACTTCCTGCTACCGCCAAGGGTGTTGATCTTTATGACTGGCTAAGGGAAGAGGTGTATGCGTCGCAAGATGAGATTCAGGAAATTTTTGAAAACATTCAATCTGGTTTAATGGAGGTGGGCTATGGTGGATTAAGGCATACGGGAGGAATAAAGACAGGGCATGTTCCGCATAATGTTCAGATATACTTTGATCCCAAAAATCAAATTGATTTAGTTGAACATTCTAGGTTTGACGTTCCAGAACTTACGCAACTAAAGCGAGAACGCGCCCGCATTACCAAGGGAATACCCCGCTTACCTTTCGGTGATGACGCAGCAAGGAAGGCTGCATTTGACCGCAGAAATGCAATTAACGAAAGAATTGCACAGTTAGAGGCTCCAAAACCATCAATGGAAGGTATCCTGCGTCAAAGACTGGAGGAAACAAAAGGTCGGGTTAAGTCTCAGGTTGCAGTAGAATCGGTGGATGTGTCCACGGAGAACCCATCGAATCTAGTCAAAATGAAGGATAGGTTCCTATCCATCTTTGCTCCCTCTAAAGTTGTAGGTAAGGAGGCTCGCAATGAAGCATTAAGTTTCCGTAAGCGTATAGCAGCAGCAGAAGAACTTGGTGGCCGCGTGGAGCGTAGGGTTG
>Ga0208767_1001719_pt1 | contig 17101 bp, 19 predicted proteins | sample VirMetDEL_Mar_21_FD_184514 | JGI IMG/M metagenome (GOLD analysis project Ga0208767, IMG submission 184514) | Aqueous microbial communities from the Delaware River and Bay under freshwater to marine salinity gradient to study organic matter... | ecosystem: Environmental > Aquatic > Marine >... | reverse complement strand
CAAAAGGATCTTTTCTTTTAATAAATTTTACAGCATCATCTACATAAGGTAATGCTGATTTTGCAGCAGTTATTCCTATACCTAAAGGAGTTCTTTTAGATAAAAGATTTATAGCACTTTTAATATATTTATCACCCGGAGCTTTAGGCATTTTAAAATTTTTATCTTTAACATCTGAACGATCAGCAGGAGCTAAACCTTCTGTCATATTATTAATATTTTCTACAGCCATAATCTATAAATACGTTATCGCGCCTGCTACCCAAAGGGCACCAAGAAATATGTACGCTATTGTTACTGGTTCCACTACATCGCTCCTAAAGGATTTTCTAATGCTAGTTTAATTCTTTTATCCATCTTTTCTTCTAGTTCTTTTTGTGCTTGCTTGAGTCTATCTTCTAATTTTTTCATGTCATTTTCAATAGTATCAATAGTAACTTTCAGATCTTTAGCATTATCCCTAGAGTCTTCTTTTGTTTGTTGTTCTACATCATTGACAATTGTTTCTATACGTCTTACATCTTGACGTAGGTCATTCTTTAACTCGTTTGCCACATCAGACACCAAAGAAATTTCTTGTAATATCATGGTCATTTCTTGTGTAATCATCTCAACTTCATTTTGAATTAACTCTGTTTTACTTGTTAGCTCTTCTTTAGTAAGATCTAATCTCTTATCAAAGCCAGATAAATCCGGCGCGACGTATTCCTGTATTTGATCTTTCATGTTGAGATAGTCTTTGTAAAATTCAAAACCACCCCATAAAGCACCACCTGCTGTAGTCAGCGCTGTTAAGATTACAAATATTTTACCACCGCGAAATTTTATTCCGCCTACTTCTACTTCTGCCATTGTTGCATCACCATTTCGTTCATTAGCCCGTCACTCCCTGCGAACAAGAAATATCCAGCTATATTGTTATCAGATATAATTGTGTCTGGCAAACTCTCATCTGTAAAGAAGCCTGCTCTATCATTCAGTTGTTGTTGTGAGTCAAAAAAAGTCTTGGTATTACCCAACACCTGCATCACAATAAGTGTTTTTAATTGATTTTGTGAATCATATCTACCTTTATCTCCCATTTTTTTCACTATTTTTTTAGCCGCTTTTTCTTTTTTAGACTCTGGTTTCTTCACAGGTTTCTCTTCGGCTTCACCCTTATCCTCTGATTCTTCCATATCTTCTGGTTGATCTTCATCTGCATCAGCCTCTGGTGCGCCCTTTTCCGGTTCTGGCTCTTCTTCCATTTCTTCTTTAGGCTCATCAGCAGGTTCTTCACTAGGCTCATCAGCAGGTTCTGGCTCAGCTTCGGTTTCTGGTTCTGGTTCATTTACTGGTTCCTCCATTTCTGGTTCGGGTTCCGTGGTCGGTTCTGCTTCTACCTCTATCTCTGGTTCCATCTCTGGCTCTGGCATTTCCATATCCATTTCCGTTTCTGGCATTTCCATATCCATTTCCATTTCCGGTTCTGGCATTTCTATATCCATTTCAGCCATTTCTACTTCTGGCATTTCCATATCCATATTCATATCTGGCATTTCCATTTCCATCTCTAAGTCCATCTCTAAGTCCATTTCCATTTCCATTTCCATCTCTACGGTAGCAATTTCCATGTTCATTTTCATTTCTGGCATATCAATGTCCATTTCTGGCATATCCATTTCAAAGTCCATCTCGAAGTCCATTTCAAAATCCATTTCTATTTCAACAGTTTCGTATGATACATCCATATCTGATTCTTCAAACTCTGGCTCAAAGTACATATCACCGTCTGGTGCTTCTATAATATCATTGTGTTCAAATATATTTTCTACCACCGTGATAACTTCTGTCTCTGTACTACCACCATATGCTACCCACATCTCTACACTTGTGATAGATTCTTGTACGATGGTATTAATCGTATTGTATAAGATATTGACTGTCACATCATCAAAGAGTGGTCCGATAGCCAAGTTTATATCACGGCCACCAATTTCAATAATAAGTGTTGTAATTTTACCACTAAAATCAAAACCACCAGCATATTCTTGAAAACCACTAGCTACACCAGATTCTGATAGTATGTCTGTACCGCTAAAGACAGATGTATTACCATTTTTACCGGTAATGTGCATGTAGATACGATCCTGTTCGTCTTGCTTGTCTACCTTAATTGTATAGTTAGTTTTACCACCGTACTCTATATCGAGATCAGATATGTCCACGGTGTTAATAAAGGTGGTACCCATACCGTCAACACCCATGGTGGAGGTACTACTATCACTACCTGTTATAGAAGCACATTTGTCCGTGCCTAACTGTCCACATCCTGTGCCAGACGGCATACTAGCAGGACCTTGACCTCCCCAATCCGAATCCATGTCACCTTCTTGACTTGAGCCAACATAGCCATTGTCGCCGTCAAGAATATCACCACTATCTTCGTTAGCAACAGTTGTCGTCGTCGTCGTCGTTTCAGTTGTTGTTGTTACCGTATAGCCATCAGCTTCATACTCAATGGTTTCTGTAATAGTTTCGTCTATGATTTCTTCAATGGTAGGAGTACATAGTCCAACTGTATCTGTTGAACAATCTATTTGTGCTTGACTAGAAAATGAAAGGAATACCGAGAACAGTGACGCCGGTATACATAGCCATAGCCGCAATAACAAACTTTGTAAATTGATCATTATTTATTTCCTTTACATCTTCTTGTGTTAACTCTATCTTACCAAAGACTCTACTTCCTTTTGGCACGAGGTCCGGGTTCTCTTCCCAACCTTTCTTTGCTTCTTCACCAATAGCACCCATGTAAGGACAGTACGTTCCTGCCATCCACATACTATCAAAAATACGGTAATCAGCACATAATGTTGACACCGCGGCAACTTTCATACCCATAGAATATAATGACCGTGACAATTTTATCCTTTCACAGTTTTCATCTGTGATAGTTACGCCGGTCGCTAAACCTAGTATTTGTGTTTGGACCGCGGTCGACGCCGCTGTCTTACAGATATCTGAATTGTTAACCACGACACTTGGTGCATTGGCTGTAGGTGGTGTATTATTAGTCACTACCGTACTAGATACTGTATTTGTATCAGCACCTTTAGCGCTAGTTATTGCACTGACAACAAGAATAAAAGTTAAGACAATGAAAAGTATTCGCACTACTTTATACCACTCATAATCTTCATAATTGTCCATATAGCGCCAATAACGGCGCCTACCAATAATAAAACTTTTATTCCTCCAAGTCCCATGTTCGTGTGTTTGTTTAAATCGCGTACTTGCTTTTGCATAATACTTATATCTTCACGAATGTATTTTATATCCGTCTTTAATTCAGCTATTTCTTTTTCCCACTCAGCCATTATCTACCTTTTAAATATCTTGATACAGCTACTAAGCCACCATTTGCTCTAAATCTTAAATCTGGTCCACTGGGACGTGATGGTCTACTAGGAGGTCTAAAGTCTTCTCCACCGCCATAACTACCGCCGCTTCCGCCGCCACTTCCGCCATAGTCGACTTCTGCTTCATTTGATGTAGCAGGAGGAGGTGTAAATACTGGTCTAGATTCTTCTTCTTGTCTATCAATAAAACTTTGAGGTACAGGTGGTTTTGGTTTCAATACAGGTTGAATTTGTCTTCTTCCAAACAAGTTAAGCAAAGGATTAATTCTATTAGCAAAAGGATCTATAATATTTCTACCAGCAAAACCTACAATTTGATTTGCTGGATTAATAACAAGATTACCTACAACTCTATTCGCATCGCCAGTCATACCACCAAAAATACCTTGACCACCTTCTATAATATCACTTGTTGTTCCTAATATATCAGCACCCATACTATCTGGGTCAAGTTTTGAGCTTGCAAAATCAAGACCCTCTTGAATAAAATCGCCACCTGTTTGTAAAGTAGCATTAAGTGCATTTAATTGTCCAACCGGAGTGGTTAACATTCCAGCTTGTGCAATTAATTCACCAGCAAGCTGTGCTTTTACTTCGTTTGGAACGTTAGTAAGTTTTTCATTTACTATATCTAAAACAACTCTTGAATCACCTCCTACAACTCCATCTTTTACAATTCTTTTTGTATCACTATCATTAATAGGAATTCCTAAATCGTTAGCTATTCTAGTTACAGATGGTGCCGCTATATCTATTACCGTATCAATAACAGATTGATTTGGAGCAGGTACTGATGAAAGATCTTCTATACCATTTGCCATTATGCTACCCTTTGAAATGCTTTTTTTGCGTTCATAATTCCGCCTTGTGCCGCGAATGTAATATCATTTTTAAATAATTCTTTTCCAAGTGTTTCGGTATCTGGTCTATCTACCAATGGTGGTGCCATGTTTTTCACCATTCGTGAACCTTCTGGTATGGTGCCTGTTCTGTTTTCAACAAATGGAACGTAAGGAATATCCTCTGGTAATCTTTCTGGTATTGTCATGATATCATCTTTTAATTCCATTGCTCCACCTTCTTCAATAAATTCTCGTGGACCTTTTGGATCATCTTGAACAGCAGTTTCTTCAAGAGCACCAGATGCTGTTATAGCCGCTTTTGCTCTAACAAAATTCTCTGTAACGTTTTTAATATTTTTTCCTGTTTTACCCTGTAACCCTAATGCTAAATATTTAAGAACATTTTTACTTGCAAATGCTCTTGAAATTAAACCTAAAGTAAGAATTTCTGGTATTGCACCGACACCTTTTCTAAGAGGAGCCAAAGCTAAATTTGCCGCAACAAGTCCTCCTTTATTACCTTTTCCTTGTGATATTAAATTTAAAGATCTAGCAAAACTAAATAAATCTCCTGTTAATTCTTTGCCAAACATAGTATTTAAATTAGCGACACCATATTTTTCTAATGCTTTATTTAGATTAGCACCACTATATATAATATTAAAGTTATCACTTGCATCAATACTAGCACGAAGTATTTTCTCCATTGCTTTTGTTTTAATTGCATTAATAATTTCTGGACTACCTTCAAAATGTTTTAAAACTTGACTTGTAAGATTAGAACTTTGTGGTTTAAAAATAGCATCAATTGCTTGTTCAAATTGAACGGTATCGGGATTACTTAATACATTCTTCCAATTTGTTTGCATAAATTTATCAAGTTCTAATTTCTTAGCAACATGACTTGAAAGAGTCTCTGCCCATTCGTTGCCACCTTTTTGTACAATTTCTTCTAAAACTGCGTTATCTAATGTTCCAGACATTCCTTTAACTTGAAACATTAAACTGTTTATTTTTTGAAGTTCATCAATAGAAAATAATTCGGTCTTCATTCGAGAAGACATATTTTCCCAACCGTTAAGAAGCTTAGTTACATTAACATCTCCGCTTACTCCTTTTGAACCTTGAATAATGTCTGCTAAAACAGTTTTATTTAAATTTGTTTTTAGTAAAGCTGCTTTTTCTGCTGGCATTACATTTATTAAATTTTTTAATTGTTTAAAATCATTTGTTTTAACAAGCGTATTAAAGACAGATCCCGCATCAACTAAATCTATTGTTTCATCTGATTGAGCTAATTTTGTAAGTAACTTTCCATTTACTTTAGCTATTTTTTTACCAACATTATTTCTCATTTCTAAAACTTTTGTAAGATTATCTACTATTTCACCTTTACCGCCTTGAGATAAGTGAGCAGCTTTTGCTATACCACTACTGTAAACACCATCTAATGTGTTGTTTAATTTCATTATATTTTCAAAACCAATTCCTTTAAGTAAAGTTGGATCATTTATAACGGATTTAATAAAGCTTTCAATTCCTTGTAAATTAGTTCCTGTCATGTTGACATCCATCTCTTTTAATTCACGAAGAAGTTTAACAATAACAGGAGGAACTAATGTATCATTAATAACTGTTTCTGTTGTTGTTACTGTTGCACCTGTTGGTCCCGCAGGAACTTCTTTTGTAATTTGTTTTGTTGGAAGTATAGATTCTATTTCTGTAGCGGCTCTTTTTAATGCCGACCCATCAAAAATTCCAACACCTGCTTTGTCATCAATAGCTTTAAACAATGATCCACTTCTAACATTGTATTTTGTTTTGTATCCAGATAATGATTCTAAAATTTCATCTGATTTATCTTTATTAAATGTTGTTAAATTATCTAATTCTTTTAAAGCAAGATTTAACTGTCCATTTATTTCTCTGCTTGAATGCTCAATAGCATCGTTTAAAAATACTTTCTCTGATCCTAATTTTCCAGCAATTATTTTTCCAAAAGCTGCATCAGATAAATATAAAGGACTATCTTTAGGAAGTAAATTTCTTGTTATATAATCAAAAATTGTTTTTTCATCCATGCCTGCTGCTTCTGCACGAAGAGCTAGCATGCTTTTATCTAAAAATACTCTGTTAACCATATCACGTTTATTGCCAAACACTGTTTCAAGAACAGCTTGTAATCTTCCTAAAATAGGTCTTTCGGCTCCTTGCGTTATTGATGGTGTTCCCCCCGGAACTCCTTTACTCGGATCTCCTGTTACAATATCCTGTACTGTTATTTGCTTTTCTGTAGGAATTCTACTACCAGTAGTTGCGTTTGGATTAGGAATTATTTCACCATCTGGACCTCGAATAACACTTTGATAACCAGCTTTTTCATCAAAAATACTTCCTATACGAGCAGGTTGTTTGTATATATCTCCGCCTAAAACTTTCATTTTTATTGCTGCTATAGAAGCTTGTAGTAAACTTTCGTATTGATCTGCGGGCACATCTTTGTAAACAGCTTTTAATTTTGTTTCTAAATCTGGAAAAGCAGAAAGTATTTCTTCAGTGTTTCCATTTATTAAAGCCTCTGCTTTTTTCTTTGTCAAAGGTGCGTTCGCTCTAAAAGCAAGTATACCGGATTGAGGATCTGTAATCATACGACCAAGAGGTCTTAAAAAACGAACAAAACTTTCACCACCAGCACCGTAAGCAAAGTTCATTGCGGCACTTCCTAACATTGACTGATCGTCTCCTTCAGCAAATAAAAAAGGTTGGTTTGAATACCCTTGTAAATATTCTGCAAGTTCTTGTGTAAGATATCCTCCTACTTCAGCAACGCCAGAAGCTACGACTCCCGGTATAAATCCATAACCACTAAACCGCATACCTGCGCCCATAGCGGCAAGAAATTGTGGTGCATAAGCAGACATTTCAATAAAGTCTTGTTTAGAGAAAGGAGATTTTTCGTCTATAATTCTTCCAACTTTACCCTCATCTAAAGGTATTTCATCACCAATGTTAATTAACCCTTCTTCTTTTAAATAATATTTTCCAGCTCTATCTACTCCCCAGTTACCTTCTCCAACAACACTGTTTAAAACTAATTCTTTTTCGTTTTGTGTATCAGCATTAGCTAAATTAAAACGAAGTAATTTATTTTTAACACCTGTGTCATAATCAAATTGTGGTTCTGGCGTTCTTTGTGCTTTTACTTTTTGAGCATCTCTAAAGTCTTTGTAAAGAATAGCTTGGTCTTGTGTTAATTGAGGATATACACCCTCTCTACCATATACCTGTAATTCACCTTTTGCTAAATCATTTAATTGTTCAACTGTAAGACTTTGACCAAACTTCCATAATTCAGTGTTAAAGCTATCACCATAATACTTTTCTATAATACTATTTTTAAGTTCTGCAAGTTTGCTTTCATCCTCAAGCTGCAACATAAACTCATTTTGAACGGTTTCAGGAACCTTCTCTTCATTAGTTTCGTTTTCTAATTTTTTATTTTCAACCATTAGTTAGTTTTACCTTTTATTAATGATTCTATTTGACTATCTACATTTTCATCAGTAGTTTTTTCTGTTCCACTTCCTGTGTTTCCTGTTAAACCCGGAGTTGTAAATTCAAGATCAAGACCTTGCAACAAGTAATCAAGTCCAATATCACCATACATTCCATCTGCACCAGTTATCAAATCATTACCTCTACCGAATATATCTACTTTTGATTTAAAGTCTCTTGATGTTTCTCTAATAAAGTTTTCTAATAAAACAATTGCTGCCTCTGGTTCTTTTAATCGTCCACCAATAATATCTAATTGGTTTCTTACATCTTGATCCGTGACTCGTGATCCGCCTTCCACGAATACCGCTCTAGTAATCGCAATATCTTTGTAAGCCGATCGTAAAGCCGCATCAACAATACCGGCACTATCAAGCCAATTCTCAACCATTGCATCATCTACTTCAAATTCATATCCTGCTAATGTAGCAAATGCTTTAGCATCAGCAATTACACGATTTCCAAATGCAGCAAAAGTACCATAGTCAGTTGCAGCGGCTGGATTTGCTCTGATCATATCTATAATTTGTGCTGATTGTGTAATGAATTTTTGACCAGCATATTCATAGTTTTGAATTTCTTCTAGTTTTTTTCTGTTAGCGTTATCTTCACCAATGTTTGCCGCGTCACCCGTTCTTCCTATAATAACCGCGTCACCCGGTACTTCTTGTTCTCTGCCCCTATCATCAATGTATGTGTAAACAGGAGACCACTGTCCATCTGCTCCTTCAACAAACTTACCAACAACTTTTCTCTCTGTTGATACAGTTTGACCTTCATCATTAACAATATCAAATTTCATGTTAACAGCAGAGAAGTCTTTTGGTTTTTCATTACCTTTGTACTCAACATACTCGTCTGTTAATAAATTACCATTAAAGTCTCTAAGTGTTTTTATTCTTTTACCATTAATTGTCTCAACTGTTTCATATGCTGCTACGATGTTTTTAGACATCATTGGATCACCTTGTTTTACAAGAAACTTAGTGTCACCAATTTTTGGTGCATTGTTTTTTAAATTTTGTAAATCAAGAGTAGTAGCGGAATCAAAAAGTTTATCACGTTCAGATGTTGCTAGAGATAAAGCTGTCTTACCTATCTCAATTTGTTCGGCTCTTTCTGCCGCATCTTCTTGTCTCCTTACGCCTAATGCTTTGTTAAGTGTAGGAGCGGCTCCTGCAAAGGATTGACTAAGAACATCAAATGTTCCTTTTATGCCTTTTTCTTTTGTTTTCGTTGCAAGTAGTCTACTAGATAAATCTAAAATGTAAGGTGCTAAAATTTCAGACTTTGATAATCTATCGGGTCTTGGACCATATATAGATTCAACAACGCCTCTATTTTTTTCTGTTAACTCTTCTAAAGTTGGAACTTGAGTTGTGTATGTTTGATTATTAACAAGAGAACCTCCGTCAAGTATTTTTCCTGCCGGTACTGGACCTGTTCCTTGATTATTAAAATCTAAAAGTGCTCCTGTGCCTGTAACCTCACCACCCGGTGCAAACTTTTGTACTGGCACTAAACCAGACGTGATCCCTGTTCCACGGGCCACGCTACCACCACGATTAAAAAGTTTTCTTTGTAATACTGGCATTACTGTTTAATTAAACTTCCCAAACCGTATGCTTGACCTGCTGCTCCTAGTGCTGTTGCAAACGGATTGTTTTGAGCAAGTGGTGATATAGTTTGCGTTTGTGTTCCACCAAATGGACTAAGCTGTGCTAAAATGTTTGATCCAAATGAAAGACGATTAAATGGTTCTTGTATTCTATTTAATTCATTAGCATATGCAGTATCATAACCTTGTTGTTGGTTTTGTTGCATTAACCCACCAACACCGGTTAGCATGCTAATGTCTTGTTGCAAACCACTTTGTGCTTGTTGTCCTAGCTGTCCAAATCGTTGACCTATGCCACTTTGTATATTGCCAAGTTGTCCAAAGCCAGATGCTTGTTGTACACGTTGTTGATTAGCCGCATTCATTGCTGCTTGTGCTTGTTGATAGTTACGAGACATATCTTCAAAGATACGTCTTGATCTTAGGTCTTGTGCATTACGTGCCATTTCTGATTGTTGTAAACCAAATCTACTTCCACCAAATGCTCCCGCTTGTGCTGCCTTACCTGCTAATTGATTTTCTTGCATCGCTGCTTGTCTATCAATTTCTTTTAATGCTTCGTTTGTAACATCTTGTTGATATGGATCCATGTATTGCTTGATAGCATTTGGATCAAACTGCATATTTGCAAGTGCTTCTTGTCCTGCTCTTGTTGTAGCAAGTGCTGATTGTTGTGAGGCTCCTGCTCCTTGTAAGAAAGGTTCATAAGCACCAATACCTTGTTGTGCCATTCTAATAGCATCTAGTGTTGGCTGTTGTAGTCCCGCTACTTTTTTACCCGGAACATCCAAACCTTTATCAATTAGGCCGCCCGGTGATCCCGTAGTTCCGAATAGTTCGTTTAGTAATTGTTGTTGACGATCAGTTATATATGAGGGGTACTCAACTTTGCTAATCGTAGTATCTGTTGCCATTACGCACTCCTCTCCAAGTTATCCATCATCTGATACATTTTTCTTGCGCCTTCGCGACGGTCGCCTCCGCCCGCACCTCTGACTGCTTTAGCCGTCATGACAAATTCTCCGTCGCTTAGCATTGCCGGAATAGAATCACTTGTTCCTGTTCCGGGTCCCTTGGACTCTCCTCCATTTTGTAAATCCATAATACCGCCTTCAGCAGCATATGCAGGAGGATAGTCATAATATATATCTCCAGATGATCCACCACTAAATATTCCTTCTAGTATTGGATTAATCTCGTAGCCTGCACTTGACCCATCATCATCATCATCATCGCCACCCATTCTATCTGCAATTATTTGAGCACCATAAGTAACAGCACCTGCTATAGCTGATGCTTTTGCCGGTGTTAATTTAAACATTTCTTGAATTGTTGATAATGCTGTAGCTGGATCAGTTCCGCCCTCTATTAATCTTTTATAGTTTGCCATCTCTGTAATTTGATTAGGCGTTGGATTTTTTAAAATATTAAAAGGATTTAAGCCTGCTCTTGATCCTTCCATTCCAAAAGATTCAAAGAATCCTTCTTTTGGTAATGGTGTAACTCTATCTAATCCTTGTTGTACGTAACTATCAAAAGGACCTGTTCCTGTACCCAGATCTGTACCTATGTTTGGTAAATCTATTCCATCTACTCCACCCGCTCTCATTACATTTGAATTTATACTTCCATCACCATAATATTGATTCATCATATCTTGACTAGGATCATAAGAAACACTTTGAACATCACTAGGTACATTTACATTTGCAACTTCTTTATTACCAATACCAAATCTAGCTAATTGTTCTCTACCTATATCTACAGGATTTCTAAAAGCACCTGCTTGACCAATAGTTCCGCCAGACATTCCTGTACCTGTTAAAAGGTTTTGTCCTTGAGCAAGGTTAGATGTTAAACCAGAGATACCACCTCTGATTGCCATTTTTAATGCTTGGTTTTTATCACCCGGATTTTCTCTTTTGTATTGTCCAAGTATGCCACCTGCTAAAGAACCAGCTAATGGTCCGTACATTGCCCCTACAATAGGAGCTACATAACCAGAACTATCAGCAGCAAACTTTCTAAGTCTTCTACCTATGTCTTGTTTTGCTTTTCTAAGTCTTCTAAATACTTTTTTCAAAAAGAATTCTGGTTGCCCTGTCAGTGGGTTAATTGAGTTAAACTCACTACCAACAACGTATCTCTCCGGTTGAATACCCATGTCACGCATGGTTTCAAATAATCTATTTTTTAAAACTGGGTTTTTGTCCAATACTTCCATTGGAACAACGGTCTCGCCTTCAGCGGCGTGTACTATATACGTATCTTCAAATCGGCCTAATCCACCAATGTCAGATACAAAATCTTGAAATTTTTCTAATTGTTCTATTCCCTGCATGTTACTTCATGACCTCTCCGAATATGTCTAGGCTATTCACCGTTATAGCGACATCGCGTTTGATATCTTTTTCTTCTGTGGAAGTTGCAGGATTTTTCACGTCAGCTTGTGCGTCGTCTTCACTAGCATATTCTTTACCTGTTTGCGCATTAGTGACTTTAACTTTTGTTTCAATCGGTAAGACATTTGGAGTCTTCTTACCTGCTAATACGTTTTCGTCCTTTTTTATACTCATTTTCCCATCCTTTTGCAATACTTAATTAACAATTCCACTTTCTAAGAGACTTATTTATCCTAGAATTTGGATCTCTTGCTGTCTTTGCACTCGTTAAACGTTTCTTCATACCTGTCATTCGTGCACAAAATGATTTACGTCTTTTAGCAGCTTTTGAGCCTTTCTTCAACTTAGAAGGCTTTGTTGTTACTGCGGTCTTTAACTTTGACCCGGGGTTCGCGGCACGATAAGAAGCAACACCTTTTCGGTTTAATCCACCCGATTTGCTTTTACCTGCTTTACGTTGCCATGCTGGAGTCTTAGCCATTATGCCCTCTTCTTCTTTTTCTTCGCAAAGGTTGCGACGTTCTTTGGTTTAGGTCCCGTGTTCCCTGCTGCACGCTTACGTGCTACAGCAGAACGTTTTTGGCCCTTGGACATGGATCTAGCTTTTGCTAAAGGTACACATTTAGGATAGCCTTTACGCTTCTCCCCTTTGCTTCGACCACAAGGTTTGTAACCACCTTTGCCGTCGGGTGCACCAATGTCTACCCATTTTTCTTTGACCCAAGCTCTTAGACCTTTTTTTGCCATTAGTATTTTTTTGTCTTCTTGCGTTTCTTTTGCATAACAGCGCCACAGCCTTTTGCAATGCCACCTTGAGCGTAACTAGAAACTTTTTTTCTGTCTTGTGATATTTTGTTGAAGTCTAAAACTTCTCCACCACCAGCCATCTTTTTCTTTTTCTTTTTACCACCCGGTGTTACTTTACCAGAGCAAACAGCAGAAGCGTACATGTTTGCGTAAGCTGACGGATAAACATCAAACTTTCGTTTAGCTGCCGCTTTACCTCTTGCACAAAGTTTACCCATTACTTTTTCTTCTTCTTTTTCATTTTAGCGGCAGTAATAATATCACCTCTAGTTATTTTTTTAGGATCGCCATACATAGCAGCAAGCTTTTTCTTTTTCATTTTCTTCTTTGGTGTGCCACCTTTTTTGTACATCATGCCACCACCCATCATCTTTGCAACTGGTTTGTCGTCGCCTCTTCTTGTTACTTTCATAGTTGTCTCCTTTACGTACTAGACATTTCTAGTACACTAATGATTATACTCAAGTCATTGCCATTTTGTGCTTGAGCTTTTATTATCTCTGATTCTTTTGCAACAAGTGGAGCAGGTGCTGACACTGCGCTATCAGATGTATCTTGCGCCATGTTACCGGTTGCAAGAAGTTCTTGTGATCGTTTAGCTTGAATTGTTCTATCCATCTCTAAACTATAACTAACACTGTTTGAATCTACAAGGTATAGTGATACATTACAATTGTTTTCAACATCATCGTTTGATACACGAATAGATTTAACAATTGCTGTCGTCTCTGCTGGTACTGTATACACAGTAGTCAGCTCATTAGTAGAGAGCTTTGCTTTATAGTTTGTATAGACATTAGCCATTTACGATAAAAACCAACTTACCCTTTCATCCTCTTCTCGAAGAGTTTGTGGTACATATGTATTATTTAAAACAAATATCATTTGTTCTAATGTTTGGACCATTTGTGACATTTGATGTTTGTCGTATTCTTCTGTTGCGTCTGGTAGACGTGGTACTGTAATTAGTGACATACTATCTCCTCATGAACAATGACCCTAAACCACCAAACCCAAAAGGATTGAATGGATTAAATGCAGGTCGTTGTGGTTGTGCAACTTCTTGTTGTTGCGATTGTGCTTGTTCAAGACCAGCAATTTGATTACCAAGGCTACCTAAACCTTTATCAACACTATCTAATCTATTACTTATTGTTTCAAACTGTTTGCCCATACCACCAACTTGTTCATTGAAACTACCAAGAGCATCTTGGTACCCGGTCATTTGATCACCAAAGCCTGTTAGTTGTTCACCGAACTTTTCAAACTGACTAGAGTAGTCTGGCATAGCTGGTTGTGGCATTGGTTGTAGCCCACCAAACATTGGTGGTTGTATACCAATAAAATTTGGTGGAAAAGGTCCACGTCGCGGAGGGAAAGGTAATTGATCTATAATACCCGGTCTAATCCTATTATCATCAATTGGCATAGGTAATTGTTCTCCATATCCCGGTCCACTAATAAGATCACGTAACCTATTTCTAAGACCTCCTATTCCCGGTCCGGGTCCATCAAGACGACGAAACAATGCAGGATCATTCGGATTCATTGGTATAAAATTTTGACTATTACCAACTAATTGATCTAGTGCCATTAGCCGCCTCTCATTCCGTCTGGTTTCATATCTAATCTAAGTGTACCATATCGCCATTTGTCATCAATACCATCACTTGATATTCGAACAGCAATTTGTCTACCACGTATTCGTGTGTCTTGTTTATTTGTGCTTGTTGTTAATTCAAAAGGACCGTGTGTTTTTTGTGTAGCTGTTGGAAATGGTCTTGTCTTCATTGTCATATCCACCGTGCCTGTTTGACCTTTAAAGTCTGGTATAAATCTTGCAATAGACATAAACTGATCACCATCAGCAATATCTATATCGCCAGACTCAATGTGATTTGCCATAGCTGCGCCATCATCATTTACACCTGTCTCATGTAAGTATACAAAAGTTCTACCTGCTTTAAGTCCATTGATTGTAGAGATACTAGCTGTCGTATCTGTAGAATCAAACTCAGCAGCATAAGGCACAGGATAAACACCACTGTCTGCCCATGAACTTCTTGCTAATGTACCAACATACCATAAGTTTTCTGCGTAGTTAAACATAACCACTCTATCTATTTGATCAGATCCACTTGATGGATAAAACCACATGACTTCATTAAAGTCAGAATTTGCTGCACAAAACACATCTTGTTTTGCATTAGCATTGATATTATCAAAAACATGATCTTGTACAGTGCAAGGTATCTTTTTCACCGAACCATCAAACATAAAGAATGACTCGTCACTCATCCAGAATGATGTACCAGATACATCAACTGCCGCGTGTATTCCTACTGCGCCACAATTGGAACCTATTTGTTTAAATCCAAAAGTAAAAGGTGCACCAATAAACTGCATTGAGTACAAGGCAGAATCTGTCCATACCATGACGGCACCTCTTGATCGTACTGCTGTTTGTATTTGATTTCCATCTGTTAGTCTGTGTGAACCTGCTGTGTTTGTTGCGCTTGGTGTCCAATCACTAGTTGATTCTTGTGAAGACCAACGTATAAACATGTTGTCTTGTGTTGATGTTGTTCCTATTGTTGTTTCGGTGCCAAAACAAATAATGTGTCTATCATCACCCGATACCAACATAAACCGTGATTTGGTAGGTGCACCGCTTACTTCTGTTGTAGAAGCTAAGTTACTTGATAATCCTGCTGACGTATTCCAATAAAATAAACCACCATCAAACTGTAAAGCTAATGCATCTTCACCCCAGTTATCCAGTGCCCATTTTGATGATTGTAGCAAAACACCGTCTGCTCCTGTCAAACCTTCTCTTGATGTATTCCATGTGTTTGTACTCCATGTACCCGCACCCCAACCATAACCAAAGAGAGCTACCGCTGCTCCTGTATTTATTTGATAGGTTGCTGTTGCTGTTTCGGCGGTCGCGGACGAAGAAGCATTAGCGGGTGCTTCAATAGTATATGTATTAGAGTTTGGTACAGTTAATATTTCGAACTCACCTTGTAAGTTAGCTTGTGTTAAACCACCTACTGCACCACTGACACTAGATATAGTAACAAAGTCACCAATCAATGCTCCGTGGTCCGCGTCTGTTACAGTAACGGTTGATGAACCGCTTGTTGTTGCAAATTGAGTTATGCTTCCTGTTGCACGCGTAGGTGTAATGTCAGCATAATTATTTTCTGAATAGGCGTAAAGTTTTTTATTAGTACCATAGATAGCATACTTGACACCTTTGAGATCAGAGTACGTAAGTATTGCTCGAGTTGCGCCGACGAGAGCATCACTTGTTACTTTTTCCCAGCCACCTATTTTTTCTGGTAAACCATATCGAAAGCGAACGTTATCACAATCAACCCATTTACCTTCTGCACCGTATTCAGTATTTTGTTTATCTATACCGGGTGCTATTTGTAGTTTAGCTAGTGGCATAATAAGGTATCCAAAAATCTGTGCCGTTAATGTTTACTCTAATATGACCTGTTATAGCACCTACAGTTGTATCTGTTGATAAACTTGCTGTTTGATCAGCGGCAGTTGCTCCGTCAAATCTAATAAATGGTTGATCTTCATCACCTTGATCTAGATTTAAAACAGCTATCGCTCCAGCAGAACTAGATTGATCCATTGTAATAAATCCATTTGTTAATGTATTTGTACCAAAACCAATTCTGTCAGCAGATCCATCTATAAAGAAAGCATTAGGTATGCTATCCGTTTCTGCTCTAAAATCAACAGCAGCACCCGCTTCATTAAATGTAAATCCACCACCATTAACATCCACATCTCCAGCAAACTCAGCCGCACCACTAACTTTAAAAGTTCCTGTTACGTCTAATGTTTTAGAAGGTGAAGCATTGTTAATACCAATCCTGTCATTACCTGCATCAGAAAAGAAAAGATGAGTCGCTGTATTACCCTCTATTGTAAAGTTAAGGTCTGCTCCTGCTTGGTTAAATACAAATTCACCACCATTAAAGTTTACATCACCTGCGACATCTAATGTTCCGTTGGCCGTGATGTTTCCTGCATCGTCCAAGACGTCAAACATTGTAGAACCATCCGTATATAAAATATGCTTTGATCCTGCTACAAGGTTAGTTGCCGTGCCACCCGCTGGTTTAAAACCAAGAGTATATGTACCCATTGTAGTTGCGTTATCGACAATGTACCAGTTCTCCACTGCTTCACATTGCATTGTTGTATTATTTGTTAGTGATCCTGTTAGTTTGATGATTGCATTACTTTGTTCATCTGCTGTTGTACCATCTTCGGCAGTAAGTGCATCTGATGTACTTGCAATCGCTACAGATACATAACCCTTAATAGCGGATTCTATTTTAGTTAAATTGTTATTTGTAATTGTACCCCATGTTCCCGAGTTTTCCCCACTGGCTTGGAGTTCGAGATTGAGAGTACTTGAGTATGTTGATGCCATTTATATCTCCTATG
>Ga0208767_1001718_pt1 | contig 17103 bp, 26 predicted proteins | sample VirMetDEL_Mar_21_FD_184514 | JGI IMG/M metagenome (GOLD analysis project Ga0208767, IMG submission 184514) | Aqueous microbial communities from the Delaware River and Bay under freshwater to marine salinity gradient to study organic matter... | ecosystem: Environmental > Aquatic > Marine >... | reverse complement strand
AAAATGGATGATGGCAACGTGCTTTTGTCCCGAGACAGCACAAGTTTCCGTATGGTCACCAATGCGTCTCTGCCCATTGAATTGCGAACTGTTGACGCACAGCCGATTATCTTCAAGACGACCAATACTGAACGAATGAGGATTGACGCAAACACGGGCGGAACAGGCGGCGCAGGTTCAGCCGGAGCGGGCAATCAGTACGTTGAACTCAACATCAACGGCACTCGCTACAAGCTGCTGCATGATGGCACTATCTGATGCGCTGGCTAATCATAATCTCTACACTTTTCTTGACTGCTTGCGCTGGCGGTTGGGAGCCACAGGCCGGAGAACACCGGCTGGTTAAGGTTCATATTGTGACTGAGGGCGACATGCTTCGCGAGTTTTTCAATTCGGGCAACACGCTGCCGCCCGGTCAGTATCTTAGAGGCTTTGCGCTATTCGGCGGGCCGATTTGTCAGGTATTTGTGACTCCGAAAACGGCACAAACCCAAACTCTTAACCACGAAATACGCCACTGTTTTGAGGGGAACTTCCACAAATGACCGTAACCTATTCATGGAATATCAATTCTATCGCAATCAACCCCGAACCTGTTGCCGGATCGGAAGACGTGATTGTGCAGATCAATGCTTCCCGCATTGCAACAGATGGGACCAACACAGTGCAGGACGGTCGCGTTATCACATGGTCGCCCGCTGACCTCAAAGGTCCGTTCGCTCCCCTGTCAGATGTGACAGAAGCAGACGTGATTGGTTGGGTGGAAGCATCCGAAGCAACCAACGGTGTCGTTGAGGACGAGGATGGTAACAGTGCCACGTCGCTTGACCGCACGGACGTCGACCTCGCACAGCGGCTTGCTAACGCGGTTGCCGCGCCGGAATCCGCACCGCTTCCGTGGGCAGAGGTGGCCTAATGGAAAAGCGCATTGTTGATAACGCACTCGCCTTCCTTGCCCGCGTGGACATTAAGGGGAACGAAGCGCCGTCCCTGATGGAAGTGGTGCAGGCACTCAACGCGGCTGTGGATGTGCCGCAAGCAGAGACAACTGAGGAATAAGCATGTTGCGCCCTGTCCAGTTCGGAGAATGGATGCCTGACCTGCCGGAGTTTACCAACCCCGGCGTCTTGCAGGCAAAGAACGTCATTCCCGATCAAATGTCTTACCGCCCGTTCCCGGGGCTGTCGGCACAATCGACAGCCCTGACGGCGCGCGCGCGTGGGGCCATCTCCGCAAAGGACAGCAGCGGCAACACCTATTTCTATGCGGGCGACGAAACGAAGCTGTACCAAATCCGAAACAACACGGCGACGGAGAAGGGTACGGGCTTCAGCACGGCGACAACGGACGTGTGGGAGTTTGTGCAGTTCGGGTCTGTTATTTTGGCGACGAACTACACAGACCCCGTGCAGGGCATCACCATTGGCGCGGCGGGCAACTTTGGCGACTATTTTACGTCTACGAACAAGCCCAAGGCCAAGCACATTGATGTCCATTGGCGCGGCGGGCAATTTTGGCGACTATTTTACGTCTACGAACAAGCCCAAGGCCAAGCACATTGATGTGATCCGTGATTTTGTTGTGCTGGGCAACACGAATGACTCCACGGACGGGATTAGGACCAACCGGGTGTGGTGGTCTGGCATTAACGACGCGTTGGATTTTGATCCAGATCAGGTTACACAATCGGACTTTCAGGACATTCCCGAGGGCGGTCAGGTGCAGCGCATTATCGGCGGTGCGGAATACGGCCTTGTGTTCCTTGAGCGGCAGATTCAGCGCATGACCTATGTTGGTTCGCCGTTGGTGTTTGACTTCACTCCTGTTGACCGGCGACGCGGCACGAACATCCCGAACTCCGTGATTGGGCATGGCCGTAACGTGTTCTTCTGGTCTGAGGAAGGCGCGTTTGCCTTTGACGGCGCGGTGTCGCATCCGATTGGACACCTGAAGGTTGACCGCTGGTTGCTCAATCAGTTTGACCCCGCCAACGCGGATCGTGTGTCAGCGGCCATTGACCCGCTCAACTCGCTTGTGTGCTGGTCCTTCCCGACCACGGGCGCGGGCAACTCTGACATCATCATGGTCTATAATTGGAAAGACAATCGCTGGGCATATGTCGAGCAGGAAACGCAACTGCTCGTTCACGCCGAGACACAGGGCTTTTCTTTGGAAGACCTTGACAACATCAGCACGGACATTGATGCGGGTGTTCTGTCCCCGTTTGACTCCGACGAGTACAAGGGCGGTGACTTCCGCTTTGCAGCGTTTGATACGACCAACAAGCTGTCCTATTTCACAGCCAGCAACCTTGCCGCAGAGATTGATTCCGCCGAAATGCAGTTGACGCCTGGTGCATTGAGCACGGTTCATTCAGCCCGCCCGATTGTGGATGGGTCAGACGTGACGGTTACGGTATCCGTGGCGGGGCGCAACCTTCAATCCGAGACGGCATCCTTTGGTACGGCTGGTGCCGTGGAGGCAGACGGTAACGTGTCTCTCCGCAAGCAGGCTCGATACCACAAGCTGCGGACAAACATTGCGTCGGGTGGCACATGGACACACGCACAGGGGCTTGAGGTCAACTACGTTCCGGCAGGGAAGCGATAATGGCCATCACATCCCCGCGCACAGAGTCCACGTCTTCGGCGTTTCCGGTCCCGCCCGAGTTTTGGGATGCGGACCTTGACGACATTATCAACTACCTAAAGCTGATTGCCGAGGGTACGAGCCGCCTGTATGACGGCAAGATCAACGCCACGGGGTCATTCACCCTTGCGGCAAGCACAACCACAACCACGGTTCAGGACCGGCGTTGCGGGCCAAACAGCGTCATTCTCTGGATGCCGACAACTGCCAATGCGGCGGGTGAAATGGGCATGTATATTACCAATACCGGCGAAGAGACAAGTGGTGTAAAGTCATTTGTGGTAAATCATGGAAGCGATAGTAGAACAGACCGAACATTTAGGTATGTTATCCTTGGGTAATATTGTTAGAATTGACCCAAGGGACGCAAACGATGTGTGGCCGCAAGTATCGGGGGCTGTGAAAAAAGCCATAGTCCGCGACCCGTTTGAAAGGCTTACGGCGGCAGACATATATTTGGCAGTTCGCAATGACCTGATGGAGTTGTGGATTGCCGGTGAGGCTGTTGGGGTGACGGAGTTAGCCCAATACCCGCAGAAAAGAGTGTGCAATGTGGTTTGTGTGGCGGGGAACTTGGAGGACTGGTTTCATGCGGTGCCTGACATTGAGGCTTGGGCGGTTGGCATGGGGTGCGATGTGATAATGTGCGATGGCCGTAAGGGTTGGGCGCGCAAGATGCGAGAACATGGGTGGGGCTTGGAGTCAACTTTGGTTGGAAGGAAATTGTAATGAGCGGCGGCGGAAAGCAAAGCGGCACCACCCAAACGGTTCAAAAGACTGATTCTGCCCCTTGGGTCGAACAACAGCCTTACCTCAAATACGGGTTCGAGGAAGCGCAGAAGCAGTATCAGTCTGACGAACCATCTTATTTTCCGGGCGATACGGTTGTTGGGTTTGATCCATATCAATCGCAGGCGCAAGATATGGTCGCGCAGCGAGCGATGGCGGGCAACCCGCTAAACCAGCAGGCGCAGGGTGTGGCAGGTGACACGCTTTCGGGCGAATACCTGAACGGCAACCCATACTTTGATCAAATGGTTGGCAGCATTGGCGACGCGGTTCGTCCTGGCGTTGACTCGCAATTCGCGGGCGCTGGCCGATATGGTTCCGGCCTTCACGCAGGCACCATGACGGACGCCATTGCACGGCAGGCGGCACCTCTTGCTTATCAGAACTACGCGACGGAACGCGGGAACCAGCAGGCGATGGTTGGCGCGGCTCCCGGTCTTGCGGCGACGGATTACGCAGATGCGGGCATGTTGGCCGGTGTTGGGGCTGAACGTCAGAACATGGGGCAGCAGCAGTTGTCGGCTGACATTGAGCGGTTCAACTTCGATCAAAACGTGGACCGCGCCAAGCTGGCTGACTTCATGTCGCTCATTCAGGGCAATTACGGCGGGCAGACCACGCAGACGGTTGATCAGCCGCTTTACCGCAACAGGAGTGCAAGTATGCTTGGTGGTGCCGCGACAGGTGCCGGTGCGGGTGCGGCGTTTGGTCCTTGGGGTGCAGCAGCGGGGGCGGGCCTTGGCCTGCTAATGGCATAGCGATATGACTGGATTATTTGACCCGAAAAACCGCAACGCCCTCTCGATGGGCCTTCTGAGCTTTGGCGGCAACATGATGGCCGCTGGAGCGCCAACGACTGATCCCGGTGCAAGCCAGCGCCTTATGGGGCAGGCGTTCCAAGGCTTCGGCAATGCGTATCAGGGCGCACAGCAGCACCAGATGCAGCAGGAACTCCGCGCGATGCAGATTGAGGAAGCAAAGCGCAAGGCTGAGTCCGCCAAGCAAGCGCAAGCGATGTGGCAGGGTCTTTTTTCACCTTCTGGCGGCACTCCACCAACAGCGGCTGGCGCGCCTTCGGTGGGTCCAGCACCCTCTGGATCGCTCCCCCCGGCTGCGGGTGGATCAGTGCCGCCCACAGCACCAGCCAACCCGCTTCAGTCCGTCCTTGCGGGCATGACCCCGCAGCAGCGCGCGACACTTCAGGCCGTTGGCCCCGAAAAGGGGTTGCCGTTGCTCATGGAGCAGGCGTTTGCCAAGCCGTCTGCGCCGGAAACCAAGGTTATTGACGGCGACATTTACGAGCGCGACCCCAGCGGACAGTGGGTGAAGGCGCTTGACACTACGCCTGCGCCGAAAGACCCGACAGGGACAATGGCGGAATTTGAGGCGTGGAAGAAAACGAACCCCAATGGGACGTTCACTGATTTCAAGCGCGACATTGCCGCTGCAACCCGTGCACCCGACAAGCCGTCTGATCGGCAAAACCGTATTGACATGATGGTGCAGAACGGGGTTCCCCCAAACGTAGCAACGTCCATTGCAACGGGCCAGTACCGCGTCACAACGGACGCATTTAACAAAAGTCCAAAGGTGGTCGACATTGCAACAGGCCGTGTTGTTGGTGAGTTGACGCCAGAGCAGGCGCAGTCGGTCCAGCCGCCCGCAGCAGCGCCAAACCAAAGCGCGGACCCTCAAGGCGCACCTCCACAGACCCCCACTCTTTTGTCTGGGGTTCAAGAAACATACGGGCCAGGGGCAACAATCCTTGACTTTCTCGGGAAAAGCACTGGTGGGGTGCTGTATTCAGCGCCCGAAGAAAACACCCGTGCGCGGCAAAAGGCGCGGATTTTTAGGGAAACAATGGTTGACGCGTTTGCGCGTTCTGACAAGCCATCAACGTATGCACAGAAGCGCGTTGAGGAATTGATTCCGTCTCTTGGTGTGCTTGAAGACCCTGTTCGGGCATGGGACATGCTTGTTCAGACCAAGGAGGAACTTGAGGCCGGATTGCGGGAAGACAAGGCCATCCTGAACAACCGCGCGTCTTCAATCGAGGCCCAAAAGGATGCTGAGAGACGTATTGCAGCCAAAGGAATTGCCCTTCGGATGATTGGTGACCCCGAAAAGTCCCCGCGCCCGACTAGCAGCGGTTCCCCTGCGCCTGACGCGCCGACAACGCCAGCCCCCGAGGGGGTGAGTGCGGATCAGTGGCGCTATATGACCCCAGAGGAGCGCGCCTTATGGCAGAACTAACCATTGACCAAAAGCGCGCGTTGGCCCTTGCGTCCGCCCGCCAGCGGCAAGCGGCAAGTTCTTTTCCTAATAAAGACATTCCTAAGCCCACGGGGATCGGAATTGGGGAAACGGCTACGGGAATAGCTGGGCAGATCAACCGCCCGATTGCAGGCGCACTTGGATTTCCTGCCGACGTGGCAAACGCCTTTGCACGAGACGTGCTGGGCGCAGAGGGTTCTCCGGTTCCGTTCGGGCGCGAAGACATTATGTCTGGAATGGAGTCGGTCGGAATGCCGGTTGCGGCAGAGGGGCAGCGCCCACAAGGGCCGGGAGAATATATGGCTCGCGGCGTCGGCGAGGCGGCAACGGCCCTTTTGCCGACAGGCGGCGCATTCTCTACCCTTGCACGGGGAACGGGCAAAGTCGCTGATTGGGCGACAGATTACATGATGACGCTAACCCGCAGGCCCAAGACTACGCTTGCCGCAGAGGCGGGGTTTGGCGCGTCTGCGGGCGCTGGTGGCTATGTTGGGAACCTGATTGATCCCGACAACCCCAATGCAGAGGTTTTGGGGGAACTTGCTGGCGGCTTCACGGGCGCGGGGGTTGTGCCCGCCCTTAAGTTGGCGACGCGGCTTCCGGGCATTCGGTTTGCCTTAAAGTCTTATGTCCCCTTCACCAAGGCGGGGGCGCGGGTTCGCGCAGAGGACAGGGTGCGGGGAATTGCCCAAGACCCTGACACGGCGCGCGCACGGATTGAGGCAGAGGGTGCATCGGGGCTGACTCCCGCTGAAAAGTCGAAAGACCCCGGCCTTCTTGCTCTTGAGCGCGCAGTTCTTGACGAAAACCCACGCATGGCGGGCGAGAATGCTGATCGTGTCCGAGACGTTATGCGGGCGCTCCGCAACGAACTTTCGACGGTTGGCACGGATGTTCCCGTAAGCGCCCCGCGTGAAGTTATCGAGCAGCGCAAGGAGTATCTTGCGAGCCTTGTTGACTTGCGCGCACAACAGGCGGCGTCGAGAGCAGAGGCGCGCTTGGCCCAAGTCCGCCCACAGCAGCGGAAGTCTCAAGCATCCAGCATTGTCCGTGAGGAAGTTGAAAAGGCTTTCGAGGATGTTCGCAAGCAAGAGTCACAGCTTTGGGATTTGGTGCCGCGCGAAACGATGGCGTCAACATCCAGCACGATGGACGCTTACGCGACGATGAAGGGGACCATGCCTCGCGCGCAAGAGGGCAACATTCCTGATGTGGCGCGCCGACTGCTTGATCCTGAGTCAAACGCAAAGTTTGGCGGCGAGGAAACCATTCACGAATTGTGGGGGCTGCGGTCTGAGTTGCTTGACACTGCCCGCAAGGCCCGCGCAAACGATGATTTTGGTGCGGCGCGCGTGGCCGATGAACTTGCGGATGCGGTTTTGGTTGACCTTGGCGCGGTGCCGGGCAACGTGTCCGGCGAGGCGGGCGAAGCATTGCGGACGGCGCTTGATTTTTCGCGTGAGTCGGCAAGTCGATTTAAGCGTGGATCAATCGGTCGGATTCTCGGGTATGAGCGGGCAGGCGGCGCATCAGTTGACCCGACAACCACCCTTGATGTTGCGATGGCGGGCGGCGGGCCAAAGGCTGCTGTTGGAGCAAGGCAACTTGAAGAAACGGGCTTTGACAAAGTGGCTGGTGAGTTCACTGGTCAGAACACAACGATTCAGGGCGGCGTTCGGGAATACCTGCTCAATCAGTTTGAAGACGCGGCGGTGCGCGGCGACGCAATCAATCCAGAGGCGGCAAAGACATTCATTCGCCGCAATGCTGACGCCATTGACCGCGTTCCAGGGCTGCGTGATGAACTTGAGCAAGCGGCTGGTGCGAGTGGCGCAGCCACGCGGGCCGGTGAGCGTGCCGAGCGCGTCACCAAGGCGCTTGACAGCAAGTCCGCAACAGCGCGCTTTCTTAATGCGCCCGTAGAGCGAGAGGTTGATCGCATTGTATCGTCACAGAACCCGGCAGAGGCGACAGCGGAAATACTACGAAAGGTCCGAAAGGACAGCACTGGCAAGGCTGTGGACGGCCTTAAGGCTGGTTTTGTTGATTACATGACGCGACGCGCACAGGGCGGCGGGTTTGACGAGGCGGGAAAACCTTTCTTGTCTGGCCGATCAATGCGCGCGTCCTTGGAGGACAAGCGGTTTGCTGACGCAGCTTCGCAGGTGTTCTCCCGCGCTGAAATGGGCCGCTTGCGTCGGGTTGCAGATGAACTTGAGGCGCTGGAAATTGCCCGTGGATCGCTGCCCGGTGTTGATGGTGTTATGAACGATACGCCAAGCAAGGTTATTGAAATACTGGCGCGCGTCATGGCGGCGCGGAAGGGGGCGGTTCTTGGCGGCGGCACTTCGGGCGGGTCATTGCAGGGCGCACAAATCATGTCAGGGATGGCGAAAAAACTTGTCGGGAGACTTACCAATGACGGCGCGCATGAACTTATTGTCCGCGCTGTAAAAGACCCTGAACTTATGTCAGCCCTGCTGTCTCCAACGGCATCCTTGAAGCAACAGAGAGTGGCAAACCGAAAAATGAACGCATGGCTTGCGGGGCCGGGGGCAGAGATTGTCCGGAATTATGGCATTATTGTGCCTGAGAATAAGGAAGAACGCCAATGAAACGCTTTTTAATCACGGGCCTTGCCCTTCTTGCCTTTGCGGGTGTTGCGGTTGCGGCAGAGGTCAATGACCTTGAGACTTCGGACGCCAACAACACGGCACGGTTCCCTGAGAACATGGCCCCGTCTGCGGTCAACGATGGCGCGCGGGCGCTGGAGGGCATCCTTGCCCGTTGGTACAAGGACGTAAACGGGGCGCTTGTGGCAGGCGGCACAGGCACGGCCTACACGCTGGCGGCAAACCAGACGATTTCGGCCTACTACGATGGGCTGTTCCTTGTGTTCGAGCCGGGAACCACCAACACAGGGTCCACAACCCTGAACGTGGACAGCGTTGGGGCCAAAACGATTTACAAGCATTATGGGCAGACCCTTGATGCTGGAGACTTGCGGGCAGGCGGCAAATACATCGTCACCTTCAACGCGGACGTTGATGGCTGGTTGCTTATCTCCCCCACGAACCTGATTGATGGTTCAGACATTCGCGTGAACACGATTACCGGCGGGCATATCGCTATCGGGTCCGACGCGCAGGGTGACATTCTCTATTACGATGGCACGGATTACACCCGCCTTGGCGCTGGGACGCAGGGCGACTTCCTGCAAACAGACGGTTCTGGTAGCAATCCGTTGTGGGCTTCTGCGGTAACGAGCGGCACGCCGGTTGCCGACCAGGCGACCATGAAGGCATATGTTGATGCCTCTGCCATTGTGCTTGGCACACAGCAGGCATCGACAAGCGGAACCTCAATCAACTTCACCTCAATCCCGGCTGGCACCAAGCGTATCACGGTTATGTTCAGTGGTGTTTCCACCAACGGAACGTCCAATATTCTTGTGCAACTTGGCGATAGTGGTGGCCTTGAGACAACGGGCTATTTGTCGAGCGCCGCAGGTGGCGTAACCAACGTGGACAGCACTGCTGGATTTATCTTGACGCAGGGCAATAGTTCTTCTGCGGTGTGGGGTGGTTCTATCACCTTCAGCCTGCAAGATTCTGGGTCGTTTTCTTGGGTTGGCGGCGGCACATTGGCCGCTGCTAGCTTCCTGCCTCGCGTGTCTGCTGGCGAAAAGGCTTTGTCTGCCGAACTGGACCGCCTTACTATTACAATGGTGAACGGCACTGACGCCTTCGATGCAGGCGCAATCAACATCCAATACGAGGGATAGTTATGAGATATTTGGCTCTTGTGTTTTTTCTGGTAGCGGTTCCTGCTCAAGCACAAGAGGCAGTGATTGCTTTCGTGTGTGCCGAACAAGGCCACGCCGAAGCGTTGGCCGGTGAAATGACGGACCACAACGTTCAGCAGCGTGACCCGCGCTGGATGACGTGCAACCCGCTTATGTCGCCCGTTGCGGACATGTCGGATGCCCCCTCGCCCATGATGGCCCTCACCGATTGGGAAGATGACCCGTTCGGGCTGTATGCAGTCAATGACGTGTTCCTGATTGTGTATTGGATCAACGGATACAAGCCAGCGGGACAGTCGCTATGACAAATAATATTCCAGAGCCGACACACACGCGAATCCTTGAAGCCGTTAGCGACATAAAGGGCGACATCAAGGTTATTCATACGATGCTGGGTTCTAATTCAGCCCGGCTGGACAAGATGGAAAATGACGTTGGTGATTTGAAGGCGACGGCAAACAAGGGCCGTGGTGCTTTGCGGGCATCGCTTGTAATTGGTGGTTTTGTTTCGAGTTTTGTGCTAGGTCTTTGGTGGTTATTTAACGAACTGCACTCCAAGTGACCCGATTCACCACGCAAAGAGGCTGACATGCCCACTCCCCCGCTGTCAAAAGAAGAAGCGGAACGCAGGATCAAACTTGTAGAGGATGAGTACGGAGCCGGATACCCGCCGAGCGGCCAAAAGGTGCGGGGCAGATACAACGCAATTCGTGTAGCGGCGACCAAGGACGGGGCGTCCATCGGCGGCACACACTCTTGGTACAACTGCGCTGTTGACGTTGCAGGGCGACACGCTGACGCCTCACTGTGGGCAAAGCCGGAACCCGAGGGGCGCGCCACGTTTGATGGTGATTCCCCTGACGGCTACAACATTAAGGGCCGCTCCACCTATTACGATTCAGATGGCAAAATCCGTGGCGAGTGGGTCAAGACAACCATCGAGCAAGAGCGGCAGGAAGAAATGCTGCGCGAGGCCATTCAGGGCATGGTCGATGGACTTCCAAAGGTTCGCCCGACCAAGGGGCCAAGCAGCGGCGCAGAGGACTTGCTGGCCTGTTACAACGTCTCCGATCACCACTTCGGAATGCTGTCATGGCATGAGGAGACGCACGAAAATTACGACCTTGAAATTGCCGAGGAATTGCTTGTCGGTGCCTTTGACCATCTGGTTAAGACAACCCCGACCTGTGGTCAGGCCCTCGTTACGCTGCTTGGCGACCTTCTGCATTACGATTCATTTGTCCCTGCCACGCCGCAGTCTGGAAACATCCTTGATGCGGACGGGCGCTACCCGAAGATGGTACGGGCTGCTGTGCGGTCCACACGCTATCTCATCAAGGCAGCACTCACTCAGCATGAGTCGGTGCATGTGATTGTTGAACGCGGCAACCACGACCCATCATCCAGCATCTTCCTTATGGAAGCGTTGGAGAATGTCTACGAGAATGAACCGCGCGTGACCATCGACACATCCCCCGCGAAGTTCCACTATTACCGCTTCGGCAAGTGCCTGATTGGCGTTCACCACGGCGACACCGTGAAGATGAAAGACCTACCCCTCCTTATGGCGCACGACCGGGCTACCGATTGGGGCGAGACAGATCACCGCTTTTGGTGGACAGGCCATGTGCATCACGACGCCACGCAAGAGTTCCCCGGCGTGAAGTGCGAATCCTTCCGCGTCCTGGCGGCAAAAGATGCGTGGCACTCAGAAAAAGGGTATCGTTCCAAGCGCGATATGAAAAGTATTGTTTTGCATCGTGACTTCGGGGAAGTGGCGCGACATACGTTTAACCCAGATATGTTGGCGGCGTAATTGCCAAACAAAAAAGAGTTTGTTGGACAATGAAAGTTGGCGAGTCAATTCAAATACAGCACTGGTTCAAAAATGCAGAAACCCCCGAAGGATGGAACGACGCAGGCGATGTATCAGGGCCATTCGGACAGTTCAATCGCTTTATCTCCCGTCCTGATAGTCCCGAAGGCGGGGGAAATCCTGATCGTGGACGGCGACGGAAAGCAGTGGATCAAGGCGATGACGGCTGATGATCTGGCTTATTTGGCAGAGCGGTGATTGATGGCCGCGAGGGAGACAGAGAAGTGAACCCAACATTTGCATTTACTGCAATGTCCGACGCCGCCCCGGATGGGCGGATTACGTTCCACCAGCCATGAAAGGACTAGGAACATGAACGACCTTATTACAAACGAAGAACTTGATGAACGCCTTGCCAACCGACCCGGCCCCACCATCACATTTGACGGGATCAAGGCCAAGGCAAAAACCGTTGAATACGTTGAAAGCGGGGTGCTGACCATTGCAGTTGTCACCCTTGAAAACGGCTACACAGTAACTGGTCAATCAGCGTGTGCCGATCCGGCAAATTATGACCCGGAAATTGGTCGCAAGATTGCATTTGACAACGCGCTCAAAGAAGTCTGGCCGCTGGAGGGATATCTTCTCAAGCAGCGCCTTTACGATGGAGAGGGGGCGTAGCGCCCCCTTTTTTTCGATGGAGTGGAACCCAGACGAAACCCCAAACTTCATGAACACCACAGGAGATTCCATGCGTGCAGTTGATTTTGCCGCCCTGAAACTACAGGCGGGGGATTCCTATTGGTATCTCGGGACTGCCTACAGCAAATATACGGGCGGGAGAGACGCTGCCTATGACGTGGCGTGTCACGCTGCGGGTCGCCTGATGGCGCAGGACATTCCAATCTTCTGCCCCATAACGATGGTCCACGGCCCCGCAGATGCCGTTGGGTATAATTCCGATACGGACGTTGGATTGAACCCCTACACCGCGCCAGAGGGCGAATCTGACCCTTGGGCGGCGCGTTTGGCACCGTTTGTCCGCAACGCTATGGGGCTGTTCGTCCTTGAAATGCAGGGCTGGCAGGAAAGCGTGGGCCTAGCGGCTGAGATTGAGGAATTTCGCGCGGCTGGAAAGCCGATCCTGCATCTATCATGGCCCATGTTGGAGGTTGAATAATGGAGTGGAACCCAGACGAAACCCCGAACTTCTCGTTCGACGAGATGGCCTGTAAATGTGGCTGCGGCAAGGCGGACATGGACCACGCCTTTATGCTCAAGCTGCAAGCCGTCAGGGACGTGGTGGGGCCGCTTGTGGTGTCTTCTGGCTACCGATGCCCCGAACACAACGCAGCGGTGTCTAGCACCGGCTTAAACGGCCCGCACGTCACCGGCCAAGCGGTTGATGTGCGTTGTTATGGTAAAAAGGCACATGAAGTGCTTATGTCGGCCTGTTTCTTCGATTTCACCGGCATCGGTGTTCAGCAAGAGGGGGCACACGGTTCCCGGTTTATTCATCTTGACACATTGACGGGGGGACCACGCCCGAACGTGTGGACGTACCCCTAGGAGATACTGACATGGTTTTCCCAATTCTCATGGCATTGGCGCAGCTTGCCCCGGCCATTATCCCCTTGTTCGATTCAGACAATGAAAGCACGGTCAACAAGGCGGCGCAGGCGGTGTCTGACGTTGCCAAGGCTGTGACGGGTGCGGACAGTGAAGACGCGGCGCTGGCGGCATTGAAGGCTGATCCTGCGATGCTCTTGGAGTACCAGAAGGGCGTCACGGAACGCGCCACCGCGCTGTATCAGGCAGAGACAGACCGGCTAAAATCCGTAAACGAAACGATGCGGGCCGAATCCGCGAGTTCTGATAAGTATGTGCGCCGGATGCGCCCCACGATGGGATATGCGCTTATCCTGAGTTGGTCCGCCCTGATGTTCGGGATTGTTTACACCATCATCGTGAACCCCGTTGAATCGGTGCAGGTCGTCACGGCGGTTTCATCACTTGGCCTAATGTGGTCCGTGGCCCTGTCCGTGCTTGGCCTGTATGTCTACAAGCGCAGTGAGGACAAGAAGCCCGAAGCATCAAGCATGGGCGTCTTGTCCGCTCAAGCATGGGCGTCTTGTCCGCTGTTGCACGCAGGATTGCAGGCAAATGAAAACAGTAATCCAAGCCGCCGCCTTGATTGCCGCCATTGCCACAATCGGTGGCGGTGCATGGGCCTTTGACGCGCGTTATGCCAAGGTCGAGCAGGTTGCGGGAAACGCGGAAGCCATCGCAATCATTCGTATTGAGAATGCCAGGCAATCAGGAAACGGTGACCTTCTTGCTCGCTTGTGCGATGACTTCTCGCGTGTCTATGGGTGGACGCCTAGCGCCTGCCGCTAGTCTTCGTGTTCGGATAGGGCGGCGCGGGTTCTCTTTCCCCCGTCTGCCGCCAGCGAATTGCGCCCTGCATCCCCTTCGGAATGGATCAAGCGGCAAAGTCTGGCCTGTCCGCCATACCACTCCAGCGCCTCCCGCAGCTTGGCGTTCTCTGCCTCAAGGGCTTCGGTGTTGGCTTTCTGCTCTGCGTACTCTTGGGACCATTGGGCTGCGTCCTGTAGCGCTCCATCCGCCTTCGCTTCCAACTGCGCCACCTTGGCCTCTGCTACTTCGGCGCGGGCTTGCTGTTTCCCCTTTCCGATAAAGGCTATCCGCCATTCACATTTCAGGTGTGTAATGGTGTCCCTCTGATCTTTTATCAAAGACGTTAAAGATGGCGGGTTACGTCGATCTGCAACATATTCCTCCAACTCTGCCACCTTCGCTTTCAGTGTGGTGATGCGGTCGGCGGCTTCGATCCGGGAGTGAAGGTCGTCGCCATCGCGTAGCCGAGTGTCCAAACTCTCGCCGTGTTCGTCTAGTTCATCACCACCCCCATAGGTGGAGTCCGGCTCGTCTTCACGAAGCCTGAGCGCATTGAATAAAACCGAGACGCTGCACCCTTTCTTAATGGTGGTGGCAGGCGGCAGCGTTACGTCACACGGCAATCTGTAGGTGGAGAGATAGGCTTTGATGGCGCGTCGCATGGACTCCTCCGAACCATGCCCGTCCAGACTACTAAAGCTGTGTTCTTCGCGCGCGGCCTCTACCGCTTCGTCGTGTCTACTCATGGGTCTTCTCTCCTTCGTGTTCGGATAGGGCGGCGATCAGGGCGCAACATTCAAGGTGATCGTTGCTTGCATACCCTAAGTCTGCGTCGATCTGGGAAACCGCCCGCTCCCGCATATCCCGCTGTCCACGCTCATACTCTGCGCGGAGGGCGGCGGTGATTGCCAACTCAAGCAGTCCAAAGTCAAAGCGATGCTCGGTTAAGTATTGTGCGCTGGCGTTTTGCACAATCTCCCGCGCTCGTTCTTCGATTGTGTCAGTCATTCTCCATGTCCTTTATTGATTTCCTCCAGGCGCTATATCCGTCTGGTGGCTTCTGAAATCCCCGGCTTTGTATCGCCGGACCCTTGCGCTTCTTGCCGCCTTTGGCAATGCGTTTTGCCTTGGCGATGCGGTGCTTGGAACTGCCAGCCGTCCCGGCCTTTGTGCCGTTTGTGATTTTTGCGTGGCACTCCTTGTGGCTCCACCGCATGTTCTCAATTTCGTCAGCGCCACCTAGTTCCAGTTCATGCAGGTGTTCAATTTCTATCTGCTTCGCATCCTCAACCGTAAATGCCTTCTCACAGCGAAAGCAGACAATAACGGCGCGCTGCTGGAGCGCCACCTGGATCGCCTGCCTTGGGGTCAGCCGCCGTCTTTTCACTTGTCACCCCCCTTGTTTTTCCTCTGTGCTTCACGCTGGCACTCACGACAAACTCGGTATCCCTTGCGCCCGCTCGGCCTTGCGACCCGAAAACCAACGTCTCCCCATCTATGACCATTTACGCAAAATTCTGGGTCTTGATTGTTTCTTCTATTGTTTGCTTGTTCTGTTGGCGTTGCCCACCGGCAGTTGGCCGGAGCGTAGCCTTTTTCGTTGTCAATTCTGTCTAGCGTCTTTCCCTTGGGGCGCGAACCCATGTCGTCCCTGAATTGTTCATACTTTTCCCATTCTGGACACACGGCAATGCCGCGCCCGCCATAGTGTTTCCATGACTTATGTGATGGGTCTTGACAGCGCCTCCGCATAGACATCCAGCTTTCGTATGTTCTGGTTCCATGGTCCCCGTGCGTCGCTCTTTTCCGTCCGGTTTGTGCAGATGTCTCTCGCATCAGGCATCCGCAGGATCGCGTGTGACCAAACCTGAGTTTCCCGGCTGAAACCTTGACCCATTCCCCACATTCACACTTGCACAGCCAGCGTCTTTGCTGACCTCGTGCTGTGCCGACAAAAACAGGGCGGAGGGCCGTGAGTCGTCCGTACTTGTGGCCCGTGATATCAATGGCAGACGGCATTATAAACTCCCTGCTGTATGGCGATGATTAGTGCCTGCTTGGGTGTGATGGTGCGGCGCTTGGTCATGGGCCGTGGTCTCCGAACACAACGCCCTTCTCAGCCCCGAACGCCAGCATCAACTCAATCATGTTTGACATTTCCTCCTTTGACAGATCAGACGATGATTGCGTCAGGACCACCAGCCCCTTGCCGTCCAGTGAGAATGTCACGCGAGTTTCACGGTCGAGCGCGTCAAGGAAAACCAGCTTCCAATCATCTGCCGACATTTTGCCATGACTCCACTCAACTTGGCGCGCTATGTCCGTGAGCATGGCCCACATTCTCGCGTTTTGGTCCAGTGTGCGCTGCGGTTTCTTGAACTCCACCCGCGTTCCGTCCTCTGCAATGTCAACCCAATGCTTTGCACGGTCGCGGATGGACTTGTTCGCAAGTATGAGGGTGGCGCGGGACATTATGCCCTTTCCTTTGCGTGGTGGCGATGATGGCACAGCGGGCAAAGCCAGCGTACATCAAGCGGCCTTGAATAATCATCGTGGTGTCCGTGGACCTTTTTCGCGCCGCATTGCTCGCACGGCGACTTAACCAGCCTTCCGTCTCTCACTGCATTGTTAACTGCGATCTGCGCTGCTTTTTTAACAGGGTTCTTTTCGCCCCACCTTTTCGCATTGGCCCTGCTGTATGCGCGCCTCTTGGGGTCTTCGTGGTATCTGCGCCGGTCGTATTCTCGAACAGAGTCGTTCTCCTTCCGGTGCTTCTTTACGTCGCGTTTTGTGCATTCCTTGCACTTCCCAAGCCGACCGTCTGACATTTGTGGATGTTTGTAAAATTCAGACAGTGGCTTGGTTTCGTTGCACTTGAAGCACTCTTTCATGCCCGTCCTCCAGGTTTAAAAAAAACCCAGTTTATAGGAAAACAGGCTTAACTAAAAGGGATTTCGTCATCCAAGTCGTCATCAAACGACTGTGACTCTTGCGGCTTGTTGGCAGGGCTGGTCCGCTGCCCCTTCTGCTCGACCTGAAACGACAGGGCCGGAGCCTTCTCGCTTGCGCCGGGCTTGCGCTTCCATGCTGACACCCAAAACTCCACGCCGTCCACGTTGAGTTCGCCCTTATAGTCAGGCTGGGTGTCTTTTTCCTTGTTGCGGTTGCCCCAAATGGCACCGCGATTTGTGTTGTCATATGACATGCGTATTTACTCCGTTTCTTGGGGGTGAAGGTTCTCAGCGTCGCGGATTGCAAGTTCCTCGCGCCGGTCGTGGATGCGTTCGTTGAAGCCAACGAAGTCCTTGTTGTTCTCCATGCCGTGAATCCACTCGGGCCAATCGCGTGACAC
>Ga0208767_1001717_pt1 | contig 17107 bp, 27 predicted proteins | sample VirMetDEL_Mar_21_FD_184514 | JGI IMG/M metagenome (GOLD analysis project Ga0208767, IMG submission 184514) | Aqueous microbial communities from the Delaware River and Bay under freshwater to marine salinity gradient to study organic matter... | ecosystem: Environmental > Aquatic > Marine >... | reverse complement strand
TGCGACGATCATCCTTACCTTTCTTAACTCGGTCTTTCTGATCCGAACGCGCAGACCGAGGCTTTTCGGCCTCCATCTTTTTGCGTCGTTCTGCCTGATGTTTCGCAAGTTTTTTAGCGGCTTTGAATAAACCCATTAGCGCATCGCCTTACCGTATCCGCGCTTAGCAGCACCTACACCGCGAGGCTTGCGTGATACCGCGCCACCCTTGGAGTAACCCTTCTTCTTCATGGCAGCACCGCCATTAGCGAAGCCTTTCTTCTGCATCATGCCGCCATTTCTCTTCTTGGTGACGCCACGACCTTTCAAGATATCCGCTTGTGTTACGCGACCATCACCTGTCAGATCAGGGAACTTGCTCGCAGAACCACCATTCTTCATGCCACCGGGCATCATCTTCTTGCCGCCACGGGCACCGCCCTTTGAAGCCATCTTGGACTTCATCATGCCTCCGCCCATTTTCTTAGCAAGTTCTGTAGTGTACTTCTTGCCGTTCCAAGTAAATGTTTTTGCGCCTTTGTTACGAAAGTGACGGAACGCCTCTTTGAAAGAAACACCGCCTTTGCTTACGCCAACATTAAAATTCTTTGCTTTTGATTCAGACTTAGGAGCAGAACGCTTTTCGGCTTTCTCTTTTTCAACCAACTTGCGATTGCTCTTTGGAGTTGCATAAACGCGAGGAACAACATTCGGCTTGACCTCAACCTTCGGAGCCGTTGGCTTTTCAACAGCAACTCTGGTCTTAGGCGCTTTTTCGCGTTCTTGTTTCACAGAAGCCGTAGGGGGCGCTTCTGGCTTCGGAGGCTTAGTCGCTTTCGGATCTCTTGCAGCCGCTTCACCTAACGCTCTAGACTTTTGAACCGACCTCATGGCCGACTCCGCTTGACGATTGCTGCGTCTACGACGCTCAAACGCTTCTTTAGATTTTTTGATGTTAGCGCCCGCTTCTTTCATCGAAGGGCCGCGTCTTGAAGTTTTAGCCTTAGCTTTGGGCTTGTCGCTTTTAGACGCTGCAGCAGCACCAGCGGCTCCAGTAGCCGCGCCGGCGGCAGCTACACCCGCCCCACGGCGAGTTAATTTCTTTTCGCTCAAAGACTTTACTTGGCCAGTGTCTTTGTCTCTCTTGTAATACTTAGAGCCACCGCCTTTTTTAGTGCCGCCCCTTTTTGCGCCAGGGGTGGTCGCAGCACCAAGGCGCTTTGCGCCCTCTCTTAAAAACTTCAACATGTGAATTTCCTCAATAATATGCGCGCTTCGCTCGGTACACTTCCTCTTCCTCCTCGTCAGAATAAAGATTAATGAAGTTACCTTGCCTGAATCTTAATATCGCCTGCGTGGTCGTGTCCACATAATCATCGTGCGGTGCAAACGGAAATGCCGCACATTCCTCAATCACCTCATCTGCAAACACATGATCTGGTGCCCACACCATTCCCGCCTCAAATACAGGACTCACCGCATGAACACGAGTCATCTTGTCATTACCTCTTGATGGCCTGTAGTTCACCACAGGGATACCCATCGCCCTCAACTCGTGCGTCAACGGCGTACCACTCGCCTGAGCCTCAATCAAAACCATATCTGGCTCAAACTCGTTGTACTGCTCCTGTGCAACCGTCTTCAACTCAGGGAAATCCCACCGACCCTTCTGCGCATCCAGCAAAATAATCGCCTCACCTTCACCATCAGAGGGCCTAAACACGCCCCAAGTCGTGATCGCACTGTAATCCGCAGTCTCCTTCTTACTAAACGCCGTGTCATAGCTCTGAATAATGTACGAACACGGGGGTGGATCGTCCTTCTCCCACAAATTCCACCACTCACGCTTGATAATCGCGCCCTCTTCCGACGTAGGGTTCTGCTGATACTGCGCATTCCACTTAGAAACAGGAATCGACGCCTTAACCGCATCCAATTCCTCCCTCTTCCAGAACTCTGGCCATAAAACATTGCCCGAATCTTCAAAAACTGCAGGCAACTCCACAACTTCCCACTGATCCGCGTTATTTTCCGTCTGCCGACTCAACAACCTGCCCGTCAAATCAGCCGTAGACCACCGCGTCATCACAATCACAATCGTCCCACCAGGCTGTAAACGCTGTCTCGGCCCTGATGTGTACCACTCATAACACGAATCCAACAACGGCAGGCTCATCGCGTCCTGCTCAGAGTGCGGATCATCGATAATCAATAAATCTGCACCCCTACCCGCTATGGCACCACCCACACCCGCAGCAAAATATTCACCCCCTCCCCCGGTCTGCCACTTGCCAGCACTTTTTGAGTCAGCCGCTAAGGAAGCTTCAGGAAAAATACCCTTATATTCATCCGTATCCATAAGGTTCCTGACCTTACGGCCAAAATTTATGGACAAATCAGCCGTGTGCGTGGTCTGCATAATCTTGAGATCAGGCTTGAGTCCCATCATCCAACTCGGAAAGTAGATAGAGGCGAACTCAGACTTTGTATGACGCGGGGGCATGTTCACAATCAACCGCTTCAACTCACCCTTCGCAACACGGGTCAGCTTATCTGCGATCAATCGGTGGTGATCACCCTCAATAAACCCAGGCCAGATGTGACGTATGTACTCCATAAACGAATCACGGCACGCATCACGCGCATTCAAAAGATCTAAACGCTCCTGCAACTGAAGGATCTCCTTCATCTGCGACTCAGACAGGTGCGACAAGTTAGCCAATTGAGTTTTTTCCTAAGTTATGCGTGGTGAACGTTATATATATGCAGAACTATTATGTCTACACATACAGGGGGGATGAGGGTGCGACAAGTCGCAGACTTTTTTTGGGTCTGCGTCCTAGGGTACCTAGTACGCGCCGCGCCAGATGCGGGCCGTTAGTTTGTGGTCGCTCAGCACAAGGCCTCGCTGGCAGTGGTTTAACAATGGAGTGAGTGCGGCAAAATAAATGATATTAATTGTATACAATGAGTATACTTTCTGTTACATTGCATAACATGCAATGGCACGGGGTCATTGCCCAACAAGGAAAACAAGATGATAGACGTAAAAGCATTATCGGCTCAGGAATTAGAAGCACAACGAAAGATCAGCGAAGCGGCGATCAAGCTCAGCGCCGAAGGCGTGCGGCTGGCGGCGATCAACGCCGAACTAGCCGAGCGCAAAAAAGAAGGCAAACGAAAGGCGTTGATTGCTTACACTGATTACCGAAAGTTGAACGGCAAGATGTACATGCCGTATATCAACCCATTGTCAGGCGAAACCGAGCGCGGCTCATTGGTGCCGTGGAAGATTACCGAGCGCAACCAAACGGCGAAAACAGTGGTCGCAGTATCGTTTGACCTAGGTTAGTCGCCAGCGTAGTACCCGCCGCCCTTGGGCGGGTATTGCGATGTCTACTGGCATCAATTAAAATCATTACTCCAAAGCAAAAGGAAAAATTATGGGAATGGATGTCTACGGGGTCGAACCCTACACGAAAGAAGGCGAGTACTTTCGCGCCAATGTCTGGTGCTGGCGGCCGCTCTGGGATTATGTCTGCGAAGTGTGCAGCATCGATGAAGAGACGCACAAGTCTGGCCATTACAACGACGGCCATCGCATCGATGAAGACAAAGCGGCATCGATCGGCCTTGTGCTGCAATCATTGTTGAAGTCTGGTCTCGTTCAAAAATACGCGGATCATCGGCAAAAAGAACTCGAAGCATTACCCGATGACGAGTGCAAACACTGCCATGGGACAGGTCAGCGCAACGATGAATACGTGCAAGGCACCTGCAATGGGTGCGGCGGGAAAGGTACTGTCCGACCATATGAAACGTACTATCCTCTTTATGTTGAAGCAGTAGAAGAGTTCGCGGAATTCGCCAAGCAATCGGGAGGCTTCGAGATATGCTAACGGCCGATCAAGTAACAGCCGAGCAATCCGCGGCATTGGTGCGTGTCTTCACGCGCCATGTCCGCGACACCGACCACCTGGACTTTCGCAACATGGGATTCATCGATTGGATACAGCGCGATGTCGCCAAGACCTATTTTGATGATTCCATAATGGCGTGCGTGCCCACTATGTGGATTGGAATTGAACCAGACGGGTACACTCACACTTAACTAATGGGGGCTGCGGCCCCCACACTCCAAAGCAAAAAGGAAAAACAATGGCAAATCCATTCGGTAAAACTAGGCAGGTCGATAACCCATATGCGGTTTATAAGGGCTGGAATCCAGACCTTGGGCCGATCGAAGTCCGCATACTGAAGCGGTACAAAGGATCCGTGAAGACGGAAGCAAAAGACCTGTATGCACGATGGTTCACGGCCGCGAAGTCCGACGCGACCTTTGGCAATTGGGAGTACGGCGACCAATACGCTTACATTATCAAATCAGACTACAAGCTCTTCGATGCCGAACCTGAGTGGGTCGAGCAGTACGCTCGGCGAGTCTAACCAACAAGGGGCTTCGGCCCCTTTTTTTATGTCCGATCGGCCTGGAGCTCCGCTCCTGGACCTCGAGCTGCGCGCATAAATATATATAAAGGCCGCGGGCCGCAAGGCCGCAGGTCGCAAGCAAAAAATATATAAAAGGCCGAAGGCCGCAAGCGGCCGCAAGCCTATGCCGCGGCTCCTGGTCCGCCCTGGTCAGCGACAAAAACTTACACAAAAGAACCTGCCGATCGTTGTTGTCCGGCCTGGTCATTTTGTTATAATCATTACTCCAAAGCAAAAAGGTAGACTAGAAATGAAAGTATCCGAAGCACGCGCCGCCGTTGGTGGCTTATCCGAACCAAGCAAGATGCCGTGTTATTCATTCGGCATTAGCGCCGACCACTGCAAGACAGGTAGCAAGCTCGCAAAAATTAAGGGCAGTATCTGCAATACCTGCTATGCCCAGAAGGGCGCGTATAAGTGGACGCCTACCAAGAACGCGCACGAGCGCAGAATAAATCTAATCGGCACCAGCAATTGGGTCGATAATATGGTGCGCGCTATCAATAACGCGGATTATTTTCGCTGGTTTGATAGTGGTGATTTGCAAAGCGATGAAATGCTCGCCGATATTGTGCGCGTCGCACTCGCTACGCCTAACACCAAGCACTGGTTGCCCACTCATGAGAATTTTATGGTGTCGCGTTACCTACGCAAGCACGGCAAATTCCCAAGCAATCTAACAGTGCGCGTATCCGCGGCTATGGTAGACGGGGAACCGCCCAAACGTTTCGCGCTCACTAGCACAGTGCACCACCTAGGCAAGCCGATCGGCCGCGAGTGCCCATCATCTAAGCAGGGTAACAAATGCGCCGATTGTCGCGCATGCTGGAACCCTCGCATCAAAAACATCAGTTACAAGTATCACTAAGGAGCAAGCACCATGGCTATATGCTGGATAAACTACACCAAAGCGGAAGCGATTTTCACCTACGCAAACCATGAGCAAGAAATGGCGGAAACAAATTTCCGCCTAGACGTTAGTGCCGAAGAGCCTGAAGTTATTGGTAAGCTAATCAAAAGCTATTTTGATATGGATGATGCCGAAGACCGCGAGCTGATTAGCGACATTGTGAAAGTGTCGTTTTGTTTTTCGGACACCGAGTACCCACAAAAGCTCAAGAAAAAAGAAGCCGAAAAATTCTGGACGCTGCCAACAATGAAAGCTTTCCTAGAGCGTAACGGCAAGTATTACTTTGACGAGGAGCAGCGCGACGATGTCGAGACATCCATTAAGGAGTTACTAGACTGCTGGAAGGAGGAAATAGTGTGAGAAGAAATCCTAGGGAGCAATCCCTAGGTTGCCTGGACCTGCCTCGAGCGGAGCTCCCGCAGCCGCAAGCCCCGCGATCCGCGGATCAGCGCAAAAAAGGCCGCAAGCCGCAAGCACCCAAGGCCGCAAGCCCGCAAGCACTGAATATATATACATGCCCCTAGGCCGCAAGCACGAGGCCGCACGGGGCCGCAAGGCCGCACCCACCCAAACCCCCTAGGCCGCACGCAAACACGCTGAAATCAAGCGGTGTTGCCCCTGTGGGAGGGGGGTGGAGCGATTCCCCCACACAAATACAGCACATTTAATTAAGCCCCAACTAAATCCTTGCTTTCGTAACGACATTGCATTACCGTAATCGAACCTAAAGCAAAAGGAAGATTGATATGAAAAACCCTAACCCCTTCGTGGCAGCACCTACTGACCCGACACTTGACGCCTTTGGCCGTCGTTATCCGATTGAGTTGAAGAACGTGAAGTTCAACGCTCACTTCAGCCGTGAGACACATTGCTTCACGGCGACGGTGTACTTGGATGGCAAGGCGGTGATGAAAGTTGAGAACGATGGCAACGGTGGAGCACACAACTACTACCCCGTTCACGGCCAAAGCAAAGAATCATTCAGAGCGATGCTTGATGACTCATGCAAGGAAGCCTATGAATCTTTGGACGATGATATCCGTGAGCGATACAAGTCCATCTTGATCAACGGCGATCACGCTCTGACTTTCTCGCTTGAGTACGTCATAACCGAACTGCTCAACGAGCATCTCTGCTTGAAAGATATGCGCAAGACTCTCAAGTCTAAGATCACGATCTTTGATGAGGAGGACGGCAAAGTTTATCTGTACAAGATGAAACCGCTTGCGGCGAACATCAAGTATCTCAAATCGATTCTCGCTGAAAAGAACGAAGGCGAGTCACATGTTTGGCTGAACGAATTGCCTGAGCACGAAGCCATGGTCTATTGGCGCAGAGCGGAGGGTTAATCGTGAGCAACTTAGAACTACTGAACGAGCAATGGATTGAGATGTGCAGCGATCTTGCTGTGATCCTCGCTGAAGAGTATGGCGATGGCAGTCTTGAAACCATCAAGGATGACAACGGTGATGAGTATTACACCGAGCGATCTCAAGAGCGGTACAACGATTACTACGATGAGGCTGAATCAATCATGCTTCGCCTTGGTTTGCGTTGCCCAGAGATCTTCTCATCTCACGAGGGAGTCGGCCTCCACTTGAGGGTTAATCATGAAAGTCCTTGATCTATTCTCAGGCATAGGTGGCTTCTCATTAGGGCTAGAGTGGGCAGGAATGTCCACTGTGGCCTTTTGTGAGCGTGACCCCTACTGCACCACCATTCTCAACAAGCATTGGCCTGACACGCCCGTGCACAGCGATGTAAGGAACTTAGATGGAAAAGAATACGCCGAATCAATTGACGTTGTTTGCGGGGGATTCCCTTGCCAGCCCTTCTCAACGGCTGGACTCAAGCGAGGATCAGAAGATGACCGTCACCTCTGGCCAGAGATGTTACGAATTATCCGTGAGTCCAAGCCAAGATGGGTCATTGGAGAAAACGTTTCTGGGTTCATCAACATGGCACTCGACGATGTGTCACTTGACTTGGAATCAGAAGGCTACGAAGTCAGGCCGTTTGTACTACCAGCTTGTGCCGTCGATGCGCGCCATAGGCGAGACCGAGTCTTCATCATCGCCTACCGAGACCCAGCTTTGGTCAACGCCAGCAGCGAGCACGGGCGGAGGGATACCAACAGACGCGGCGGAGCGGGGATGGAAATGGGAGGGGACGTATTGGCGCAGACCAGACGGCACCAAGTATCAGACGCAACTGATCGACCAAGCGCGCATGTGGCGCACGCCGATGAGCACAGATTGGAAGAACATGGACACAGCGAACCAGCTGAGTTTAGCAAAGCAAGTCAAAGACCCAAGCATGTGGCCGACACCCACGGTGAAGGGGAATTACAACAAGAAGGGCTTGAGCACGAAGTCGGGCGATGGTCTGGCGACGGCGGTAAAGAAAGCGAGTCTATGGCCTACGCCACTGACGCGGGATTACAAAGGCGGTCGATCGGCGGAGACATTGCAAGCGAAGGGCAGACTGCCATCGAACAGTCTTCCCGATTCGGTGACTTACGCAGAGGGCGAGAGTGGCCCGTTGAACCCCCCCTTCCTCGAATGGCTCATGGGGTTCCCAATCGGGTGGACAGAGTCAAAGCCCTAGGCAACGCCGTTGTGCCTCAACTCATTCAAACCATCGGTGAGCTTGTGCTCGCCGCAGACAAGGAGATCTACGATGTTAAGTCTTAAAATTATTTTCGTTGATGGCAGGGATGACTTGGTTGTCCCATGCCCAATTAACTACGGCAACTACTGGGTGATGTTTAAGCATCTCTCTGAGTTGTTGCGCAGGGAGTGTATCCATGAGGATGAGATTCAATCTGTAAAGGTTGATCCTTCATGACCTCAACACGCGGAGGCATGCGTGAGAACTCTTCTGGCCTGTACCGTCACAAGAAGATGCATAAGCACACATGTGATTGGTGCGGCAAGAAGTTTGAGACCATGCAAAAGGTAGGCAAGTTCTGTTGCGATGCGCACAAGTTGAAGGCGCACCGTGTATTGATTGCCATGAAGAATCGTAAACGCCTGACGGACTTAGCTCGCAAGGGCAAGAACTTCAGGCTTCACTTTGGTGACCCATCAGAAGTAAGGAGAAAAACATGATCGATCGTGCGGATGAAGACCGATTGAACCCTCGTGCACCGTTCAACCAACCGGATGAAGACGTTGAGCTTGAGGAGTTTGTTGTGACCGTAGAGTTCTTTGTGAAGTCAACGGATCATGAGACTGCATGTAACGAAGTTGAGTTCGCGCTGAACAAGAGCAACGTGAACGACTTCTTTGAACCATGGCAGATAGGAGATGTCGAACAGATCTAGTCATCAGGCAGGTCTTCGATCTCTTCGTACTCGGCGTATTCGTCTTCGTCGTAGTCTTCTGCCTGGGCCACTTGTTCGTACAGGTGAGGCGCAAGTTGGTTGTTATCAATGAGCGCCTGCAGCCGGGCTTCGACTTCTGCTTTGTCCATTTGGTCGATGCGCCCGTGCTTGATCTCTTTCTTGTCAACGAGCAGACCTGCAAGTTTTGCTCTGCCCATCTCCGCGGTGACGGCTGCACCATAAGATCCGTCTTCCATGGCAGCGTTACGAATCTCGAGCAGGTCACGAGCAACCTTCTCGTAAGTGATCTCAAATTTCTTTTGCTCGCCTTCCTGGAGCTCCCGAATTTTTTCTTGAATGTGTGCGTACCTAGGGTCATTCAACAAAGAAGCCGCAACTTGTGCTGGGTGTGAGTACCCTGCTCTGTGCGCGCACTCTGTGTTTGTCAGATCGTTGTACACATACAGCTGCACAAACTTCTGCTGCTTCTTGGTCAGCGGTCTAGTTTTGAACTGAGCAATCGCGTACCGCTTAGGGTTCGCAAGGATGTCCTCATCAGGTTCAATTGCGCTGTTCGTGCTCTCACTCATGTCTGTTTTTCTCATGCTTCAAAAAATTTTTTTTGCTTTTCCCAATCCTAATTCTAAAGGGGGAGAAGGGGTATCCCGAAGGGGAGATATTTAATATATCTCTCCCCCTCTTTAGAGGTGACCCACGTGACCCATGACCCACCCTTTAAAATCAATGACTTAGGTAGGGGTAGGGTCAAGGGTCACAAGGGTCACGCTTGACCCACGTGACCCTACCCCCACCTTGTTATAAATCAATGACTTAGCCCACTTATCCACAGGGGTAGGGTCAAAATGAAAAACACCCCGTGACCCTACCTCTTTTGCCAAAAGTCGGGCCGCCCCGGAGCTAGAATTTACTTTAAGTTTCGCTCCTAAGTTCACTTTGACCCCTCCCTGTTTGACCCATGAATTTCCCTGTCACTTGCCCTGCATCTGATGCAGTAATACTGCCCGTTCCAAGCGATGTCTGGGATGTCCTCGCAGGCGCATCCGATCACCTGTTTGAGGTTTGCCAGAGCCACAGAGGTGGGTTCTAGGGGCACATCTTCCCACTCGTATTCCACTCTTAGCTCCACGGCTGCACGCCCATTGACTGCTCTATTATGGGCCGACAATAGCTGTTGCTGTTGAGGTATCCCAGTGTCAGCGCCTGTCGTATGCCGTCATCTGTGAGTTCGATATCGATCGTTGTGACCATACCTGCGAAGCTTTCATCCCAGTTTGTTTCCGCCTGGGACACCACCTCTGCACTGAGCGTGTCATCCTGTTCCAGATCCGAGTCGATGTTCTCCGACAACCATGCCTTCAGCTTCTCCAAGTCTTCTTCTGAGTCTGCGTACACAATCCCGTACTTACCTCCCGTGTTCACTTGATATATCTGCATACCTATTCCTCTTCTTCTTTCTTCGCTAATTCTTTCGCCAGCTTCCTGATCTCTGAGTTGTTCTTGCTGATCGCTTTGACCAGCAGCTGCAGAGATTCTGACATGTCTTTGTTCGCTTGCTCCAACCCAGCTAGGGTTTTGAGTGAGCCGACTGCTTCTTCTACCGTGTCATCATCCACGTTCATTTCAATTGTCACCTTTGCCATCGACTCTCTCTTTGTTTATCATCCGTTCCAGAAGCTTCCATTGCTTCTCCTTGGTGGGACAAAGCGTTCATAACGCAGTAAAACCTTTTGCTTTGGGATTACTCTGCCACACCTGCCCCGGCCACCTACCCCCGTAGTTCCGTAGGTGGCTGGGGTTCCTACACGCCACACATCCCTTCGCATTCATCCATGAAACTGAACGCCACCTGGTCCTCCGCGGGGTCAGACAGGTCTACAACATCAAGCGGCTGTAAGCTTCGATGAACGTATAGTTTCTGTGTTGTTTTGGCAAAGCCATCTCGTATTGATCTGTCGATCATGACGGCTTCATCCCAAGACTCTGGGTCTTCGGCTTTCATCTTCCGCCATGTTGCGTTGTCATGATATGGGCAGAAGGTACACGCACTCTTTTTGGGTAACTCGTTGTACCCATGATCCCGCATCCACTCAAGGCAGTGCAGCCTGCTCATGCGCTTCTCAATCAAAGGCCACCTGTTGTTGCACCATTTCTCTGGCGCGTCCTTCATGCGCTGAATCTCATCGCTTGAGATGCCAATCCACTGCTCGACAGTGTCTGCTGGGATACGCTGCCTTGGCTTATACCCAGCCAGTTCGCGGAGCTTTCGTTGTATGGGTTTGACTTTGTAGTCTGAAGTGCACTGCCGACGCAGAAGACCTTCGCCTCTGCCTTCTGGGCTGCTTGTAAAAAACGGCGGTGTTGCGAACCTATCTTGCCCGTTGAGTATAGCTTCTTTGAGATTGCCCTCTGTCACTCTCAAGATTGGGAACGGCAGCTGTGTCTCAAGCCAATCAAGCCAGGCGTATATGTGTGCTGGCTCTGCTTGCGTATCGGCAAAGATTGCGCAGTCAGGCATGGGTGTGATTTCACCATGCGCTGCCATGAGCGCCATCGTGCTCGACTGCACACCTGCCCCCAAACTTATGACTGTAAGCTTTTTGTTCACACTCCCAACCACTTGTACCACCGTGTGCCGTTCTTCACATCGATGAGTATGTACCTTTGTCTCACGTTGTACACTGTTTGCGCGGGCACACCTGCCTCTTTGGCGATGCTCTTTACGGGCAGTCCCATCTCATTCAACCCAAGGATCTGCATGATCACGGTGTCCTGCAGCTTCTCCCGCTTCTCTGATGGGAGCTTGGGCTTTGGCTTCTTGGGTTTCTTTTCCCACGCCTGCTGTGCTCTTATTGCGGCAAGTAGTTTACTCATCCCACGGCCTCTTCATTTCATTTGATTCTAAATAGTGCCACACCGCCTGTCCGGGCACGGCATGTGTCTTGACTATGTGGCCTTTGTACTTCTGCACATAGCTCACCGCTTTTTGTGCGGCCTTGTTACCGCTATTCATTCTGGCTTTATGCAAAGCTTCACGCGCTAAGAGTTCTAGTTCTTTTCTGTTGTAGAACTTCGTGCTGCTCATTCCATTCACCACCACATCTGCGATAAGTACTTCATCTTCTTCGCTAAGTTGCGGCCTAGTGTTGCGCTGTGTGAACTCATTGACTTCCCACAATCCTTTATCAAAGTCGAAGTTAGCCAGGTGCTCTTTGGGTTCTTGTGCGTTGCGCGCCTCGTAGAAGATAGACACATCAGGCTTCTGACCACTGAGCTTTATGCCAGAGTCGAACCACCCTGCGAACACCGAGCCACCTCGAGCCGACATGAATGACTTATCATCTGCCCGTTCTTTACCTGTATGGTGGGCGAGGATCACGGCAACGTCGTTCAACTCCATGAGCATATCGACTCTGTCCATGAGTTTGCGTATCTCTGTGTTGGAGTTCTCTTCACCATCAAAGAAGTTGATGATGGGGTCGATCATGACGATGTCTGGTTTGTGGAATGCAATCTCATCGCTGAACGCCTGAATGTCTTGATCTTTCATCAGGTTCTTGCGCAGCCGCCCGCTGATGATCAGGTTGTTGTGCCCCATACGAATGAGGTCATCATCCCCTGCGAACCGCTTGTAGTAGGTTTCGATACGGCGCTTCAAGAACTCTGCGATGATCTCTGCTTGGAACCACATCACCTTGAGTGGGCGATTAAACGGCACATCCATGAAGTCGGTGCCTGTTGTTGCACCTGCGGCGAATGCGCCCAGCCAGTTTGATTTACCTATCTTGGGTTTACCGAGCAGCAACACTCTGCTCTTCTGGAATATGAATGCATCACCCCAGTACTGGTCGATGCCATCGTCGTTCATTTCATGCCATTCATCGGCGCTGAACGGTTGCAGTCCGAGTGGCCCTTGCTCTGGTTTCTCTTCGCCTTCTCGCTTCAGTTCATCTAGTGGATCTTCTTGTGACTGAATCTCTTTGAGATCTTCATTGATGTCTGTCTGCCACTTGGATGTCTGCCACTGCATGACACCTGCATCGACATCATCAGGGTGTCGCTTGATGTGACCGCTTACAATACTGATGGTGGTGCGCGTGACTTCGATCAAGTCCATGGGCGGGAAGCAGGTCTGATTCCAATCCTGCGCTTTGATCATGACCTCGCGCATGCCCCAGCCTTCTTTCACCCACTTGCCAACCAAGCGCGCCAGGGTATCGTTACGACTGCCCTCTTGCTTGGGGTCTTCGGTCAGCTTCTCGCGTATGGTCTCGACCTTGCCGCCGTTGTTGTACATGTGAACTTTCTGCAGGTCGTCTTGCAGAAGGACAGGCAGATCTTCCATGCTGGACATGGGATAGTTCTGATCGAACTCAATGTTGTACCCGTGGCTGGGTGCCACCATGATGTACCCGCCATCACCGCGGATGTCGATCTTGTTGAGACCCACACTGTTGCGGATCAGTTCGCTGCTCAGCGAATAGAAGTAATGCACACCACCGCGGGGTGATGTTTGTTTGAGTGGGGTACGGCTGATGTTGCCCTGCTCTACCCACTCGACGGCTTCTTCTTTATCAACATCGACCACGGCAAACGTGATGCCAGTGATCGCTGCCCAGTTAGCAGACGGGTATTGGTTGTGCCACTGCTGTATCTCTTCGCGTGACGGTTGAATCTTTTGGTAGTGCTGCCACTTAACTCGTGGTGTCTTAGCCCACTTGGCCTTGAGTGCATCTTCTGTATCGAATGGATGCCGGGTGCTGAAGTATTGTGGAACCGCCTCGGTGGGTGAGCCACATGGGATGATGTGCATCCCGTTTTCCCACATGTCGTGCAGGAGTTCCAGCTTGGCTTCAGGTGCGAGTTCAGAGCCGTTAACCCCTGATGGTAGGAAGGATGGCATCATCAAATAATCCGTTTCACTATCCTGTTTTTGTTTTCATCTGTACCAGATCGTACCTTCATACCCAGAGACTTCGCCGCCACTCTGATTGAGTGATAGACGTAACCCTTGGGGTCTTCTGCCTGGGTCAACACAAAGCTGTCCCCAATCTCCATGTCCTTCAAAAGCGTTTGCCATTTACCTGCACCCTTGGTGGGGTGAGGCGGCAGCTCGAGGTTCTTTTCAATTGTTTTCATAGCCGTTGTTTGTATTGGAAAGTCGCATTCTCTATGACCTTTATTCAGGGTGCAACCAAAAAGTGAAAAAAATTGTTGCAAGCTATTGTGACATCCAGTAACGTCCATAGCCGTAGAGAGAAGAAGTGAGATTGGAATGGAAGAGCGGATTAAGAATCTAGCTTTGCAGCTGCATGGCGCGAAAGAAAAGAAGCAAGAGGTTGAGCGACATATCAAGTCGGTTGAACGCGAGCTCCTGGACCAGAAAGAAGTGAGTCAACTTCTACTCCCCCTGAACAATGAGGGCGGCGAAAGAACCCAAGACGGCATAACTGTTGAGATCAAGCGTGAACACGTTTGGGATCAGTTTTTGTTGGATGAGATTCTGGAGTCAATGCCACGAGAATCGTGGCCCTCGTTTGTAGCCCAAGTTACGAATTACAAGGTAGACATGCGCGGCTTTACTGCGTGGGCCATGGCTCACCCAGAAGAAGCTGGGCGTTGGCATGCCTGTCATTCGATCAAGCTTGGCAAAGAGCGGGTCAAGTCAATTGACCCAGATAAACTTAACCAACCAGAAGAGGAGGTGTGACCTTGAGTTTACTAAACCAAGTAACCACCCATCGGGAGATTGATCCTGATGTAGCCATGCCCCCTGTGCGGATGAACATCCAAGGTACAGATGGTATTGGTAAGTCCACGTTTGGAGCGAGTGCTCCAGATTCAATCTTCATTCAAGCAGAGGACGGTCTGTCGTTCATCAACGCTGCACGGTTTCCCCAGGCCAACACCTGGGAAGAGATCATGGAGCAGGTGAGGACGCTGGCCATGGAAGAGCATGCGTACAAGACGGTTGTCTTGGATACAACGGATGCTGCAGCCAAGCTTGGTGAAGCGAATGTCTGTGAGAAGAACGGTTGGTCATCAGCGGCAGACCCCAAAGCAGGATACGGTGCGTTTTACGTTGCCGAAGAGAACGCTTGGTTGAACCTGTTGAATGGCCTGAACGTTTGTTTCCAGCAGCGTGGCATGAATGTGATTCTGTTGAGTCACGTTGCATCGAAGGCGTACAAGGATCCAGAACTGGAACCTTATGATCGCTGGGAGATGCGATGCAACAAGAAGGTGAATGCCCTTATCAAGGATTGGGTTGACTTCAACTTGTTTGCGAACTACGAAACCACCCTGATCAAGGATGGCGCGAAGGCGCGTGGTGTGAGCTATGGCAACCGAGGTTTGTTTACCAAGTTTGCTGCAGCGTATGACGCGAAGTCTCGACTCGACCTTCCATCGAAGATCGATTTCTCTTGGCAAGCTTTTGCAGATGCTTATGGCGCTGCACTAGGTCTGCCAGCAAACAATAACGAAGCCGCATAGGAGGAACCATGGGCTTATTAGATCAAGGTATCGATGTCAGCAACATCGATGAGTCAGGTGGTGGGGTATCAGAACCCATGCCAGCTGGCGAGTACACCCTAGCCGCGGCCGTGTACAGCGAGGAAACTTCAAAAGCAGGTAATCCCTACCTGAAGGTGGAGTACAACGTTGTTGGGCCTAGCTATGCAGGTCGTAAGATCTGGGAGAACTTCACGCTGACTCACCCTGTAGGGCTGGGACGCTTGAAGTCTTTCGTTCAGGCGACGGGTGGTGATGCCACGCAGACCGTTAACACTGACATGATGCGCACCGCTATGGGCAAGCAGTTCACTGCACAGGTGGCGATCGAAGAAGGCAACAATGGTTATGCACCAAAGAACAAGATCTCTTCCTTCAAGGGTGGATCTGCTTCTGCGGCCGCACAACCACAAGCGCCACAACAGGCACAGGCAACCCCTGCGCCGGGCTTGAACACCGCCAATGTAGATTGGAACGGTTGATGGCTAGGGCATGGGATTCATCACCCATCCTGCGCGTTCCCGTCCGCGTGCCCGAAGGCGGGACTAATAAGATCGGCAGCTACGCTTGTGTAATTCCTTCAAGTAAGGCTGCTTGGTAACCCTTTCCCGTCAGGGTGGTCAAAGGCGGGACTTACTAAACCCCAAAGCAAGGAGTAGATATGGAACTACATTCTGAAAAAACATTGACCTTTGCGCGTAATGCGCTGAACAGGCACGCTCGTATTCTTGCCAGTGAGTCTGATATCAAAAAATCAGCAGCAATCTTGACGTTATCTGACGCGATTGGCGTAGATCGCAAGAGCTTGAAGGATTTCGTCGAAGGAACAGTTGCCAAGCCAACCAAAGCAAGCATGCAGAAGTATGTGACTTGGCTGGGGAACAACCCTGAACCTCGAGACTTTGATCCAAGGGACGTAGAGCGCGGCAACCGAACGCCTACCAAAGATGAGTTGCGAGCGAAGATCAAAGAGCTTGAAGAGCGCAATGCAAATTTGATCAAAGCTCATGGGCGAATGAGAGGCGAGATTGTTGAAGCAAACCAGAAGTTGCATGAGTGCCAAGCGGCTGACCCAGAGTTTGCAGACAAATACAAAGTTGTCGATCCTGAAAACGCTTACTGGATGGAGAATGCAGAGGCTCTGATAGAGATCTCTACTGGCTACATGTTTGAAGCAGAACCTGTTCGCAAACGTGTCTGCACGATACCCATTCCCCTTTTGATGAACCATTGGAGGTGGGATAGTGATAAAGAAACCCGCGAAGAAAACGATGCGCGGCGAGAAAAGGCGTTGTCAGAAAGTTTCGGCAAGGTGTATCAGTTCGCACGATCAATCACCGAGTTGTACTCCAGCGTTGGAGGCTGGCCTGACGATGAAATAATCGTGGACATTAAGTTTCAAAACATTGAGGGCATGTGATGAAGGACACTGAAACCATTCACAGCGACATCCCGTTACCAAAGCAGCGGCGTGGCAGGGTTTCCAAGTGGGAAAAGTTCAAGGCGATGGAAGTTGGTCAGTGCGTGTTTGTAAACAACCGCATCGATGCCAATGCCTTGAAGGTCTACTTGGAAAGGGCTGGGCTGACTGTGGTCACGCGCAAAGTGGATGACCAGATTGGGATCTGGAGAGTGGCTGATGAGTGAATCGCCAGACATGGTCAATCACCCTGGGCACTACACCAAAGACGGTGGCATAGAGTGCATCGATGCAATCAAAGCGTCGATGTCCTCTGCCGCCTTCAAAGGGTATCTTAAAGGTAACGTCATGAAGTACATCTGGCGTTACGAAAACAAGAACAAGTTGGAAGACTTGCAAAAGGCCAACGTCTATTTGGGTTGGCTAATCAAGGAGGTGTCTCATGGATCATCAT
>Ga0208767_1001716_pt1 | contig 17109 bp, 27 predicted proteins | sample VirMetDEL_Mar_21_FD_184514 | JGI IMG/M metagenome (GOLD analysis project Ga0208767, IMG submission 184514) | Aqueous microbial communities from the Delaware River and Bay under freshwater to marine salinity gradient to study organic matter... | ecosystem: Environmental > Aquatic > Marine >... | reverse complement strand
TGAGTTTAAGGACTTTGTTGATGGTAAAGGTGCATGGAAATGGTCAACAGATCAGACACTACTTAATTATTGGGTCAGAAAAGAGCAGATGAATATACAAAAATTAGATTGGAAGTGGAATGCTTTATTTACAGCAGTTGAATCAGTCGATGCTGCTCACTTTATTCACTTCTTCTTAAAAGATAAATTACCGTATAAAGGTGAAGATGTACACTCACTGATGGAGCAAATATGTTAAACTTAGATTTAATGAGTAGAAAATTATTCATACACATTCCAAAGAATGCTGGCATGACTGTAAGAAGAAACCCACATATAAGAAGTAAGATACTTTGGTCAGAACAACATAACTTACCAAAAGCTTATATGGAACAAGTCACAAAGAAAATGAATGAGACAAAAGACCATCCTGGTTACGAACATGCAAGATGGAGAGACGTCAATCCTGATTTTCAAATATTAGATGCATTTGCATTTGTAAGAAATCCTTGGGATAGAGTTGCATCGAGATATAACTTTGCAAGAAAGGTTATTTACTTTGAAAAAAATTCAGATCACTATGGTAAAACAGAATATTCAAACTGTAACTCATTTGAAGAATTTTTAGATGAGAGATGGAAATGGAAAGACCAACCTTATATGTGGCATAGAGCTGTAAGGAATTGGTACCCTGCATATGACCATGTATGTGATCACAATGGCAGAGTTAGATGTGATATTTTAAGAACAGAATACTTTGATGAAGATCTTAGTCATTACTTAGGTATGCCAGGATTTCATTTCGAAGAAAGAAATGTAACAGCAATTAAAAAGTTTGGTGGTGATCAAGAAGTACAAGATTACAGAGAGATATATACTGATAAGACAATTCAAATTGTTGCCGATTGGTATCAAAAAGACATAGAGTATTGGGGCTTTGACTTCGAAACAACAGCCACTAAAAATTATTGGGGATCATGAGAGAATATTATACAGAAAGCTTTGTAGTTGACGGACATAGAGTCGGTGAAGTACATTATGATGCATTTTACAAACAACCTAAGCTGGTACTTAAACGAGATGGAGAACTTATAAAAGAGGTATACTTTACTTCTCTTGCTGTTGAAACATTAAAACACATGGCAAATAAGTGGGTGAGAGGCAATTTAAATCATGAAGATATTTGAATATAAAGATTACGAAGATTATAAACAAGCGCAAATAGAAGCAAATAAAGAAAAGCTAGATTATATTTGGGTCACAAATCATAGTATGGATGAGATATTTAAAAGATCTGGTCCATTTGTATCTCGTATCTTATGTCATGGTACAAGAAACGGAGCAGAACAAACTCTATTTGGTAGAAGATATCGCAGTGCAGAAATACTTGGTACAGAAATATCTGATACTGCAAAAGACTTTAAGAAAACTATTCAATGGGATTTCATGGAGCAAAAAGAAGAGTGGATAGGTAAATGGGATATCGTCTACTCTAACTCAATCGATCATTGCACTGATCCAGTTAAAACTATTCGCACATGGATAGAACAGTTACATCCTTCAATAGGAAAGTTATATATCGATCACGGTAATAATAAAAAAACTGGTACTAATCAAGCAAGAAGATGGGATCCATTAGAAATAGACGATAAAGAAATGGAAGAACAAATCAAAGAAGCAGGTGGTAGAATAGTTGAAACATTTCAGGGTAAAGGATCTTTTAGAAAAATAGAACAAATCTTTGATGATATAAGATTTACTGGAGAACCTACAAGAATTTACATGATACAACCAGCATAAATAAAACTATGAATTATTATACAGTTACATATGAAGTTGATGGACCAGACATTGCAAATGCAGCACATAATATTGCAATTGGTCAATCTATTGGAAACCCAAATATCAGATCTGCGATAGAGACTGCACAAAATATCAAAGACTTTGAAGCAATTGTAGAATCAGTTGAAGGTAATATCGTAAAGATTAAGTACCCACTCGATGCATTTACATGGCCTAATATCTCACAGCTACTTTGTATCATACAAGGTGGACAATCAGATATTGATTGCGTAAAGAGATGTAGAGTGCTAGATATCGAAGGCTTACCTTATATGAATAAACCTATTCTCGGGTTAAAAGAGTTTAAGAAAAGAGTCGGTGCAGAAGATAGACCACTATTCGGTGCTATCGTAAAACCAAAGTCAGGTCTAACAAAAGAACAATTACTTACTATCGTTGAACAAATGATTGACGGTGGTGCAGATTTCATTAAAGAAGATGAGATTATGGCAAACAACTCATACTTACCTTTAATGGACAGAGTTGATGCTGTAGTCGACTTAATTGATAGAAAAAAATCAAATGTAGTTTATAGTTATTGTGTAAATGCAGATCCAATCCAATTAATGGATAACCTTTGTGATGTTGGTGATGGTGGTGGAGACTGTGTACATATTAACTTTTGGTCAGGTCTTGGTGCTTACAACACTTCGAATGAAGCAGGATTAATTACGCACTACCAAAGATCAGGCATAAGAATACTTACAGATCCAGATAATAGATTCTCTATTGCTTGGCCTGTATTAGTTAAACTTGGTGTCATGTGTGGTATCGATACTATGCATGTTGGAATGTTAGGTGGTTACTATCCCGAGGGTGAATCTGAAGAGGAAACACTTGAAGCGATACAGATCATGGTTGACAATAATAGAACTCCTTGCTTAAGTTGTGGAATGAATCCAGAAACAGCAAGAGAGATTCGAGGCAATATTGGTAATGATTGGTTAGCAAACATAGGTGGATGGTTACACACAGGAGATTCCATTTATGAAAAATGTTATGAGATGAGGAAAAGCCTTGAGGATTACAAATCTTAATCAGTGCGTTCGTGGTTGGTTCATAGGAGACTTTCCTAATACAATTTTAAGAACCAAAGACTTTGAAGTTGCATTTATGAAATGGGAAAAAGGTCCATTTTCTGATATGCATTTCCAAAGAGAAGCCACAGAATATAACTTAGTTACAAAAGGTTCACTTAAACTAAACGGTAAGGTCTATAAAGAGGGAGACTTCTTTGTGTTTGAACCTTATGTTGTTTGTGAAGGTGAGTGGTTAGAATATACAGAAGTGGTTGTCGTAAAGACACCATCATGTCCAGATGATAAGCAGGTGGTAGAATGCAAGTAGTAATGTCAGCAGCAGGTAAAGGAACTCGGTTCTATAGTTGGAGTGATATTCCAAAACCCTTTGTTATGATCGAAGGTAAACCAATGTGGCAAAGGGCAATGCAACCATTTCTTTATTTAAATACACCTACAGTTGTATTCCATGAAAGCCATGAACCTTATTATGAGAAACCTGACTTTGAATGTAGGGTTATATGGTTACCTCATTACACACAAGGTGCAGCAGAGACAGCATTTTATGCAAGTTTAGATTGCAAAAGAGATGAATCAGTTGTATTTGTTGAATGTGATTCAGAATTAATTTACAGTGCAAAGTTTTGGAAACCAGAGGGTAGTTCAGGTTCATTCGTAACAAAGTCAACCAGTCCTAATCATAGTTACGTAAAAGTTGACGAAGATGATAACATATTAGAAGTAAGAGAAAAAGAAGTTATCAGCGAATGGGCAAACACCGGTCATTATTGGTGGGAATCAGTAAGAATCTTTCAAGAATTATTTGAAGATACACAAAAAGTAAGAGACGAATATTACATGGCTCCAATCTACAATGATGCTGTACAACAAGGTTATAACTGTAAGATACATCGTGCTGATATGTGGAATTGTTGGGGAACACCACAAGACATAAGCTTATATGTTGGTAGAAGAAATATATGAAAGTCGCAGTCGCAATTAATGGATTGTACAGGCCTAATGTAGAACCTGGTCCAAGAAAAACACATAATAAATTAGAGCAAGCATTTCCTGGTGCTGACTTTTATCATCACACATGGGACGAATATGAGAATACAGTTCCATTGGATTTTAGATATAATTTCTTTATGGATCCAGAACCTAAGATGGAATATCATGGTGTTACTGGCCATGTCGAACAAAGTAAACATGGTAAATGGCAACCTTATGTAGAAAGAAGAATCCATCATGCAAAACATGCACAGAGTCATAAACAAATAATTGGATTTGCAAAACTTTTTGAAAAAATACCAGAAGAGTATGACATTATTGTAAGAACAAGATGGGATACTCATATTAATTTAAGAGTTGATTGGAATCAATATATTGAAAGAGCTGCAGAAGAAGGTCCACTAGGATTTATGACAAGAAATTCTAGAGGTGCACAAATGACAGATCGTAAAGTTACAGAATTACCCAAAGATGTAAAAGATGTAAATAACGATTGGTATTGGTATTTACCAGATGTATTGATGATATTTCATCGTAAATGGTTTGATCCACAAAGAGTCTATGACTTACATAATAATAAAGCACTATGGGGTGCAGAATGGGGATGGTTCCAAGTTTTAAGTTTACCACATGGAGAAAATGGTAATCATACAAGCTTTTTAGGCGGAGCACAGATAGCAAGATGAGTCTAGCAGATAGTTTAAAAACAATTAATGCAGCTACGAGTGTAAAGCAAGAATTTAAACCTTCTAAAATTACAAATGAGGATCGTAAGCATAGAATCAAGGCTTTTATCATTACACTATTCAATAATGGTGAAGCTACTCAAGCCACTCGTAGATTACTTGAATCAATTACTGAATCTGGTTCTTGGATAGATCCTTTTATAATGGATGCAACAACTCCTCGTTGGATTCGAAAACATTTGACAAGAATTTACGACGAGAAAACTGCAAACGAGATACAATACACTTGGCCTATTGAAGGTGAAAACTATTGTAAACAAACTGGATTATTTAGAAGAGCATACAAAGCAAGTGATTATAGAAAAATAATGGCTTGTACAGTTAGTCATTTAAGATTATGGAAACTGTGCGTAGAAATTGATGAACCAATTATGATATTGGAACAAGATGCTGTTATTATGAGAACATTTAGATATGATATGTTGTCTGATCATGGTTTTAAAGGAATATGCGGATTAAATGAACCGTTTTATGCAACAAGAAGACCTTCAATGTTTCATACTAATGCACAAATATATTTAGATGAGAAAGGAATTGATGGAAGGAATTTCGTCGGTGTAATTCCTTGTCCTTCAGTAGATTCTGTAGGAGATCCTCCATTACCTCAAGGCCTTGCAGGAAATTCAGCTTACGTCATCATGCCATGGGCAGCTAAACTTCTTATAGATAAAACTGCAGAGCTTGGAATATGGCCTAACGATGCTCTTATGTGTAAACAGCTATTTCCATTTTTACAAGTAAGTTTTCCTTATTACACAAGAGTTCAGAGACTATCATCAACGACAACAAAATGAAGTATAAGCCAACAATAGAAGAAACTAAAGCAATAAAGTATAAAGTAATTGCAATCGAGGATAATCCTCAATCAATGGCAAGTGCTGAACGTTGTATTAGGTCAGCAAAGAGCGTTGGTATAGAAGTTGAGATGGTTGCAGCTTTTACTCCAAAGAATAATCCATTACAGCATTTTAAAAACAATAAACTTCCACTTGAAAGATTTGAAAAAGATGCTAAACAATATTCAAGATTTGAAAATGTTTTATCGTGTTTTCTATCACATTGGAGATTGTGGAGAATGGCATATAGAAAAAATCAAACAACTTGTATATTAGAACACGATGCTTTTTTCTTTGATACAGTACCAGAAAATATTAGCTTTCAATACTGTGTCACAATAGGTAAACCAAGTTATGGAAAATTTAACTCACCTACAAAACTTGGTGTCGGACCACTTGTTCATAAGAGATACTTTGGTGGTGCTCATGCTTATATCGTAAATCCAGAAGGTGCAAAATTATTATTTGATAAAGCATTTACACATGCAGGTCCAGCAGATGTCTATTTAAATTTAGATAACTTTCCATGGTTAGAAGAGTATTATCCTTGGCCTGTAGAAGCAAGAGATACATTTACGACAATACAAAAAACTGAAGGATGTTTAGCAAAACATCAGTATAACGAAAACTATGCAATTATCTAAATGTGTACTTACTGGCTGTGATGAGAAAAACTCATGGATGCTTGAGTGGTTCTTAAAGAATTATACAAAGCATAACGATACACCTATTTGTTTTGCAGATTTTGGTCTGTCAGAAGAGACGAGAGAATGGTTACATATACAACCAATCGTTCAAAGTATTATAGAAGTAAAACCAGATAAAGGTAAAGGCTGGTTTCTTAAACCTAAAGCAATGATGGAGAGCCCTTATGAATATACATGTTGGATTGATACTGACTGCCATGTCTGTGGCGATATCAGTGGGATTTTTGACTATGTTGAACCGAACAAACTTGCAATGGTGGAAGATTTTCCTTGGTCTAAACGAAGAGGAGAAACCTGGCACAACTCGGGAGTCGTAGCATTTCAAAGAACTCCAGTTATACTCGACATGTGGAATAAAGCATGTAAAGATGGAGTAAGAATTGGTCGAATGTTAGGCACTGCTGATCCAGGTGACCAAGATGTCCTACATTATTTGATGAATACGCCACTTAAGAGAAATATACATATAGTTGACTTACCAAATAAGTACAACGTAACAAGAGTTCAGCATATTGATAATACTGTACCAGAAAATGTGGTCATATATCATTGGACAGGACACAAAGGTAAATTAAAAATACAAGAGATGATTGATAATGGAAGCTAAAGAAATAATTCACGTAATTGGCAATGGAGACTTAGCTACGCTTTATACTCCAGCCAAAGGATTAAAGATTGTATGTAATATGCCAGCATTTCAAGTAGAAAATGTGTATGCAACATGTATGGTTGATTATAAAATGATGGCATGTTTGCATGAAGGCAATGTAAAGTTAGACATGTATAGTTGGGTTCTTGGTGTTAGACCACGTCATTGGATGGAAATGAAACCTGACTTTTATATGAAGTATGCTCACTGCGTTAAAGAATTTTATCCTACAGTTCCAGACTATGCTGAAAATCCAACAAACTTTAATTGTGGCCACATGGCTGTACACTATTCAGCAAACAAACTAAAAGGCAAACAGATTCATATGTACGGATTTGATACTCTATTTGATTTCAATATTCGTTCATCTACTGATACATATCTTAACTCTGATCGTTCGAATCAGAATAACTACCGACTCATTGGTAATTGGAGACCAATATGGCCACAGATTTTTAAAGAGTTTAAAAATACTGAATTTGTTCTCTATCATTATCATAATGATGTGAAAATTAAGCTGCCAGACAACGTCAGAGTCCAGGTCAGGAACGCTAAAACCAAAAAAAATATGTAAGTCTTTGATTTTATTAGAGATTTAGGCTATGTACATCACACATTATTTGTGGTATACTGGTTACATCTAAAATGAAATAGGAGAAAATATGGCGCATATGGTAGAAACAATGGCTTACGCAGGTAACGTTCCTTGGCATGGACTTGGTGTACCTGTAGAAAATAACTTAAGCCCTCAAGAAATGTTGGATGCAGCAAATCTAAACTGGAAAGTTGAAAAGCAAGATCTTGTTACTTCAACTGGTATTCCAGTCAAAGGTAAATCTGGCCTAGTACGTACTTCAGATAATTCATTGCTTGATATTATCGGTACAGATTGGAATCCAGTTCAAAACATCGAAGCTTTCGAGTTCTTTCAAGACTTTGTAAGTAATGGTGATATGGAAATGCACACTGCAGGATCTTTAGACAACGGTAAAATGGTTTGGGCACTTGCAAAAGTGAACGATGGTTTTGAATTGTTTAATGGTGATACAGTTGAAAGTTATCTACTTTTTTCAAATCCTCATCAATATGGTAAAGCAATCGATGTTCGATTTACACCAATTCGTGTAGTATGTAACAACACTCTTACATTATCTCTTGAAACAACAGCAAAAAACAGTGTTAAAGTAAATCACAAAAATGTCTTTAATGGTGAGATGGTCAAAGAAATGCTTGGTGTTGCTCATAGTAAACTTGAAAACTACAAAGAAATGGCAGAATTTCTTGGTTCGAAAAGATATACTAAAGAATCTATTACTAGTTACTTTGATAATGTCTTTCCAATTAGTTTTCGTGGTAAAGGTGAAGCAAAGAAAGAATTGAGTAACAATGCAAATAGAGCATTACAAGTACTCAACACTCAGCCTGGTGCAACTCATGCAGAAGGTTCTTTCTGGCAAGCATTCAATGCAGTTACTTATTTAACTGACCATGAACTTGGTAGAGATGCAAACAGTCGAATCAAACAATCTTGGTTTGGTTATAATCAAAGACTAAAAACGAAAGCTTTAGAAACTGCGGTGCAATATGCTGAAGCAGCCTAAAGTTTGGTATGTTAAGTGGTTCGCTACCATCATGGTGTTGGTAGCGATCACCTTTCGGTCAGCTGGATATAATGAAGTCTTTCATATGATTGATATGTTATGCACACTCAGTGGTACACTTGGTTGGTTATACGTATCAATTGTATGGAAAGATCGAGCATTGATTATTATGAATACAGTTATTTTTATTATTATGGCACAAGGAGTAATTAGAGTACTCGGATCATGAATATTTTTTACTTAGACGAAGATCCTAAAGTTTGTGCACAATATCATTTGGACAAACATGTTGTCAAGATGATTGTTGAATATGCACAACTTATGTCTACTGCTCATAGAGTATTGGACGGTGAGGAATACTATGATTTGTCAAAGAATAATCGTAGAGTAAAGCGATATCGTTTGAATGACAAATATATGGATCGAGTCATTTACAAAGCATGTCACATTAATCATCCAAGTACAATTTGGACAAGAAGCTCTAGTGAAAACTACAAGTGGCTATTCAAGTTATGGAATGAATTGTGCAAAGAATACACTTATAGATATAAGAAACAGCATTCTACATTTTTGAAATTAGGTGTAGATCTTGTGAAACTTCCTAAGAATATTGAGAAGGGTGATTTTTATCCACCTACACAAGCGATGCCTGATTATTGTAAAGATGAGAATGCACTTACTGCATATCGTAAGTACTATATTAATGAAAAAATGTATATGGCAAAATACACAGGAAGGGAGTTACCTGAATGGTTGAAGATAGCAAATTTGTAATCGTAACTGGTGGAAAAGGATTCATCGGTAGTCACTTAGTTGAAAGACTATTAGATGAAGGATATTTCGTCAAAGTTATTGATGATGAAAGAATTGGTAAGTATGAGATTAATCACCCCGATGTCTTATATGTAAAAGAAGATGTAGCTAACTACGTTGCAGTTGAAAGCGATAAGCGAGCACATGCAATATTTCATTTAGCAAATAGTCCAAGAGTGAGAAGATCTTATGACTATCCTGTTGATACATTGAGAAATAATTTAGATACAACTCTTAGCGTTGTACAAATGGCACTTGACATTGGTTGTCCATTATACTTCTCTACTTCATCATCAACTAAATATGCTGAATCAACAAATCCTTATACATTATCAAAGAAAATGTGTGAAGATATTATACTTATGTTTAGACATAAATATAATGTCGAATCAACGATGATGTATTATTATAATGTGTTTGGTCCAGGTGAAGCAGACTATGGTCCATATAGTACAGTTATTCGTAGATTTAAGCAAAAGATTCAAGCAGGAGAACCAATGGCCATTTTTGGTGATGGTTCAAAGAAAAGAGCTTTTACACATGTATTAGATGTTGTTGAAGGAATGATGGAAATGATGGACATGCCATTTGTTCCTGATGAGGTGCATTTAGGTAATGCTAAGAATGTCAGCATATTGGATATTGCAAAGGCATTTGATCATCCTTATGTGTTTGAAGATAATATGCCTGGAGAAGCACAAGAAACATACTGTGAGAATCCAATTATTGATTGTAAATTTGATGTTGAGGAGTATATACGACAATGGGTAAAGGATCGAAACAAAGACCTTTAGGAGTTCCAAAAAAGCAGTTTAACGAAAACTGGGATAAAATTTTTAAGAGGAATCGTGAAAAAAATAAATGATTGGTATGTTCCAGATGGAGATCAATATTCACGAGAAAAGATGATTGAATCAAGACTTGAGCTGTATAAAGTTCAGACTGATTGGCTAAAAAAACATATAAGATATACTAACCTTTATATTGACATTGGAGCAAATTTTGGCCATACTATAATTCCTTTTAAAAAATGGTTCAAAAAAATAGTAGGTTTTGAAATAACTCCAGCTAATTTTCAATGTCTAATTGAAAATACAAGAAAAAGTCCTAATGTTGTTTGTTATAATTTAGGGTTAAGCAATCAACATACAATGGTAAATGTTTTAGAATATAAAACTGCTGGATCTGTTAATACAATTCAAAGCACTAGACTTATAACTGACTCAAGTAAAAATAGATCTCCTATGGTTGTGCAGAGACCAGTTACGACATTAGATCTTATGTTTCCTACTGAAATAGCAAGTTTTATAAAGATAGACGTAGAAGGACATGAAGTTGAAGTAATTAAAGGAGGCAGAGAACTTATCTCTAGATCACAAGGGGTGTTATATATAGAAACATCAGATAAAAATAGAGAATCCCTTTGCTCTTTATTAGATGATTTTGGGTGGAAATATATTTCGCGAAAAGGAAAAAATGATTTTTTATTTAAAAAGCGATGAAAATTGGAATAAAATATTTAAGAGGAAGAATGAAAAAAATAAATGATTTTTGGCTTCCTGAGAATGACAGATATTGTCATCCTGTCACATACGAAAGACGACGACAGTTATATGAATCACAGACTGGTTGGATTAAAAAACATATAAGATATAAAGATCTGTATGTTGATATTGGTGCAAACTTTGGGCACACTGCTATTCCTTTTGCAGATGTATTTAAAAAGATAGTATGTTTTGAAATAACTCCAACAAATTATGAATGTTTAGCAAAAAATACAGAACCATATCCAAACATTCAATGCTTAAATGTAGGATTGAGTAATGTAGCAGGACAAGTGGATATAATGGAATATCCTACAGCAGGTTCTGTTAACACAATTGTTGATACGAGATTAGCGAGAAGTGAAAGAGGACACGTTGTAAAGAGAAACGTTGTTCCTTTAGATTACATACTACCATACGAAGTTGCAGGATTTGTAAAAATCGATGTAGAAGGACATGAAGTTCAAGTTATTGAAGGAGCTCAAGAGCTTTTATCAAGATCAAGAGGATTAGTTTACATCGAATCGGTTGATACAAAAGAAAAGGTCAAAGAATTGCTACATGAGTTAGGTTGGAAATTTATGTTTAGACACGGATTCCATGATTTAGTATTCAAGAAAAGAGGTTAACTCTTATAAATGTCTTGAATGTAGTCTTCGAATTGTTCTACTTTATCTAATCTATTTGGCCAGTATATGTAATTTTTCTCAGGATTTTTCTTGAGATTTGTGAGAAGAGGTTGTACAGCATTGAATAATTTATCTAATTTATCTTGTGTACTCGCAACAGTAGCAGATACAGTTTCCACTTCTGCTGAAGCTTTCTGTACTACTTCTAATTCCTCTTCTGTTACAGCTGTAAAGCCAAAGTCAAATATATCACTCATAGCTATATTTATGCAAGTTATTGATTTCATTAGCAAAAGAAAATATCTAACAAAATCATACACTTATGCAAGTTATTGATTTTATTGGAGATATAGTTGCAAAAAAACATGTACAATAATGTTATTTTATAGGAGAATAACCATATAACAACAAGGAGTATATATTATGCAACAAATATTTGAACACAATCAAAAAATCTTAGAAAATCCACCAACACTTAAATCAACTCAAAAGTTTTCGCTTATGAATACTACAAATAACACTTACTTTTCGATTTATTCTTTAAGCGCTTTGAAAAAACACTTTGACGAAAATCCTTTACATTTGTCAACTCACATCATTCAAATCGCTGTAACAAATGTTGGAAATATCGACGAATAGGAGAAACTTATGATAAACTTATGTGCTGAAGTAATTGACGCAGTTGAAAACAAACGTATTCCAAAAGATGCTTTATTAGCTGCTCTTTTGAGAATAGTTGGTAACGCAGATCTTAGAACAATATTAGAATCTCATGATTGGATTTATGCTCTTGAACGAGGTGATGAACTTCCTGAGTATAAAGAAAAAGCATTCAATGTTGATGATCTACAGTGGAACAATGATATGGAGGACAATGAAGATGACTGATGATGAGTATGCACAACAACTTGATTTTTTTAATCAACAACAGTCTTATCGACAAACTCTTATCGAAGAAGATGATAAGAAAGAAATGGATTCACAGTTTCGTAAAGCTGTGACAGAAGCAAGAACTAATTTTGGAGATACACTTACTTTGAATACACTCGTAGATATCGTTTTAAAGAGAGAAAAGAATACTATGAAATTATATGATCTTTGGACTGAACTTGAAAGAGAAGTAGAAGAGAGAAGTACACCTAACTTGAGTGCGTGGTAATGAATATATTTTTTGAAGGTAGATGGCCACAACAAGAAAGATTCGAACAATACGTAGGTGATGTGTTGAATCATTTCTTTAAAGGCAAATTAAAACGAGAAATTGACATACATCTTAGACTTGTAAGGAAACAAACTGACTTAGGTTATTGTGTTGGTGATCGTAATGAAGTAACGATCGAGATATGTAGAAATCATGAAAATCATGGTGGACTCATTCCAATCAATGATCTTGCAAAAACTCTTGCACATGAATTGGTTCATGCCAAACAATTTATACGAGGTGAGATCAATGACAGAAACTATATCTATGGAAAGAAGGATTATAAGCATGCATCTTATCGTCAACAACCTTGGGAACATGAGGCATATATGCTAGAAGATTTCTTACACAATCTTTACTGGATAAATAGAAAGTACTTAGACTTAACGTATGAGGTATTTCAATAATGGCAAGAAGGAAAACTAAAACAAGAGCAAAGAGACGAACAGGATTAGCTGCAGTTCCTCTTGATAGTTTTGAAAAATGTAGATATCACTTCTTTGAAGAGATTGATTCAAAAGATAAAACTAAAATCATCAAAGATTATATTAAGAAAAGCTATAAAAAGAAAGAAGTACAAATTCTCTTTTCTTTGAGTGATGATTATTTTAGAGCAAGTGATGTTGCTGCTACAATCTTTTGGTTGAATACTGGTTTGGAAACAAATGAAAGGTTCGAAGAGGCACTCAATTATATTCGTAATGAATATATTCCAAAGAAGTTACAGAGTGCTAACTACGAATCTCAAATCAATCATACTCCACCTAAAAAAGAAACTGCAGATAGAGAAGTTATCTCTGTAGCAGAAAGACTTGCACAGAAAGTCAATGATACTGTACTTGTTGAAATCGATAAGTTGTATGATGCATGGATAAAAGGTGAAGATTATGATATAGATCTTTATAACATATTCTTAGTAAATGGTTTGAAAGGACAAGCGACAAAGCAAGTCAAAGATTGGATTACTCAAGACTATGAACAATACAAAGCTGCTCTTGATAAAACAGATGATTTTATGGTAGAATCATATTCACACGTACCAGCAAAAGAGAAAAAGAAAAGAATTAAGATTTTTGAAACAATGCTACAAGACTTAGAAAGAATTAAGCATACATCGATTATGCAAAGAAAAGTTAGAAAGCAAACTGTCAAATCTGCAGACAAACAAGTTTCAAAAATGAAATATAAAAATGCAGATAGTGATTTCAAATTACAATCGATTAATCCTATTTTGATTGTTGGATCGCATAGATTATATGCATTCAATACGAAGTATAAACGATTGACAATATTGAAAAGTGAGGTAGGTTTTGAAGTAAGTGGTTCAACCATAAAAAACTTTGATCCTACATCAATCGAGGTAACACTAAGAAAACCTGAAGAGATACTTCCAATCATTTTAGGAAGAGCAGATAAAACTATCGATCAAACCATTGATGCTTTGTCTACGAAAAAACGTGAAGCTAATGGAAGGATAAATAACGATACTATATTATTGAGGGCTACATAATGGTAAATTCACCTTTTATGACAAAAAAGAAGTTTAGTGAGATGGTTGAAAAAGAAGTAAGATACAGACGAATGACTTATATGGATGCAATCATTTTTGTCTGTGAAGAGAATAAGATCGAAGTGGAAGATGCTCGTAAATATGTCACACCGATTATTAAATCTAAATTAGAAACTGAGGCAATGGACCTCAATTTTATTCCTAAAAAGAACACACTATTTTGAGCGACGCATTATTTACAATATCAAACGTAATTGATGAAAATGCCATAGAAGATCTAAGGCATTTCAAAACTACTGTTGGTTCGCATGATGCAAAGGTTACAAAGGGTGATGGAGGTATATATAAAGATCTGAGAGATGCAAAGGTAAAGGAAGTCAGTCATTTAGATTTCCCAGATGTGTGTGAGAATATACTTGATATTGTACCTATACACAGACCTAATCTCTTCAAAGATCATCATTACATTGGAGAATTTAACTATCTAATGTATGAGGTAGGTGGTCACTTTATAAAACATAGAGACTACCTCAATAAGAATAATGGAGATCCTTTTAGTAATAGGATATTCAGTACGATCACTCTTCTCGATAAATCAGATGATTTAGAAGGAGGTGATTTATTGGTTTGGTCACGTGAAGATGATCAACCATGGAAAGCAGAATTGGAAATTGGTGAAACAATAATATTTCATGCAATGAAGTTTCATCAAGTAACTCCAATAATTCGTGGTACAAGAGAAGTTCTCGTAGCATGGATTTACTTGAAAAGATAGATGTACATCTATATTATATTATGATACAATGGTTAAACATTATGAATAAAGTGGATAATTCAGTTAATACAAAAATATATAGGAGAAAATATGTCGTTTGAAAATTTAAAGACAAATAATGACCAAATCCAGAAGTTGCTTAATGCAGCACAAGAAGCTGGAGGAGGTAAGGTCGAAAAGAAAGATTACAATGATGATCGTTTTTGGAAGCCAACAGTAGACAAAGCAGGCAATGGATATGCAGCTTTAAGATTCTTACCAGCACCAGAAGGTAATGAGTTACCATGGGTTAGATATTGGGATCATGGATTTAAAGGTCCTACTGGTATGTGGTATATCGAGAAATCTCTCACTTCAATAGGTCAACAAGATCCAGTTTCAGAGATGAATACAAAACTTTGGAATAGTGGTCGCGAAGAAGATAAGCAGATTGTTAGAGAACGTAAACGTAGATTGCACTATGTGTCAAACGTTTATGTTGTTTCTGATCCTTCTGCTCCACAAAATGAAGGTAAAGTTTTTCTTTATACATTCGGTAAAAAGATCTTTGACAAAATTATGGACATCATGCAACCACAATTTCCTGGTGAACAACCAGTAAATCCATTTGATTTTTGGGGTGGTGCTGATTTTCAATTAAAGATTCGTCAAGTTGAAGGTTATCGTAACTATGATAAATCAGAGTTTAGATCACCTGAGCCTTTCAAAGGTGGTGATGATGAGCAACTAAAAGGTGTGTACAATACATTGTACGATCTCAAAGAGTTCACTGATCCTAAAAATTATAAGACTTACGAAGAGTTAAAAGTCAAACTAGCAAATGTTCTTGGTGAAGCAATGCCAAGGACTACTCAACAAACAGTTGCACTTGATGAGACAGCTCCTGCTCCTCAACCAAAAGCAGCTGAATCTGTGGATAATGACGACGAAGATACAATGAGCTACTTTGCTAGACTAGCAGCCGAGGACTAATGTCAGCTAAAAAAGGTCATACGCAAATTATAGTGTATATGCCTGATGATGTTTTAGATCAGCTCAACGCTATATGTGATTACAAAGGTAGTAATCGCTCAGCATTAATCAACACAATCATGGGAGACTATGCATTTAATGAGTTGAAAAAGATAGATGAATCAAAGAAATTCTCTACGATGCTTAGGAATATAGCGATAAAGAATGGTCTAACGGCCGCAAGGAGCAAGCCAAAGATTTCACTAGAACCAAAAAGGAATGAGGTGCAAAGACAACCTAGACAAAAACAGGTGAATGAACCTCCAAGAGTTCCAGATTGGCGAGACCAGTGGGATAATTAATTATTGGGAGGCTTCGGCCTCCCTTTTTTTTATTGTGCAAGATCTACACTACTGTTTCTATCGACTACTTCTGTTGGATTAGAATAAAAATTAATACCAGTTTGTGAGTAATCACCGTTATTAACAGAGAATGACATACTTTCTCTATTCCTTTGCATTTCTTGTATAGCATCATTAGTATATCTATCGAGATTAGCTTGCAACCTTTGTCTAACTGCAAAATCTCCTTGGCTAGCTCGATCAAATATCAACCTTCGTCTACCTACATTTTGTTCTTGTAAATTTTCTAAATTAATAGGAGCTAAAAATCCTCCAGTTTCAAATATAGTATCAGCCACCTCGTCGTTCATTCTTCGTAAAATTCTTCGAAGTAATCCTTGAGGTACTCTCTCGCCTCTAACTCTTTCAAGATTAGCTAATTCATCTTCTGTTAAAGGAATATTAAGTCTATTAGATAAATCTAGTAGTTCTGCTTTGGTCATTGGTGCTTCAGAAGTACCAGGCACTTCTCCTTCTCTGAAAAGATCTGGTGCAACTTGAGCAAATACAGCATTTGCTCTTGCCTCTGGACCTATTCCAAGCTGATCAGCCACAAATCTCATTATGTCTTTAAAGTAAGAGATAGCAACTATAAGTTCATCTAATAAAGCAGATAATTTATCTCTTGTTTCTCGTGGAACTAATTCTTCATATATTTCTTTTACTTGTTTTTTTATTCTACCTAATAAACTATCATCACCTCTATAAAATATTTCCGCTAATCTATCTCCGATTGATTTATCTGGGTCTCTTAATATTTCCATTAGATCTCCAGCAACTAACATCTCAGTAAGAGTACCAATTGCACCAATCAATATAAGAAATGGATTTCCTGTCATAGCTCCTATAGCCATAGCCGCAGGTCCACCCAAAGCACCAAACAATAAAGGAAGTG
>Ga0208767_1001714_pt1 | contig 17130 bp, 16 predicted proteins | sample VirMetDEL_Mar_21_FD_184514 | JGI IMG/M metagenome (GOLD analysis project Ga0208767, IMG submission 184514) | Aqueous microbial communities from the Delaware River and Bay under freshwater to marine salinity gradient to study organic matter... | ecosystem: Environmental > Aquatic > Marine >... | reverse complement strand
AAGCAAAAACAGCAGTGCTTGCGTCACCACTGTAGCTAACCTTGGTTGTTGTGCTGCTAACTGTCATGTTTACTCCTGTCTTACCTTTTATACCTTATTTTGCGTGTATATTAAAGTGCTACTCTACTTTGGTTGTCTCTGGTCTCATCTCTACAAGTTTATTCAGCGCATTTTTTATGCCTAATGCGTTGTTGTATGGTATAATTGTATTTAAAGCTCTCTGCTGTCCTTGGGAAAACTGTAAATCAGGGTTTAATATTGACCTAGAAACAGCTTGAGCGCTTCCTACACCCTTACTTATTAATTGTACTGTTGGGTTTCCTGTAATAAATTGTGTGTCCAGCCCTGTGCTTCTATAAGCAAAAATTGGGTCATCCATGAAAAAGGCAGCCCCTGTGTCTATAAGGCCTGGAAATAAGGCGGCCCAAGAACTTCTTTGAAACGAGGCTTTTCCTACAGACTCAATAGATAAACGCTCCTTTAAAAACTCTTCTCTGTCTTCTCTTCCTATTGAGTTTACTTGCGTTTGAGCCATATATGATAAACCAGCAAAAGCTGCTGAATACATCATTGCTGAATAGCCTTTAAAGTCATTTGCCTTTATATTATGCAAGAATTGTTTTGCGTGAGACACTAACATAAATGTTCTAAACTGTGTCAGTATTCCACCCATAGTAGAAGTCATATATAAGTTTAAGTTACCAACATCATTTTGCTGTATGCTTCTTCTAGTCCATCTTGCGATAGCAACTGTAAAAGCATCTCTAGCTGGCCCATCATCCCACTCTGCTAGATTAATAGCCTTTACGGTTTTGTTTCTAAAAAAAGCTGACTTTTGTGTAACTGCATTTTTTCTTATTTGAGCAAAAACTTTTCCTGCCATTTCATCATCTAAACCAAGGCCCCTTAATCTAGCGACAGACAAACCTTTGTTTGTAAAAGCCATATTAGTAAGTGTTTGAACAGCGCATCGTGCCGCAACACGCTCTAAAGCCAATGTTACTGGAGCCATTCCTGATAAATCAGCAGTTATTCTTTTCAAAGGTTGCATAGCAAAAAGAGCCTTGTCTATTAAATCGCCCCTGCCTTCGCTAAAAACACCTATTGTATCAGCCCTATTCATTGCTTGCATGGTTAATCTATCAGAGCCAATACCATCTGCTGCCTCTAAATCTCTTAATACAGAGTCTTCTATTTCACCGTTTCTTGCTCGCTTTAGCATGGACTTTATAGAAGGCACTGATTGTAAAACACCCCTTACACCACCAATAGCTAATGCGTTTCCTAACTCAGCTATTTGAGCAAAGCCGACTTGGTTCATTAATCGTATAAAATTGTAATCTTGCACAAGCCTTGCTGACCTAGCAAAGTTACCCCTTGGGTCTGCTGCTAATGGTGCTCGTCTATTAATTACCATATTAAAAATTGTTTGTGCTACGAGATTGTCTTTCTCAGCCCTAGCTCTTCCTGCGTTGCCTTCTCTGGCAGCGGCTTCGGCTAGGTTTCTGTCTAATAACTGATTAAACCTTCTTTCCGATTTTATGCCGACTGTAGCTAGAGCATTTCTGCCAGACATAGACGCAGCATATGATGTGAATACTTGTTCAGCATCTCTTTCTTGCAAGTCTTTTACTCTAAGTACTTCTTGCTGTCCTTGCCTGTTTGTCGCTACCATTTCTTCATTCATATTGAAACGTAATCTACGCCTTGCTCTAGCAGGAGTTCCATCTGGTCTCTGGGAAAATAACGCCATTAAACTGTCGGCTTCTTCAGCGTTCATAAACTCTTCATCTATAAGTATCTGACGCATCACATCTCTATCTGTTGCGTTAAACAAACGAGAAGCGCCAGTGTCCATTCCTGCTGCACTTCTGTTGAGCTTATTAAACATGGCGTTTGCTATTCTTTCGGCAGCTTCTTCCTGTAAATCTTCTGTGCCACTCATTAATGAGTTAGTAAGAAGCCTAACTACAACTGCGTCTGTGTATTTTGTCCCTGCATCCCTAAATTTAAAGTCATCCCACAAGTGCGTAAAATAGCTAAGATTTTCTGGTATTTCCTCAAAACCCTCAACGCCAGCTTCTTTTGCCGCCCTAAGCAAATCTCTTTGTATTTCAGCTTGTCTATCTGCTGCCCTTCTTATAGCAGAACTTACTGGAAATTCAGGGTTCTCTATAGCATCCGCAACTAACTCACCAAACTGTCTTCTGGGGACGTTAAAGGTACGTTTGAATAACCCAAAACCTTGCTCTTTTGCCCATTCTTTATATGCACCATCATACACTTGATAAAACTTTGCAAAAGATGCTTTCATAGAATTAGTTTTTAATATGTCGGCTGATGCCTCTACTGTTTGTGTCTTGTCTTTTCTGAACCCAAGTGGGTCTTCTGGTAAAATTCTACCAAGATAATTTGCTATTCTATTTGGGCTATTTAATAAATATCCAGCCATATCGAATCTAAGTGGGACTGGCCCTAGCTTTGTATATCCCGCTTGAACAGGTTCCCCAGCTTGGTCTAAAAATTCATCCAAGTCTGAAGTAGCGTCCCTGATTTGCACAGGCAATGAGTCTGGGTTTACAGCAGCGCCTATTGATAGCTCATCATTAGGGTCTCCATCCAACACATTCTTTTTTATTGCATTAACCGTTTCTATTTTCTGAGCATTGTCTACATGGTTTGCCATTCTTCCAAGAGCGCTTACCATTGGGTCAGATGTGTCTGTTCTGCCTAACGCACCAACTCCCCCACCGATGACTAAACCAGCACTCATGGAGTAAAGAATGTCATATGGGTCTTTAAAATCATTTTGGCTAACAAGGTATGCTTCTATAGAAGCATTTGTTGTGGCGGCAGTTAAAGAGCCTCTGAATACTCTACCTAATCTTGATAGCTTATTGCCCCATATAGCAGGGGCAGCAACGCCCTCAGTCCCGATACTAACAGCAATAGCAAATGGGTCTGCGATAGCTGCGCCCATTCTAAGGGCTACACCCTTCCACCCTAGCTCTCCTATTTCTTTATCAAAGGAAAATTGTTTTAGAGCTTCTTCTCTTTGGAATCGGGCTTGTGCTTCGCTAAAACTGTTCTCAATAATTCCATCGTGATAGTCTTCTGGCAGACCCTCTGTTAGTTCTCTGGCTAACTCCTCGGTAAGTCTAAAATCAGGGTCAGGCTTGAACTCTTCTTTTCCAGAAAACACATAAGACATTGCCCAATCTTGGTCTATAACCCTCTTCGCAATATCAAAACTTAGTGTTTTCTTTTCCGCTTCAAACGCCTTTTCTGCCCTCATTCTTTCGGGAGCTGTAACAGGTTTTGCGGCCCTTGGTAATTTTGGTTTGGGCTTCTTGAAAGTCTCAGGAACTTCAGCAGACTCTGGCGCATTCTGCGCTACCTCTAACTGGTTTTGTCTTTCAATTAAATCAAAGTCATCTGGCGCGTCTATCTGTGGCTCATCTAAAACACGCTGTTCTAAGATAGGTAAGTCTGGCTCTGGTTCAGGTTTTTGTTTAGATTCTTGTCTTGTTTCTATAATAGATAAAGGCTCTTCCTCGTCTGGCAAAAGACTTGGTTGTTGCCTTTCTTCTATGATAGGCAATTCTTTTTGTTGCTCTATTTCGGGTTTGGCCTCAACTCTCTCTTCTAATATGGGAAGTTCTGGCTCTTGCTCTATTTTAGATTTTTTTTTTACTTCTGGCTCTGGTATAGTTCCAGATGCGCCCTCCACTAAGCGGCTTGCTTCTAGCGCCTCACGTTGCGTTTCCATAAATCCCATTGGAGGTTGTTGTCCTGGAGGTGTTGTTGTAGCTTCCTCCATCTTCATACCTTGCTCTAGGTATGTGCCTTCCATATTTCTTCTTGTTTTGTAATCATCCCCAAAGTTACGCAAGTTTCTTAGCGCACCATCCCAGTCTCCTGTTGTGGTTTGCCTCCAAAAGTTTGGCGTTTTAGATGCTAAATCACCATACTGAAATGCTACTGATGCCACCACTGTTGCTTTGTGCTTTGGTAACTCTGCAAACTCTTGGCCTGTTTTCTCTCGCCACTTTCTGCTTAAATTTAAAGTTGCTTCCCTTTTAGCAAAGTCATTAATTACTTTTGCCTCATTAGAAGTAACAACTAGCTTTTTAGCCAACTCTTCTGCTGGCTGTCCTTTCAATCCTAAAAAAGGCTTTAGCTTCTTCTGTATAGAATCTGGTAAATCCTTGATGTCGTTTTCGTTTCTTGCACCTAAGTCAAATCCACTAGCAATAGTTACGCCAGAATCAGAGCCTTCGACATTTGGGACATAACCTATAAGGCGGTTGCCCTCTCTTTCCGAAATAAAATTCCAATCTATATTAGACATTATTTAGAGCCTTCCAACACTTGTTTCTGACGAAGCATAAAGCCACCACCTTGCTCAACATCTAGCATATCCTCTGATACTTCTGGCCTTCTAGGTAAGGTAATTGTTATTCTACCATCTTCTGTTTTTAAAATCTCTACTTCTCTTTTTCCGTCTTCTTCAGAGACTTTTAAACTAAGGATGTCCATAAACTGACCTTGTTTTATTTTTTTTAGTCTGCTTACCTCATATGGAGAAAGCCCCTCAAAATCTCCTGTTTTTGTTTTTGCCTCTATCTCAATGTTTTGATTATATATTTCTTCTAACAAAGAAACTTGATTATCAACAGACTCTTGTGTAGCCAACATTCCTCTAAGGGAGTCAGGGGGGTAACTACCAGCAGGAATCATCCCACCCATAATCCCTGGCATGTCTTCTTGCAATGGTTCACCGACATCAAATTGTAATGCGTTCCCATTTTTATCAAAAACAGGTATGCCGCCACTATGAGTAACATACCATTTGTCATTTCTTTTTATATCTACTGGAGCTAAGGAAAGTTCGTTATCTTCAAATTGCTCCATAACATCTGGGTATAACAGCGTTACCTTTCCAACAGCAAGGTCTGCTAACTCTTCCATATTCTCTGGCAATCCTATGGTAATAGGAACTGACGTATTCCTTATTCTTTTATGGGACTTACCATAATCTTTTGCCGCAAGCTCAACAGCTTTTGTTGCGTCAACACCCAAGCTAATATATTCTTTAGCTAGTATTTCTATGTCTGTTTTCATTCCAGATACATTTTCAGGCACAAACTTTTTGCCTTCCAAAAATGGAATGTAAGAGTACCAAGCGTAATCTGTCTGGTCATCTGACAATGACTGCACTTGTTGTTCTATTGTTTTGTATTTAGCATTTATGTCTATATCATCTCTTTTTGTTTTAACAGTTGATATAGCCGCATTTAAACCCATATGCGGCTCTAATGTTAGTATAGACTCATAAAATGTTCTTTCATCTGGAGTTGTGTGGTTAAGCAATGCTGGTGTGTATAGTTGCATTTGCCTGTACAGCTCTATACTCTGCTTTAGAGAGTCATCATCACCTGTCTCAGATGGGTCATACTCAGGGGACATGCCCATTGTGTATCCCATCGTAAGTCTCGCATCAAAGGTTTCAAATTTTAAATCATTCGCTGATAATAGATTAATTTGCATCAAAGGGTCATCAGCATATTTTTGCATAACTTTATTAATAGCGTCAGTTTTTTCCTCTGGCTTTACTAATGAATCAGCTAATGGAGCTTTTTTATCTTCTATGGCTTGCGTATATGCGTCTGTAGTTACGGCAGTTGTTACAGCTTTATTTAACTCTCCAACAGCCTTTCCTATCGCGAGCTGTATTCTTCTCGCCTTTTCTCCTCTGCTGTCTGTTTTACTTAAAAGAGCTGACCTTCCAGCAAATTCTGTTGTTAGCAGTTCATCGGCTTGCTTCAAAACATTTGCGACATCTTCTGCATTATAGTTTCCAGTTTCCATACTTGCTAATGCGCTATCTACATTTTGTTCTATAAAGGTAAGATTTAAAGCGTCCATTTGTTCTGGTGTTTTGCTATGAGGCGCATCAGGGCTGTAACTTTGCTCAATAGCTGATTTAATATCTTCAGAACTATTATACCCACTTATAATTAAATCTGACTGCAAGTCCTCTTGGTCAGAAACATTATCAGATATTGCTTGGGCTATAGCACCATATCTACTCCTATCTACATTAGAGTAATCTTGGACTGTTCCGTCAGGAAGTGTTATCTGTTGCTTCTCATAAAGCTCTTGAATAGCATCATCTGCTTCATTTATTTCTATAGGCGCAGTTTGCGCAAACTCTAAACCAGCATCAAATGCTAGAGACCTTAGTTCTGTTATTTTATTATCCGCGATTGTATTGTAATCATTTAGTTGGCTTTGCGTTAAATTACGACTCTTTGCTTCTTCTTTAAGTGCGTTTACCTCAGAAACACTATTTTTTTGCGCTACTGTTACGCTAAAATTTTCTTGCTCAAACCCAGCTAGTATTTGCTGTGGAGTTTGTTTTAAATATTGTACTGCCCCAGACTCTACCATAGAATCTAATTTAATACTTAAATCACCTCTAAGCTGCTCATACAAACTTGGGTCTGACCTTAGTTGGCTCTGCACTGTTGTCACAAAACTAGAAAATTCTATAGCGCTATTCTCTAAGCCTTGAGTAAATGCCTGTTGTTCCCCTGATAATGATAAAGCCCTAAATCTATTTCCTACCTTATATTTTAAACCCTGCTTTAACTTGCTGTTGATATTAGCCGAGTCTATGCCAGCCGTAGCATTTTTGTAAACTTCTTCTGCTCTTTTTCTGAACTCTGTTGGGTTATCTAGCCTCTCTCTATTTAGCTCAGACAAACCTCTGTCTATTTCTGTTGAAATTTGCGAGTCTAATGTATCCGCCTCAACGCCTTGCCTACCTAATTCAAACTCAGCAGCAACATTTCCTATGTCAGAAAATACTTTTTGGTAGCCCATAGTAGCCTTACCAGGTGCAGTAAATGCAGCCGCACTTGCTCTTGGCGATAACTGACCAGCAGCAACTCCTACAGTTGGGCCAGCACCTTGATTATATAATGGTATTTTAGGCATTACCCAAACGCTCCTAAACTCTGCCCAGTTGATATTGCACCAGTAAATCCACCTAACAGCGATTGTTGTCCTTGTATTCTAAAAGCAGCAGCTTGCGCTCTACCTTCAGCAATAGCTAAAGTAGCTTCTGATTTCTTTTGCATTTGCTCTATACTAGATGCGTACTGTATTCTAGCCGCATCCTTTTCTCTGTTGAAATAAGTGTCTGCCAGCGCCTGTAACGCACTGCCTGACATCTGAATACCAGACTTAGCTGTAGCAACCCTCTGCGTGGCTATAAGGCGGTCTGACTGTCTTCTTAGACTTGCTTCCTCTGATACCTTAGCTCTCTGTAAAAGTATGGCTTCATTCTCTGCAACCTGTGCATTATACTCAGCTACTTGTTGTGCTGCTCTAGCCGCTTGGTTAGCGCCCTTTGCACCCATTACACCGCCAAGAACCTGACCGCCAATGGCTACCGCTGTTAATGGCTCCATTACTGCACCCTAGCCATGCGATAGTAATCAGAACCGTCTGGTCCGTAACTTCTCATTAGCCCTTCCATCTCAAAGCCCATCCACTTCCCAAACCTAATAGCCTTTGCATCACTTACCGCAATGCTTGCCTGTATTCTTGCCAACTTATTCTTATGCACTATAACATCAAACATAAGGTCTGCATACTTAGCAACTGTTCTAGGCTTTGATTTTGCAAGCTTTCCTAACAATACCCAAGCCTCTCCAACTTTACCCCACAGCATATGTACACCGCCCATTGCCACAATCTTGCCATCTTCCAATAAAGTATAGCCGTGAATAGCATAGGGCGCTTTGAAAGCGTCTTTATGCTCTTGTAACATTTCGTAACCCAAATCTATATTGTCCATGTCTTCTCTAACAAATTCACGCAGCTCAAGCATCGAATGTATTTGACCTTCTCATTATAGCTACAATCGTCATAGGCAGTGGCTGGCTTTGCCTAATAACAACCTGTGCATCATTCTCATAACCAGATGGAAAGAATATTTCTTTGTCTCCGTTGAATAAAGGAACGGCTGTATCCATAGCCATGCTACTGTCTCTAAAAGGTAGTCTGTCTAAATTGTTTGTGTCGGGTCCTAATTCAGCACCAACTGTGTCTAAGAACCTAGCAGTGATACCGTGGATACGTTTAATCTTACCTTGCGCAATACCATCGTCAGCACCAGCTTCTAAGCGTAGGGTTTCTACAAGCGAGTTATAAGATAGCCCCACATGTACTTTGCTTGCACTTCTGTCTAATGTAATAGCGCCACTTGAAACAGTTTTGTCTGGATGTGTCGAACCATCAGCAAGTATTTGAACTGTCTCACCTTCTAGGTGGTCTAGCCCAGTTATAGATGTAGTGGCAGAACCGTCATATGTAATACCGCTATCAACATAAAATGCGTCTTCAACATCCTGATTAAAATAAATAGATTTCATAAAGACAATATGTCTAACAACAGAGCTATCTATTGTTCTCTTAACAGATAAATATACTTGGTCTTCTGTGCCGCTTGGTATAGCTGTTATACTCTCTACAACACCGCTACCGCCTAAAGGATGTTGATGCCACCCTATTGTGTTATTTGCTGGGTCATAACTAAGCCCTATTAATGTACCATCGCCTCTTACAAACCATAAAACAAGTTCTGGCTCTTGCTGCCAAACCATGTCAGTTAAACCACCTCTTGCAAGATGCTCACCTAATACAGTTAAGTCTCTTCCTACTAGGCCGTCTGTGTCTAAGCTAAAGGTAACTTCTTTTACTTTCTCGCCACCTTTTTGAATCATAATCGTACTAGCGCCAGCTCTTAACGGTCTTACATCACCAGAGCCAAATGTAGTTTCTCTTAGTACGTTTACGTTTGTTGGTGTTACGGCTGTTGTTCCTGTACCGCCAGACAAGGTAAACTCTGCACTGGTAGTCATAATCTGTAAGAAACGTCCTGGAACTATATGTTTGATAACATTAACTTGGTCAGATGCAATCGTAACATTTATAGCTGCATCATCTTCTGTGCCAGGCGTATGGTTTTCAAAGTCTGCTGTAACCGAACCAAATATTGTTTGGGGCTGTGCTGTTGTACCAGCAAAGTATAAGCGCTCTTCATAAAAAGCCACAGCTCTAGGAAATCCATTCTTTGTGCTAAAAGAACCCTCAGACCACTGTGTTGTTCCAGACGTTGCTACTGCTGGTAATACTAAAAAATTATGTTCCTGCACAACAGCCGTTGCTGTAGTTGCGTTTGTTACTGCTGTTATTTTTACAAATCCAGTGCCACTGTGCTGATACTGCCAATCAATAATGCCGTAAGTTTCTGTTCCCTCTAAATGTACTGGCGGTTGCGTTCCAGAGGTATCACTTCCAGCATCTGTTTTTTTATACAAATTTCCTTCAAAATGCACTAAGTCATTTTGTGCATAGGCTGTACTGGCAGCCCAAGCCTCATGTCCTATCTCAACACGCTCTCTAAACTGAAATAGTGCGCCTACATGACCAGACACAAATAAATCGGCAGAAGCTGTTAAGGTCACAGTACCAGTGTTTGCGCTAGATGTAATTGTTGTTGTTGTTATATTTTCATCAAGATAAGGCCCATCAATAAAAGCTACATCTGCAAGCGTGAATGATGTTTCTGTTGTTCTCGTTAACTTTGCTGGTTCATGGTTTTTGTGAGCTAAAAAAACTACGTCAGCAGATTGCACATGGTTTATCTCAAATATTTCAGTAACACTATCTACACCATATGTTGTAGTTACTTCAACAATTTTACCAGCAGTTCCAGCAGAACTGTAGGTTGTGAATGCAGAGCTATCAACACCGCTTAACTGAAATGTATTAGTTGTTTTGCCAGCAACAGTAAACTCTCTTTTGTTTAGCTCAACCATACCAACTACAGATTCAATAAATACTCTGTCACCATCATTAAAGCCATGACCATTAGAAGTAACAACTGCTGGGTTTGCTTTTGTGATTGCTGTAATTGTTTTTGTGGCCTCTGTTAAAATCTCTCCATCCTTAAAAAACCGAATGTAACCAGCGCCAAACTCAAGGACATAAGCTTGCGTATCGCTAAACTCAAAGTTGATTAATCTTACTTTACCGCCATCTTTGGATGAACCAGCATATTGTGTGCCTGGTCTTCTCGTTACACCACCTTGCGGAAAGACAAGCATGTTCTGTAATGTTTGAGCGCCAGCGCTGTATTTCTGTAAATCAATCCTACCTTCAAGACGAGGCGATAGCTCACCAGCTTGGAAGTTGGTAACAATGGATGATACTCGCGCCATTTTAGAACCTTGAGTTTATAAATGAGTCTGCAATGATTTTGTCTGGCACACCTTCAGCAGCATCCATAGAACGAGCCTCTGCTAATCTAGTTTGGTACAACTGGAACATTTGTTGCCCTACAGAATTACTACCAGTGATTGCATACGCTACTTCGGATGCTAACTTGTGAGCAATGGTACTAGAAAGCAAGCTATCATACTGCTCTGTGTCTGTTACTCTGCCTATGTAAATAATCTTGCAAGTAGATTCGTCTGTTAATATTTTGCGGCCTTCTACCTTAAACATATTCTGTGAGTCATATGCGGCAATCTCGTTGTCTACATTTGCGTTCCAGAAAGACAGAACTCTTAGGCAGTAAGGGTTAGTCGGTAAGGTGTATTGATAAGTAAACCCAAATGCAGGAGCAGCGCTATCTTGCGCCAATGCTTTTCTTGTGATAGCTGCGTTCCAAGGATGCGCTCTTAGCACTTGGTCTCGTACAGTTTCAAACCTACGGTTACACAGTCTAGCTTCTTTTGAGTTTTCCGTTAGCGCTGTAATGGTTGCTGCACCGAGCAAATCCATAGCTTCATTACATATATCAACTACCGATGGCATGTTTAACTAACCTTTCAACCTTTACTAGCGCACCCTGACTAACATTGTTGTCACCGCCAGACATAACCCAGCCTTTTTCTTTGTGTATCTCAACTATTTCTTTCAGGGCTTTTGTAGGCAATATTACCACATAACCAGTGCCTATGACAAATGCCCAATAGTCTGCTTCTGTTGTGTCTACGCCAGATGGCTTACCTCTACAAAAAAACTCCACAAACACTTTACCAGTTTGCGAAGCTCTAAAATCTCTTTTAACTTCTATTGTTTTTCCAGACAGCAATTCGCTTAACCACTTCTCAGCTAACTGCCCTACCTTCAAATCATATTTAAAATCGTTGTTATATTCCAAGTCATTTCCCCAGACTGGAAGCAGAAAGGGGCGGTAGAACCGCCCCAATCATATTAGTTTACAACGTATTCAATAACAAAAGCCATGTCTCCAGCGGAGGCGCCTTCTGCATTGAATGTTGCAGCAACATAGTAAACATCGCTTGGGTCTTCGCTTTGACCAGCTAATTCCCAAACTTGTTGACCTGTTGTGTTTAAGTCTAGCACTTCATAGCGAAGTTCTGCTACAGCAGCGCCATCAGCAACCGAAGTAGCTAACGCGTCCACATCCACAACAGTACCGTCATTGGTGTAGAAGCCAACATTGAATGTGCATGAACCGCCTAACCCATCTGAACCAACACGTATAGATGTGAGGGTTGCGTGAGTTGGGATAGGTGCAAGCATAACAATATCAGTATCGTTAGTGTCTGTTGCAGCTAAAGCTACGTTACCTTGAGCAACGCGAATTACACCGCCTAGCTCACTTGCGCTGTTTGAAACTTGAGGGAGAGCCTCAAGATTTGCGATTAAGTCAGAATTTTTAGTTGTCATTTTCTATCTCCTATCTTAATCTGGTGTTTCGTCACAGAAGATTTGAACAACTTTGTTCTCTTCCATACGAGTTGCGCCAATATCCATGCAGTAATAGACTTGAGTTGCGTAACCTTTGTCGGAACGCTCATCAATTCTTGCAGAGATGTCTTTACCTATACCTAGAGCCATTCCATCTTCGGCCCATGCAAAGCATGTACGAACATCAGTCGCAGATACGCTTAGACGGTTTGTCATGATGAACTTAAAGCCCATAAAGGTATCGATGTCACCCTGTACAAGAGCCTTAACAGTGTTAAAGTCACTTGATGTTACCTGAGTTGTTCCTAACAAATCATCGATTTGCTGTGGTCCAACCGCGATGTAACGAGGTATTGATGGGTCAACATCTTGTAGGTCAAGCTTACGTTTTGCCTCAATTAACTTGTCGATTGTTAAGCCATCGTTTGATGATGAAGAACCAACTGAGTTAGCTGTTGCGTCTAAGCTTGCAGTGCCAGAACCAGTTTCGCCTGTTGCGGCTGCTGCGGTTGCGGCAGTGATGATAACATCGTCCATTGCACGGCCCATAGCTGCTGCTGCGGCTTGTGCGTAAGATGATGTTGGGTCTATCAACATACGTACTTTGTCCTGGTCATCAACTAGGTCAGCATATTCGTATGATGCTAAAGATAACCTACGTCTCGCGTGAGGTGTATCCATCTGTGGTGTGTCACCATGACGGCTTGTACGAAGCTGCGCTGTCGCTTTGCCAATCTGGTCTATAAAAGCATTTTTTCCAACAACATTCTCAATGCGCACTGCTTCACGTAGACGAGAACCCATCTGCTGTGAAAGCATCTGCACGTTAGCAGAATACTGTTGTACAAATGCGGTAGTTATTTGTGTAGACATTTAAATCTCCTATTAGTCACACTATTGCATTTATACTTCTTGCGATGCGCTACCCTTACGGACACTTCTCGACTTTTTAGCTGTCGTAAAGCTATCGTCTTTCCGATTGTCTTTTGGACGGCAAGAACATAACTCACCGCTACCCTGATAAACCCAATCCCAAACCTTATCGGCTATAGGTGTTGGGTCTAATATATCGCGTGGTGAACAATTATCTACCACCATACGCATAACTTCTATTCTGGCATCTAGGATTGTTTCTTTATCCATAAATCATGCCGTATAATTCTTGCACTCTTTCAATCGCCCTTGTTCTTGCAACAACATTTTTTCTATCTGTGTATTCAGAAGAAGACATAATAGAATCTATTTCTGCCTGTGCTTCTTTTGGTGTCATCGCTCTACTAGAGGTTGCATTTGTAATTGTGTCTTCGCTGGTAACACTTTGCCTGAAATCCGCAATATTTGCAAATGCTTTAATAAATTCAGGGTGATTCCCCAACTTAGTACCATCTGCTAACTGCCATTCCAGCATCTCTGGACTGCCAAATTGATTTATTACTTGACCAGCTCCAGCAATCTTTTGGTCATAAGCTTGGCCCCATTCTTTTTTAAGATTGTTTTCAACCTCTTCTCGCTGTAACTCCATCTGTTGCCCAGCTTGTTGCTGCGAAGAATCTGCCAAACCTTTGTAGTAATCTAAAATACCGCTTGCTTGTTGCGGTGTAAGATTGAGCTTATGTGCAACGTCTTTATAAGATGCGGCTACTTCTTCTGTAATTACGTTTCCGTCTACAGCAAATTCATAAGCATCTGCACTCTCTGGTTTCCCCAAATAGTTGTAAATCGCTGATAGCTGTTCTTCTGACGGATTCTTAGGCGCTGGTAATTTGTCTGCGCCTATGAGTTGTTGAGCGTTGATATATGACTTAGCCAGATTGCCAACATCTTTTATTGGTGAAAGGCTTGGATGTTCGCGTAAGTCTTCTGGAATCATATTTAAAAAATCGTTACCAGAACCGCCTTGCGCTACTTCTGCTGGGGTTTCCAACAGTGTGCCTTGTGGCTGGTCTACCTGTTCGACTGCTTGTTCTGACATTATGTCTCCTTAATAATCATTTGATGGATGTGTAATATTGTGGCGCGTTTGCCCTCTTCAAATGTAGTGGCATTAGCATCGCCAGCTACATAGCTTGTCCAGTGGTAGTTACACCGCTTTTCAAGGTCTTGTAACACTTTTACTCCAGCTTCTGTGCTGAATATATCAGTGTACATTTGTTTAAGTTTTTCTTGTTCTTTTATTGGGTCAACCATAAGTTTTCCATATTTGTTCTTGGGTTAAATCAAGCTCATCTTTTTTTTGTTTGTTTCTAGCATTAATTTTATGCGTTTCTATTTGTTCAACTAAAGCATATCGATAAACATACTTTGTATTGGTAAATTGAAAATGCAAAAGAAATGGAGGCTCTTTATACTCTCTACCAAAATTGTATGGGTCAAAATCAGAGATTGTCATTATTTATTTAGTTTTCTTACCACGTCTGTTATTTCTCCCTGTTCTTGATTTACTCAAATCATTATGCAAAGGCGAAAAAAATTTTTCTTTTGCTTTCTTTCTAAAAGCCATCCTTTTTCTTCCTTCTGTCGAAATTTTAGTATCATTTTTAGTTGTTCCAGTTTTCTTTAGAGAAGACCTTCTTGAACCGTATCGTAATCTCATTTTTGAACCATCCTAACTGCTTGCGCTGCTTGAGCTGTATCTGCTACGTCTTGTGATACTGCCTCACGCTCTGCCATAGCTTGTTGTTGTGCTTCACGCTGTTGCCTTACCTGATTAACTTCGCGTTGTGACTTTAACGTAGTCTTAGGAACGCCAAGGGCCTCAGTAATGTGTCGCACTAAACCATCTGGGTCTATGTGGTCTCCAACAGGTAATGCTTGTGATAATGGCATTAATACTTCAAGTGCTTTCAATGTATTGTTAAGACTGCTAGACTTTTGCGCTCTTGCTAGTGGCGATACGTATTCTATATCCACATCCTGCCCCTGTAATATTTCAGGAGCTGGTGCAAGTAAATTGTCTCTAACCATTAACGCAAACACCCTGTCTATAAGCGGACGTAGCATCTCATTCATTAGCCTTCCAAGCACAGGGCCAATTACCCTCATGCGCTCTTCTTGCCTTTGAATAACCTCTGTTGCTGTCATATTAGGTGAACCGCCAACAAGTAACTGGTCTACATAAAAGGCAGAACGTATAGCCTGTCTGCGCTGGTCTTCCATAGAAAGTCCAATAGGTATGTTAGCGCCAGTGTTTAGCGGTGTGATTGTGTCTCTTGAGCCAGCTCTATAAAAGTTTAGACCGCCTGGTTGAGTTCTAATAGGCAGTAAGAAACCGTCATCTGGCACTAGCAATGGTGGGTCAATCATCTTTTGTGCTGCCTGTATGATTGTTTTAGACATTAAGTTAAGCATTTTAACGTCTGGTAGTGCAACCATTGCAGGAGAACGGCCCATAACCTCGCCTGTAGCCTTCAAGAAACGCGGCACAACGTATGGCAACTCCTCAAAGCCACCTTCTGCTATCTTCATTTTTGTTTCTACGCATATATAAACAGACATAAATGGCATGTTTAGGTTATCTACTTTGCGGATATCTCGCTCAATACGCGGTGTTACACAATGCAAAACCTCTACTTGCTCGTCTGGTTTCTTCTCGTAAACCTTTTTAATATGTTCGCTTACGTTTTCCATGCCAAAAGTCTGGACAGCAGCAACAGCACTCAGGCTATACTTTCTAAACACTGTGTCTACAATGCCGTGCTGGTCTTCTTGCACATAAAACTCAGATATGTGTCTTGTGCTACATCTTAGTTTGCCTTTGTCCATCTCAACAAACATACAGCCAGTACCAAAAACAACTAGGTCTACGTACATCTCATGTACTTCTGTTTCAAAGTTAGACTGATTAAAAGCTCTCATCATACGCATACTGGTGTCTTGCAACCATTCACGCACTTCATCATCACGGTTTAGCTCTGTATCCTTTACATCTAAGTGGAACCAAGGAGATGCCCCACTTGTTAGCATACCATGCAGGGATGCTGATAACAGGTCTACAGCTTGTAGCGCAGTGCCATCATAGATTTGCTCCATACGCTTTTCACCACGAGAGCGCTTCTTAACAATGTCTGCCTTTCTTGGCAGCATGTAATCGCCTAACTCTTGGTAGTGCGTATCCCAGTTGTCTCTTTGCTGTTGAATATAATCAAAGCGCTTAATGAGACTTTTAATATAATCTTCCATTACTTTATCACGCCAGTAGAGCTTTGGCCCTCTTGTAATGCGCCAGCTACAATAGTAGAGCCTCTGCCTTTTCTGCTTTTTCTCTGTTGAAGCATTGCCTCTTCAGACAAAGCAGAAGCCCTAGCCATATCCACTGGAGGTGGAGGAGGCGGTGGGGGTGGTGGTGGTGGTGGTGCTTTAGGTGTTAAAAAACTCATTTACTTGCTCCTTATAATGTAAATGGATTGTAATCATTCACCGCAACTTGTTGCGGAGGCTTCGTATAATTTGTTCTATTCTCCAGCCCAGTAGCGAGATACCGAAACGCATCTGCCGCATGTGATGTAAAATCATGCCTTGGGTGGTCTCTAAAAGTTTTCTTACGTTCATCATATTCCTGCCTGTACTGCCTCAACATATCTAGACCTTCAGTACACCTGTCTCTATCAAAGTAGCACTTAGGTAATAACATACGAGCTGCGTTTATACCATCGGCAACTTTCATCCGAGGAATAACTTTAAATCGTATGCCAAGGGAAAAGGCCGTTTCCAACCTTGACTTCCCACTGCCAAGCTCCCTGACTTCGATGTCGTGTGGCGCAAGATGGTCTCCGTAAGTGTATTCCTTTCTGTTAAGAACATCGGCATAGTGCTGTAAGCCAACGCCACCGTTCTCGTAATAATCAATAACATTTACCGCACCACCTCTAAGTATCTGTGCAAACCAAATAGCTGTGGAATCGTTAATACCTAAATCCCAAGCAGTATGCACTGGATAAGCAGGGTCATACGGCACTCGCGTTATTCTACCATTATCCTCTGCATCTGCCAACAGCTTGCCATAATAGGCTCCGATAATGGCGGCAGTAAAGGAACACTCATATTCTTGCTCATACTGCTCTGGTGTCATCTGAGCCTTGGCGGCATCAAGTTCTAATGGCTTTACAATACCGCTATCAGAAGCCTTAACTATCTTCCAGTACCACTGGTCAGAGCCTTCTTCTTCCTGTAATCTAGCGGTTTCTAGTAAATCGTAAAAATGATTATGACCAGCAGGAGTTCCCAGAAAAACAGCCGCCCCCTCTCTGTCAGACAAGGCTGGCCGCACAACCTCCCCCCATACCCTTGGGTTCTGCATACCAAACTCATCGAAGATAGCTAAGTCTAAATATATTC
>Ga0208767_1001712_pt1 | contig 17137 bp, 21 predicted proteins | sample VirMetDEL_Mar_21_FD_184514 | JGI IMG/M metagenome (GOLD analysis project Ga0208767, IMG submission 184514) | Aqueous microbial communities from the Delaware River and Bay under freshwater to marine salinity gradient to study organic matter... | ecosystem: Environmental > Aquatic > Marine >... | reverse complement strand
AGAAGCAGCTTTGCCAATCGCCACACCGCGAAACCCAGCGCCGCGATGGTCACTGCCGACAACCCGCCGCCCATCTGTTCTATGACCTGATTCCAGTCCATCAGCGCTGCCCCCGAAGAACAGATACCCCATCCAGTGCTTTAAGCCGCCGTTCCAGGGCGGCAACTCTGTCCCTTGTGCGCTCATGTTCTGTCACCATTGTATCAAGTAGCTGCATTGTCTCAGGCACCGGCAACCCGCCCGCGCGCCAAACCATTATCCCCACGCCAATCAACAGCCCGGTCGGAAATGCCACCAGCGCCACGGCCCAAAGTGTCTGCGTCAGTTCAAACATGCCGCGCCTCCACAGCCGCCCGGATATGTCGCCAAGACAGGACCACCATAGGCACCACGAAAAGCGGCGTTGTCAGCGAGTAGACGAAAATCATCTGCATCGTTTGCGCCCACAGGCCAGCGATGCCAAAGGCAAAGACCGTGGTGGATACAGTCACCCACCCGACAAAGCGAAGCACCGCCCGCAAGGCTTCCGGCCATGACCGTTGATAAACGCCAAGCAGAACCAGAAACGCGCCCACGCAAGGCGGTCCCACCCACTGTTCCGCCCGCAGCGCCATGATGACCGGGCCGAAACCATCATCGACCGGGGGGCTGTCCATGACCACCGCAGCCAGCCACATGAGCGTCAGCGGCACAAAATGCACCAGCGCCAGGAGCGCCTGCTCACCCGCCCGATCAATCATCCGCCCGCCTCAGATAGCCCGCGCCCAAATACCCGGCCATCGGAACCAGCAGCCACAGATTAAACGCCGCGAATGCTCCAAGGCAGACAAACGCCCAATCTTGCAGACCATCCCAATCATCGCCGCCAAAGCGCCGCCACTGGACCACCTCCCACGCGGCATAACCAATCGCCACCGGCCACCACGCGCCGAGAAGCCACGCCAGGAGCATCCCGACGCCCGCGTGGCCCGCTTGGTTGAAGGAAAAGCCGCGCGGGTCGTTCTCGAAGGCAGACGGGGTGCGGAGGAGGCCGAACAGCATCAAAGGTTCGCCTTGCTCAGTTTCGCCCACCACGTGAACTGCGCGTTATTGCCCGCGCCCGGTGTCCTGTCCAAGTTAATATCAAAAGTTGTCGAGGTAACGGCAGAAACATAATACTTTGTGGCAAGCCCCATCCCGTTAGTCGGTGTGACGGTGATGTCTCGGATGCTCGGCGTGGCGTCTAGTAGGTGCGAAACTGTCACCGATGTATTGCTTTCTGTTACTGTTGCGCCTCCATGGACTTCTTCCGCGAAAATCTCCTGTTGATTTCCGAAAATGCGCGTGTCTGTGCCGGAGTCCGATACCGACCCAGAAGAACCACCGGTATTCCCCGAAACGATGCAGTCATTGCACCCGGTTACAATTTCAACGGCAGTAGTTGAGCACCCGGTTATTTCATTCCCTTGAATGACGCTTCGATCCGCTTGGTTTGTGGTCACGACGCCCTTGTCACTCTGAGCAAGTGATCCCGTTATGGTGTTGTGTGTGACCTTTGTTGCTGGGCCGTCGATGGTTACGCCAACCCAATCATAGTCCGTAACACCACCGACGCCAGACAAGGATGGCACGTTGTGAATTAGATCATTGTGGCTGATATCGGAATTCTTTGACGCAGTGCCGTCAGAGTTCCCAAGCTTGATCCCGAATTGGTTTGTGTTCATGTGGCAATGCGAAATGTTTTGCATCGCCGCTCCGTTTACGCCTAAAAGCTCGTATCCGGTTTCAAAACCAACAATGTGAGAGGCGGTTAGCGTAACGCCTTCCGTGTCACCGAGCACGTAAACCCCGGTGCCACCCCAATACAACCGAAGCCCGTCCATGGTAACATCGACAGACGTGCTCAAATAAATAGCCTCATCCAAGAGCGACCAATCGTCGCGATCACCCACTACTGATACGTTATTTATACGGCTGTCTGATACCTGTACTCCATAGATGCCGCGCTTCCATGAATTGCCCGTCGCGCTACCATGTATGGCAACACGCTCCACAAGAAGCCCGGCGCGCGTTAATGTTCTGGACGTTGTCCCCGTGCCAGAAATGGCAGAGTATAGCCCCGCAGATGTTGAGATAAGCGACAAATCGGATACTTGGATAGATGTTTCATCTGTTAACGCCGAGTTATCAATATCAATCCAGCCCTGCGCGCACGTTGCCCGCGTAATTCCGATCCCACTTCCCTTGATTTTAATTGACTCGGAGGTTACAGATACCGCTGTGGAAAAGAGATAGTCTTGTCCGAGAAGCGACACGTCACTGGAAAAATCAACGGCTCCCTGTAAGCCGGGCGTCATGTTGGTTGTGCCGGGAGTGATGTTTTCTAGGAAATGGTTTGGTGTGCACACACCAAGCGGCTTCCACCCGACAAGGTCGGGAATCATCGTTGCCGCGCTGTCACGCTCGTATTCCAGCCCGTCAGCGGTCCAGATGGTGCCAACAGGCACCGACCGCCCCGCCGCGACGTTGCGGTCATGAGCGGCGACAGCGCGGGCGCGGGTGGAGAAGTGCGGACCGGCTTCGTAGAGTTTCACGCCGCCAGCCGTGGTAGCGTGATGGTCGGACGCGCCAGAAGCTGCCACCTCCCAAAACCCGCCGTCATTCGTCTCGATCACGTCACCAGACGACACGCTATAGCCGCCGCCAGCCGTGTAGGTGTAGTCAGTATCCGCCGCTAGTGCCGTGTAAGACCCGGCAAAGCTTAGATTGATTTTGCGCCGAACGCTTAGGAGGCTTTCGCCATTGGCAAAGGTCATTCGTCGTCCTCCACAATGCGCTTCACATGCCGTACTTTGGTCACAAGTTTCTTTTCAAACACAACGCCGGGTGCTTTCATGCCGCGCCGGTTTACGATTGTGCCGCGAACGGGAACAAGTTCCTCAACCTCTTCTTCGATCCGGTCAAAAACAATATGCCTAGCCACTGATATATTCCCTTCTGCGGATCATTCGGATTGTTCCAGCGTCGAAACTGCCAAGATCAAAGGAAAACCTAGCGGCAGAAACGGTCTGCTTTGCTGCGGTTGATATGGTCGCGTCAACGCCAGATGTAAGCGTTAGAGTGGACCCAATTATTGTATGCCCCTCGGCAATCCACTTGGTGCTATGCATCCAGCGCGCGACCCTTGGCAATTGAACCTGCAACGTGCCGAAAATCAGTTCGGTGTTTGACGTAAGGCCAGACATGACAGGAATTGCAGACGAATAAGCGGCGGTCGTGTCTCGGTATAGCAAGATATTCATGGCAGTTACCGACGCGTTGCTTGACGATATGCCATCAAAAATGAAGGCATACTCATAGCCGTCTTCAAATGTCGGGCTGGTGATCGTCGAAACCGTGCCATCATCAGAAAAATCGTAAACGTCACCGACTTCCGTGCTGTCGGTGTCGCCCTTGTCGAATGGGTGCCATCCGGCAGACAGGACAGGTGCGCCGGTTGCGCCTTCTGCCGCCGCCCGCACGTTGTCCCGCAAGCCGGTCATCAGGGGCTGCGTCACCGGGCTATCTTGGTCAACGTCACCGTTTGCGATTTCTAGCCATGTCGTCATGATATTTTACCTGCTTCCTGCCCATCGCTCAGAAGGCCGTTTGCATCACCAATATAACAGTTTTTGAACGGCGCGCTATCATAACCCGGATAATCTGCCGTTCCGCCTGCCATGATGTAATGAATGCGACCGTAAAGCGTCGTGTCTTCTGCCACATATTCGATGACTTCACCCGGCACCTTTTCCTCTGCGCTGGTGATGGTCCAGTTTCTGATGTTCCGATCACCGTATTGATCAACGTCTAGATAGTGATCAATCTTGACTGTCTCGCCAATCCAGTAAGCCCGATCTTTTGCGTCCAACGAAAACCGCGCTTGAAACGGCACGTCCACATATCGCGTGATGATCTTTGACGCCGTGTTCTGCACTAGGGCGTCCGTTGCCAGCCACCGGCCATACATCTTGCGAATGGACTTTTCGCCGTAAAGCTCATCAGTCTCGCTTTCCAGATCGGCAATGACATACAGACTTTTATAGGCTGTGCCGTCATCGTCTGACTTCGTAAAATCTTGCCGGTTATAATACACCCAAATTTGCGAAACACGTTCTCGCGGCTTTTCGGTGATCTTCATTTGACCGGCAAGAATATTGTCGCTGTCGGTGATCGTGGGCGGTTCTGCGTCAACGCCACGAATTGACTTCCACTTGACCAGGCTGTCGCGCTCGTTCCACCACAAGTAGAACATAGCCTGTTGCTGCAATTCCGAAATCAGCTTGGAAACGGCAGTAGGTTCGGTTATCAGCGCTGTTAGTGTGTAAAATGACATATACGTGTCAAACTCTGCCGCCCATCCAGCAGTGTCTAGCCAAGACGCATCGACGCCAGCATATGTCGTCATCAGGTCTTCAACAATGTCATCGGCGCGCTGCACGGTGTAGCGCAGGCACTCTTGCACAGCGGTATCTACCGAATGACTGTCTGCTGTGGTGTTATCCGTTCCGCGCGTCACGCCGGTAAAGGTGATGCCGTTGGTGCTGGTCGCGCGCCCGGTATAGGTCATGATTTCATCACCTACGCGCAACGTGCCGGTTGCCGAATAGTCTGCTTCAACAGCGTTTGCGACTTCAAAGCTTGTGGCGCTGTCCGTGATCGCCGTGTAAAGCAACCCCGGCGAGGCAAGAGGTGCTTGCGCTTTCCGCTCCTCAAGGCGGGCAAGCACGTCTTTAGCTTTGATCGTGATATTGCCGCCTGCATCCGGCCATGTGATGCTGTCCAGGAAGAACGTGCGAACGTTCATTTCATCCAGCGCCTGACCTTCGTATCCCTCATAAACCTTAATCACGATATTGCGGCGGTATTTGTTGCGAATGAGCCAGCGCGTCCAGAATGACCCGCGCGACTTGTCCAGCGGGTTCCATGACCGGCCATCGACATAAGGATCGACAACCCGGTCAGTGTGCGGGTGATCCTTGATCGTGATCGAGCATAGTGCCCGGTTCCCGATACCCTGCGCGTCAAGGTTCGCACCGGCCAGATTTACCTTTGTGGGGCTGGTCGAGACGCTGACAAGCGACGGAATAAGATAAACCGGCATAGTTGCGTCAACGTCAGTCGTCGCATAGGCAAACTGATCGCCTACGTTGTCTGCCCACCACATGAAGTCGTCCCACGAACAGGCGTCATCCCACATGCCTTGGTCCAAGCAAGCGTTATACTGGTATTGCGCCTGTGACCTGTTGAGGGTCGGCAAAATGCCCTCCTTGCCGAAATATAAACTAAGGGGTGTCCCCAGCACAAAATTCGCCGTGTCTTGGCAGGTGAAGCGCGTGTTATAGCATTTAACATCCGCCCCGCCGGATGCCGTGCAAGGCGCGCTACCATACGTGTTTTCGCAAAAGGGCTGCTGGATTTCGACGATCTGGATCGGCTCTCGCCCAGGTGTGGTTTCGTCAAACATCAGTCATAGCCCCGCGACCGGATCGACATGGACACGCTCATAAACGACCTGATGCCCATATTCTGCGGGATCGGCGTTTCATCAAGCATGGCATAAGCGACGTCGCCGTTATCACCGGGACGCCACGCAATCCAAAACGGCTCACGCTCAGACGCAAGCTGGAAGTCTCGCCAGTTGTTGCGCACCCATGCCGTTGTCAGATGCTGCCAAGCGTAATCCGTTGCGCCATATGTGCGCTGAATGGACCGGCCCAGAAACTCGCCTGTCTCGCTGTAGTTGCTCCGCATGACGGTTTGCCGCGCCGTGTTGATAGGCGCGTGACCGCCAAACAGCGGGCGCTGCATTTGCATGGACAGACCGAACTTGACAGCGCCAATCGTCGGGGCTGTCCCGCTGCTAACCTGAATGCGCCACCGCTGCCGCGTCTGCTGCCCGAAAATGCACATGATCGGCGCGTCAGACGTGACCGCCGTGGCCGGGATAAGGCCAGACCAGCTTGATCCGTTCCAATATTGCACCTGCAAAGTGTTGCCGTTCGTGCCCATGGTATGCGCCGCGATGCAGCAATAGTCGCAAGTTGCGGTTGATCCGTGGTCATATTCCCAAGTCGCGGAAAGGCTGGATGGCTTCCACTTCTCATAAGTCAGCGAGTTATCCGGCCCGTCCGCGAAATAGCCCGTTGCCGTGCTGGACGCCGTGACAGTGCCGCCGGTCAGCCAGTTCATGCTATGAGCAATACGCGCATGGGTGAGAGGCTCGTCAGAACCCGGCAGGCTGTAGCTGGTCTGGAAAATGACCGTCATTAGACAACCCTCACAATAGCGCCGTCTTCGACCGCTTCATTTATGCCATTGATCAGGTTAATTACCTGATCACGCGAGAACATATTGCCGCCGGATAACTGGATTGCCACGTTGCGCGACACTTGCGGGCTTTGCGCCGCCCCGCCGCTTACAGCACCACCGCCAGCCGCGCCGCCACCTCCGCCGCCCTTGCCAATGCCTTTTATCGCATTGACCGCGTTCATACCAGCGCTGAGAACCCCGAGTGCTGCCGGGATTTTGGCGAACCATGGCAACGAAGGGTCTGCAATGACCTGATTATATGCGCGGAACGCATTGATTAGAGCCTCTGCTGCCCCGAACGCCTTGGCAACCTGCATCATCCGTTCGTTTCCAGACTGCATCGCCCCGGCCATTTGCCCAAAGAATGCCCCGGCTTGGTCCAGCGCAGAACCGTAACGCCAAACGTCGATTTGAGACATTCTGTCTGCGTGTTGCTGTTGCGCCGTTTCCATCATCGCCGCGTATTCTTGCTGCGTAATCAGCCGTTGCTGTAGCGCTTGCTGCAAAACTTCCTGTTGCCGTTGGAAACTTTCCAATTGCAACTGTTCTTGCGACATAAGCGATTGTTGCAGTGCTTCCAATTCAGATTGGAGCGGATTGCCACCACCGCCACCACCGCCTCTAGCTGGTGGGGCATTGTCATTTGCGGTTGGGGGAAGAAAATCTCCGTCTTCCGGTGATAGCATTACGCCGACATTAACGCCGCGCGCCTCTGCCCCAAGCTGGCGCATCGCCTCTGTCGCCCTGTCAGTCTCGCTCACAAGCGTGATCATTTCTGAAATGGCACGGGCTATTTCTGGCGGAATAGCGCTTAGATCAGCGCCGTATTCATCCATAAGATCAAGAACGCGCTGCAATGCTTCTCGCTGTTCTTCGTAAGATTGCGCGTCCCGCAATTCCAACATGGCGCGGCTAAGGGAACGCGCTTGAACCTCGGTCACATTAAAGTCACGCGCAACATTCATCATCGCTGCGCCCAATGTTGTGCCGGACCTAAAAGCGCTGCTCGACGTTTGAACGTATTCCCGCAATTCCTCATTTGCGACACTAAGAGCCTCGGACATACGGCGCGAAGCCTGTGCAGCCGTCAATTGCGCTTGCTGAACAGCCAAGCCTCGAACCGCCTCAGCAGCGTAACCATATTCTTGGCGCAGGTCGTAAACAGATGCTTCTAATATGCCTGTAATGCGGTCTGCGCTGCTCATTGTTTCACGCAGGTTGCCCATAATGTCATCAAACGTAACGGCTTGGCGTTGCGCGCCCATCGCCCGCATACCCCATTGGGCAAGCGCCGCCCCGCCTGCAATAACGCCCACCGTCAACAATGCCATAGGGCTTATCAGGCTTGTGAATGCTGAGGCCAGCCCGCTTGCAACGGAAACCCCGCTAGCGCGCATCTGATGAAATACGCCCGTGACCTGCGTACCCTGCTGCATAGCCAACATGAGGGGCGACTGTCCCGCCGCCAGCATCATGCCTATGTCCTGCATTTGGAACATCAGGTTAGTGCTATGCGCCGCTGATGCCCGCATTGACCGACCAAAAGCCTGCGCCTGCCCCCCGGCTGTCAGAAGCGAAGACCCGAGGTTATCAAGCATTCGGTCATATTCGCCTTGCTTGATAACCCCTTGCGCTAATGCTGTATTGATCTGCTCTAACGCGGCCTCGTATTGCTTTGACGCCGCGAATAGAGGGTCATATGAAGCCCGCAGGGCATCAATGGACCGCTTAGAGCGATCAAATGCACGGAAAGCATCCGCGCTATCCCTAGCCGATTTAGCAAGCCGATCCTGATAGCCTGTCGTGGTTTGAATGCGCCTCTGCAATGCCGAAAGGCCGCGCGACGCATCCTGCATAGCAGACTTTAGATCGCTTGCATCGCCTTGCAGTCGGACATTTAGCGCGGCTAATTCAGTCATCGGCCCTTGCCTTCATCTTTTCGCGGTGCTTGCGCCTCGCCTCTTCCCACTTCGGCCCGGTAAAGTTGCCTCCGGGCTGCGTGGCTTTCTGCATTTCGCGGTTTGTCTTGATTTTTGCGTCAAGTTCCCAGAACCACTCTTGCGGCGACATGGCCCAAAACTCGCTAGGCTGTATGTGCCAGTCTCGGGCCGCTTGATATGCCTTCTTTACGAAGTCGGCCCATGTTACTTTCCCGAGCCTTCACCGCCTTCCCCGGTCATTTCTTCTGAATGCGTGGTCGTCATTAGCGCCAAATACCTGTAAGCGACTTCCCGGCTTTCAAGAAAGCCGTTGTCAAATACAAGGTTTTGCACGTCCTCAAGGGACATGTCCCCGCCCGCAGCCTTTTGCCCAATGTGCAAAATGACCGGCACGTTTTCGATGGTCGCGCGCCACTTCGGGTTGTAGGGCATACCAGAGCCGACTAGCTGCGCCTCCAAAGCGGCCTCAGACGCGATGAAAAGCGGGTCACCCACCTTTTTCGCCACGTCCATAGACGCCTTGAAAGTCGCAGCTAAGTCAATCTCCTTGCCCGCAAGGGTCACAGTGATTTCACGCATCACGAAGCCGCCGAGGCAGTATAGGTCACGGCACCGGATGACATGAACGTTGCGGACATTTCAACCGCCCCGTCATGATCACCGCTGTATTCCAGATTGGACAGGTGATAGGTGCCAGAAAGGTTGCCAGGAACAGCCAAAGACGAAGGCAGGTCGGCTTGCAGCGTTTCGCCGGTAGTGGAAGCGTTGAAAAACTCGGCAATCAACACCTCGTCAGACGTGATGAAATCAAGTTGAATTTCCACCGACTTGAGACCCGGCGTGGCAAGCAAAGTGCGCCATCCGCTATCGTCGTCAGTTGTCACATCAACCATGTCGTTGGACATAGTGACGCCACGGGAACGAACGCCCACAAGCGTGGTGGCGTCCCAATCAAAGGTCAGTGAACGACCGTTAAAGCCAGCCATTTTGCGGCCTCCTTATTTAGATGCTGTCGTATGTTACCCGAAATTCCATGACAGCGCGTTGAGTTTTCCCGTCCGGGTCGGAAAAGGATGTTTGTTGGATGAACAGGCAATCAACGGTGTTTGCGCCGCTGATAACCAGATCGTGCTTGTGGAGGGCGTCATATGCCGCGTCGCAGATCGCGCGCCAGACTAGATCGCTTTTGCCTCTAGAATAGATGTGAACTTGGGCGCGGACGCTTTGCCCGTCCGTGTCGTCTGTATCCCATGGCGACTGAAAGAACGGGCCGACAACAGCATACGGGAACGCGCTATCATCACCCGCGTCAGCGCCTTGCGGAACGCCGCTTTCGGAATAGATTGCCTGCACCTTTGACGAAAAGGCGGCGTAAGCGCCAAGCCTCGTCACAATAGCTGTTTGAAGCGCCGCCGAGTTCATGACAATGCCCCATCAACAGCAGCCGCCATGCGCTTTAGAAACACTGGCCTGATTTGCTCCGCCGCAGGCGTCCACATCGGGCGCGGGCGCATTTTTGTGGTGCCGTATTCAAGATACAGGGCATAGGCCAAGCGAGAGCCAACTATTGCAGCGCGCGGCCCGTCTTGTTCATGGAATATAGACCCCATAAGGGTTCCCGTGTCGGGGGCTGGGCTTTCGCCGGGGCCAGATGATTGATGCACAACGCCGCCGCGCCGATACAGTTCGCCGGTGTGTGGCCCTTGCTGGTGGCGCAGCTTGATATCAGCTTCGAGGTCTGCCGCCGTGTCCATGACAACATCACCGATCACGCCGTCAAGTGCGCCTGCCGCGCGCTCAATCTGAGAAATGAGCTTGTCAGCGCCTTGCAGATCAACCGTGATCCTCATGTTGCCATCCCCTCGACAACATCAAGCACCTGCCACACGCCGCGCTTTTCCACGTCATTAACGAAGGCGATGCGATACTTGCGCCCGCCAATGTCAAGGCGGTCCTTTTCGGTTAGACCTGTTACCGGCTGGCAGAACACTTGCCAGTTGCTTTGCGCCTCTGAGCGTTGCGACTGGTAGCGAAGGGAACCAGACATGGCGACAAGGCCGATAGAAACGTTCTCAGCCCCGGCGATAGCCGCCCATGCCTCTGTTGACCCGCCTGCGCCGTCCGTGGTTAGCGTCAGCCGCTCAAATGTTGCCGTTTGCCACAGAATGTCCGTGCTCTTGGCCACATTGACGACAAAGAACCCGCCAGCCTCGACCACATCCCGAACGCCGCCAACGTAATAGGTTGCGCTGTCAGCCGTGAGCGACCAGCCAGCGCCAGGAACAGCCGAAAAGCCTTCCAGATACGCGGGCCGCATCTTGTCCTTCGCGGTAGGCATCGGAAAGCCCGTCGGCGCGGTTTCACCGCCAAACACCACGCGCCCGGTATAGTCCGTGGTTCCGTCATTCAACGTGCCAGTCAGAACGGCGTCAGCAATAGCAGCGGCAACCCCGTTGAATGCGGCTGTGGCAATGGCGGAAACAGTCGTAGCCATCAGCCCCGCCCCATTCTGACTTGCCCGGTTGCGCCGCCGAGAATGTAAGGCCGCAACAGCCCCTCAACAGCGACCATGCGCGGCGTATCGCGTCCGGTCATATATTCGGTTTCTGCCTCGACGGGGCCGGCCTTGGACTTGCTGCGCTTGACTGTGCCGGTCGTGATCGTGGCGAACGGGTCAATGCTGTCTGTCTCAAAAGCATAGGCCAGTTCAAATTGCGCATAGATGATATCTTGCGGGATCGTGTCGCCATCAATCGGCCAACCGTCCACAAGGATATTGGTCAAGCGCGGCCAAGACCGGGCCTGCGTCTCATACTGCTTATACCCGGCGAACTGATAGTTTCTGTCCAGATACTGAGCGGCGCGACGCAGGTTCAATTCATGTGTGCTGTCGTGCCCATGCCCGTTGAATGTGGCGTCGATATTGGCCACGACATAGGCTTCATACGCCGCAAGCGTTCCGTAGCTGTCCGAAGATGCCCCGCCTATGGTGGTGGTCAGCGCCATTATTCGTCAGCCTTCTTAGGGCGGCCGCGCTTTTTCGGCGCGGGCTTTGGCGCGGGCTTGGCTTGGGCGCGCGGGTCGTCAGCGTTCACAATCTTCTTGCGCCCGTTGACTTCGATTTGAACAGTGGGAATGCGCGCCATTTTAAAGCCTCCGTCTGATCTCAGTAATGGGGCCAGCGAACCGGCCCCACTGACAAAGATCAGCCAAGAACACCGACGATGAAGTCGGGCTTCCATGCCTTGACGCCATAAAGGGTCGTCACGTCGATCATGGTCTTGCCGTAGCCCTTGTAAACCGCGATCTCGAACACAAGGCCGGAAAGCGGATCTTGCACGGTCATGCGATCAACAGCCGCGTCGCCGCCGAACGGCTGCTCAGGCGCGCGGGCCGCAAGCTCGATTGCCGCTTGGTGGAATGCGACGTTGGCAGTGTAGGTGTTGCCAATGGTCATTTCAACGGTATCAGCAACAGCCGCGACAAGGCCAGGGTTGTTCAGCACGATATCGCCAGAAACCGCCGTGAGGCCGGTGCCGACAACGTACTTATTGCTATCACCTGCGAAGGTCACAACATCACCAGCCTTGATCCCGGTCGTGTTCACGGTGCCACCGTCAAGCGTGATGGTGGTAGCGCCAACAGCCGCCGCGCCGTTCAGATCATAGCCAACGCCCGCGCCTTTGGTGTGCGACTGAACGCCCGCCGAACCTTTGATCATCAAGCCTTGCAGGTCCAGCAATTCGCCACGACGGACAAGCGCGTCAGTGCCTTGCTCGTTTGCCTTTTGCAGCGTTGCAAGCTTGCGCAGGGCTGCGGTCGCAGCGGTGTTGCCGACCATGGTCAAGCGACCATCAATCGGACAGCCGTTGTCTTCCAGAACCTTGCGCGCGTCAGCCATGATGTCAAAGTTAGACGCGAAAGGATTGGTGCCAGCGGTGCCAACCGCACGGGATGCGTTGGTGTAGGCTTCCGTTGCAACCTCGACTTCGATTGCGTTGACAATGCCGCGCATGGCCTGGGCAATCTGGTCACCATAGATGGTCTCGAAACCAGAGCCGTTGTTGACGTGGCGGATGTCTTCGCCGGTCCACGGGATTTGGACGTTTGCCGCCTTGTTGATGGTCAGCGTCTTGTTATCGACGGTCTGGTCATCGCCCTCGGGAATGGTCATCGCCGGGGAATAGGACGTGTTGACGGTCGATGCGCGGGTGAAGTGCGACCGCACAGTGTCGTTTTGCGCGGCCCGTTCGGAACCGGCGTTGATGGTGACGGACGGGATGAAGCCAACAAGCTCCCGGCCCACAACGTCAGCGGCCTTATAGATATCAGCCGCCAGATCAGTCAGAACATTTGCCATGCTCAGAACCTCATTTGGTTAGCGGTCAGTCTACGACTTTGCCGCCTGATTTTGCGAATGCCGCGCGTTCTGCTTGTGACATGGTGTCGAATTGCGACCGCGTGACTGTTTTTGCACCGCTGCCGGTGCCAGACGCTGGGGGTTTACCGCCTCCCCCTTTGCCCTGGTCCGTTAGGAGTTCGGGCATGGCCGCTGCTAGTTCTTTGGAAAGGTCGCCAAGAGTGGCAAAACCATCGGCCCCCGAACCAGCTAGGGGATTGCCGTTGTCCTGCATAATACGCATTTTTCCGGCGTCGTCAAATTGAACGCGGCTCATGTTGCTCTTTGCAATCATATCCGCGACTTTTTCGCCAAAGCCCTGTGACATTAGGGCCGCTTTGAATTGGCTTCCCGTGCTTTCCGCGCGCATTGCGTCGATCTGCTGTTGCAGAGCGGATTTCTCTTGCTCCGCCTTTGCTTTGAATTGTTCGATAATGGCCTGTTGAGCCGCGTCATCCTTGGCCGGTGTCTTGGCCTTGCTCAGTATCTCGTCAAGCCGGTCATCCAGCCCGCCAGCGTCTTCCAGGCCCAGCTTGCCAAGCACACGCTCGACCGTCTTACGGCGGCGCTGTGCTTCCGTGGCGTTGTCCACCGCCTTTTGGTTCACTTCATTGAAACGGCTTTCAGGAACTGCGCCTTCCACCTGCAAAACATATCCGCCGCCGTCTTGCTCTTTGTAAAAGGCTTGCGCCGCTTCGTCGATGCCTTCAAGGTTCTCCACCTGATACTTGAGTGTCATTTGCTTGCCTCATTCGCTGCCCAGAACGGCGGGCCACCCGCTGACGATTAGTCGCCAAACAACTCGCTAAACGTGGCGCTGTCCCTTTGGCGCAACTGGTCTAGCGTGTATTCCTGCCCGGATTGATCCACAAACCTATCCACTGTGTAATTGCCTTCGCGGAACAACTGCGCCCGCGTCGGGCCTAGAATATCGTCCTGCACACTTTCTGGCTGGTTTGTGAGCCAGTCGTTATATGTCGGGCGCGTTTCAACAGCCGCGCGGTTTCCTTGCGTCACCGGGATCATGGTGGATCGGCAATTGTGCGTAACGATATTATCTGTTAGGTAATACCCGTCCACAGTCTCAAGGTTGAAAACATGACCAGAAAAACTGACCCTGCGAAGATCGGCCAAGCCATCAAGCTCTACGTTGAAGGCGTTGCCCCCAAGCAGATATGCAGACAACTCAATATCTCCCGATCTGTTCTGTATCGCGCTTTGAATGCTAGAAATGTGCCTGCCATTGGAAAGCATGAGCGCGCCGCCGCTGTCGTCAACACTCAACAGGTTATTGACATGTTCGATGACGGGATTGGTGTATCTGGGATAGCTAGTCGCCTCGGAACGGGGCCGTCGGTTATAACCACGATACTGCTCGACAATTGCAGGATGCCGCGAAACCGATCCGAGCAACAAAAGGCGCGCATGGGACGCGCAACGCCAGATCAAATTGCGCACCTGACCAAAAAAGCGCACCAAGCCGCCACTGGTCGGAAAAGGTCTCACGCTGAAAAGATCAAAGCGGCTAACTCGCGTAATCGCATCATCTCTCCATATGAAATTCGAGTTGCGGAGGCCTTCCGAGATTTTGCTATTGAATTTGATGCCCAAAGCCCCATAGGCCCCTACAATTGCGACTTCACCATCGGCCCCGTCGCCGTGGAAATCTGGGGCGGAAATTGGCACTTTAGCGGAAAACACGCCGCCATGTGCGAGGAACGTTTCCGCTACATCGGAAATGCTGGGTTTGGTATTGTCGTCTTGTGCGTCAACAGAACTCATCGCCTCACCGACAACGCGACAAGCAATCTTGTGCGAGAAATCCAAATCGCCCGCCGCGACCCATCCTTTATCGGTAAGTACAGGATGATTTGGGGTGCAGGAAAGTTTGCGATTACCAGAAGTCTTGATGATAATGATTTCTCCATTGAACCACCGTTTACTAGCACCCGTGATGCTAGGACTGGCCGATATAAGACTGTCGCCCGTTAAGCAATTGATATGCGCGGGCGGTCTTGGCCCTTCGCCCACCAGGTAAATCTCGCCATCCCTAGCGCGGCAAATTGAGCTTGTGCGGTGATCCAGAACGGAAACCCATTGCTCCCCATTGATGCGCGGGTTTTGCTTGTAGGTGCGGGTTCTGGCGGCGTTAGACGTGTGCGCAACAGCGGTGCGAACCATCGCCTCGGCACCGCGCCTGGAAATGTCCATGACGCCTTGCCGTGACCGCGTACCGCGTATCTGGCGCGCAATTTCGATTGATCCTAGGCCATCAACATAGCCCTGCCGGATCGTTTGGCGCACCCTTGCCGCCGTGTTGGCAGGAAGCGCTGTCAGCCAATCGCGCAATAGCCTGCCCTGGAATGGCCGCGAATACATCGCTGACCACAAGTCAGCATCAGACGGAACGCCCATGTCAGCGACCAAGCCAGCGCGTGTGACAGCGTTCGCCGTCCATTCGGCTTCGTAAACTGCAAACTGTTCAAGCGCATCCGCAATGCGTGGGGTGATCTCGCCGTAGCCATCATTCACGATGCGGCGCACCTGAACTAGCAGCCGGTCCAATTCGCGCCGGGTCATGCTCTCAAGGTCGGATGCAGCAATATAGGTGAACAGATCATTTGACACGCCATTGACCAGCGCCACAATCTCGCGCACAACGCGCGCCTTGTATCGCTCTATGTAGATCGCATGTCGGACGTTCGCGCTATAGAACGTCATTACTCAAGACCCGTGCTATCCTGTTCGATCAATTCGGCGTCATCATCAGCATCGAAGTTTTCCGCCAAGATGCCGCGCCGCATTGCTTCTGCAACATATGCCTCGCGGCTGATAGCGCCGCTGTTATACATGTCCCGCACGTCAGAGAAGGTCAGATGACCCATAACGCTAAAGTCCTTGTGGACCACAACCGACGTGTCAATGCCGCTAAGACCGCCCATGTCAGCCATCCAGCCAAGGGCGATTTCGAGCGCGTCCTTCAGGTTGTCAGCCCACGACCGCAGGCGCGAAGTTGACTTGTTCTCGTCAATTGCATCGCCTGTCGCGGTGCTGACGCCTGTGCGCGACATGATTAGCTGCAAGCCCATCCATTGCATTTGCTTCTCAAGGTCGCGCAGTTCGTCGCTGCCCTTCTCGATGCCGCTGCCGGTGATCTCTGCCCACTCAAGAGCCGCCATTTCGTTATTGCTGTGGAAGGCATAGCCAGCGGAGTTGACCACCGCGCCACCATCGACCTCGATGCCTTTCAACAAAAGCAGCGGCGACAGAGCTTTGTGTAGGCAATTGCTTTTGTCCGACTGCACCCGCCAATGTGCAAGGTTCAATTCGGCAATGTCTGCCAGCGGCGGATCGGCCCGCATGAACCCGGTTCGGCCCGTGTAGACCGGAACCACTTGGATTTGGTCCATGTCAGTCGCGTATTCTTCGACCTGGATAAACTCGTGATCTGACTTGTCACGCTTTTGATAGAGCCTGACCACGACGCGCCCATTCTCAAGGAACAGCGCCCGCACCTGTTCAATGGTTTCGTCGGAAAACTCACCGCGATCCGGCTTGGCGACTTGTTCCATGATGCGGAATTGCGTCAGAACCGGCGCGTTGGCAATGTTATCCCACTTCCATCCGAGAACGGACGCAATAGGCAGTTGAACCATGTAGGGCCGAAGGTTCAGCGCCTGCGCCTGACCGCGCGTCACACCGCCAGGGCGGGGCGGGGCGTCCACCATGATAAACGAAATGCCCGCTTCAATAGCCGCCTTGAATGCGTCGTCTGCAAAGTTGGACAGGTCGCGGCCTTCAAGGTCCACATTCTGGCACCACTCAAAAAGCTGGCCTTCCTGGTCCTCAAGAACAACTGGCTTTTCAAAGATGCGGCCCGCCATGTCATCGCGGGCCTTCTTGACGCCATTAAATAGCCATGTGCTTGCAACGCGGGCGCTGTAGTCCTCGTCGTTTTCCATAGCGAATTTCGGCAGGTAGCGGGTGCGCAGCTTGCGCATATGCTCACCACCCTCCACCACGTCACGGATTGGCGCGGATGCCTCAAGCATCGCTTGCACTTCGGCGCTCACCTCATGGACTTTTGTCATAGATCAATGCTGCCCTTCGCCACATACTTTGCAAAGTCATATCACAAATTTGCTAACCTGCAAACTAGATGCGAATTTGCACCTTGCCGCCAGCCTGTGCCTTGATGATCGGCGCAAGGGCATAGCGCAAAGCGTCTGGCGCGTGATTGTTGGCGTCCAAAAGATCGGGCAGAATGTCGCCGGTGTTTCGGTCTATCTTGTGCGAATACAGTCTGAAATCGCGCGCCGTGTTGGGGCAATCCGGGTGAATGACAATGCACTTGAACCCGCGAAGAAACCTTACGCCTTCCTCAACACTGTTCGGCCATTTTTTGACAGGCTCGATACGCGGCAAGCCGTTGCGCGATAGGTAGCTGATCGTTTTCGGTTCCGCGCTG
>Ga0208767_1001709_pt1 | contig 17150 bp, 10 predicted proteins | sample VirMetDEL_Mar_21_FD_184514 | JGI IMG/M metagenome (GOLD analysis project Ga0208767, IMG submission 184514) | Aqueous microbial communities from the Delaware River and Bay under freshwater to marine salinity gradient to study organic matter... | ecosystem: Environmental > Aquatic > Marine >... | reverse complement strand
GAACAACTACAGTATATGACCAAATGTTAGGATCAAATATTAGAAGACCTTTCTTACACGTAAGATATAGAGCTTCTGAAACTGAAGACAGAAGAATGAAGTCTTGGGTAACTGGTTCTGTAGGCGGTGCGTATACTGACACTTTAGATGCGATGACTGTAAGTTTCTTATCTGAAAGATGTTTAGTAACTCAAGCTGCAAACAATTTCGTATTGTTTAAAGGAGCTTAATAATTATATAAAGTGGAGGGCTGGCGCTCTCCACTTATTAACTTTTAATAATAAGAGCTGGCGCTCTTAAAAAAAATATAAATTATGAATTTCATACGAATGAGAGCAGCTGCTTTTGGATCTAATCGAGTAGAAAGAGATCTTTTAATAGCGGTTGATGGAGTTATTGATATACAAACAGTAGCCAATAATATAAAGATTATCTATGATACAGTGTTTTTAACAAACAACGCGGCGCAAACAATTTTTACAAATATTGCTATAAGTGGTTACACTCCTACAGCTAATGACAAAGCTAATTTGATTGCAGCTATAGAAGAGTCTGTAAAAGCACCGAATTCTATACCCTACTTTACGTTAGAGGACGATACCAAAAAAGCAAATTATGCTTATGCTGCGAATATTGATAAACCTGTTTAAAAAAGAGAAATTATGGCAAATTATATAAAAGTACCTTTAGCGGTAAACCCTCCAAGAAGCTTTGCTGCTGCAATAACAATTGCTGGATCTAGATTATCTGGCGGTGGAACAATTGCTTCTGGAACTGCATCACCAGCTACAGCTACAACAGTAGTTCCTGTGGGAGGAACTAATGCAACATTTACAGGTGTAGCCACTGGCACAGCTATTGCTAACATGACCTTAACAATAGCGGTTGCTGGTGAAGGATATAAAGTAGGCGACGTTGTAACTGTTGCTGCACAATCAACAGGTGGACAAACCACTTGGAGTGCTCCAATAACTTTTACAATTACAAAAGCTGACTTAATAGAGTCTGATGGAACAGTTACAAATGATTATGTGTTAATTGATATTGACAAGGTTTTATGCGTAGATCCATTTCAAAGTGGAATTAACTTCTACCAAAATATACCTAGTTTAAACACTACACAAACTCCACCTGAGAGACCTCAGCAATTAAAACTAAAACTAGATCATCCTAGTGTAAACCCTGAATTGGAATTGGCGGCTAGAGACGTTGCAGACGCAATGGTTAAAGCTATCCAAGCTCCTAACAGTGTCCCTGTAGTAGTTTGGTCAGATCCTGACATAGAAGCTTTAACTTTAGAGCAGTCTGCGTAAGGACATAAAAACAATGATCCCGCTTCGGCGGGGTCTTTTTAATTATTATATTATATTATATTATGGAAACAAAAGAAAAAAAATCTTCTAAAGTAGTAGACACTTGGGAGTATAAAGATAGAAATTATTATTTATTAGGAAACAAAGAACCTTTAACGTATACTTTACCAAGTAGACATTCAAAGAGATATCCTTTAGTTTGGTTTGATGAAGAACTAGGATATGAAAGAGAGCTTAGATATGCTACTAATCAACAAAGCGTTTTTGTAGATGAGCAAAAAGGCAACGTAACTCTTAAGCATATTGTATTTGAAAAAGGTCATTTATTAGTACCTAAAGAAAAAAGAAATCTTCAACAATTTTTAGCAAAACACCCACACTCTAATTTAATATTTAAAGAGCATGATGAGGTTGTTGTAGCTGAAGATGAGTTTGACTATTTAGAAATGGAGATAGCAGCCATGAACTTAGCTTATGATATGGATATTGAAAAAGCAGAAGCTATATTAAGAGTTGAAGTTGGCACAGCAGTCTCTAAACTAAGTTCTAAAGAGTTAAAAAGAGATATATTAGTTTTTGCAAAAAGAAATCCAAGACTATTAATAGAATTATCTCAAGATGAAAATGTAGAGCTAAGAAACTTTGCTATAAAAGCTGTAGAAGCTAGAATAATAACTTTAGCTGATGATCAACGAACTTTTAAATGGGCAAGTAATGGTAAAAAATTAATGACCGTACCTTTTGAAGAAAATACTTACTCAGCTATAGCTGCGTGGTTTAAAACAGATGAAGGACTTGAAGTTTATAAGTCTATACAGAAAAAGTTAAGATAACAAGTGATTATAAATTAGGGTGGTATTTCGCCACCCTTTTTTTTTAAAAATATTAAAATGGCAATAAACGTAAACACTGTATATACAACTGTACTAAGTATTTTAAATAAAGAGCAAAGAGGATATATAACGCCTGATGAGTTCAATAAGCTAGGCACTCAAGTACAATTAGAAATCTTTGAAAAGTTTTTTGAAGATTATAACCAGTACATACGTATGCCAAAAACAGATGTAGAGTTTGCATCAAGAATGGATCATATACGTGAAGAATTTCAAGTATTTGAAAAAAGTGAGTCAGCTTATAATCCTGCTGCTCAAACAAATAATATTTATACTCAACCTCAAGATCTACATAGATTTGGTTCAGTAAATTACAATAAAGGAATAAACTCTCCTGAAATAGAAATAGTAAGTGCTAGAGAATACACACAGCAAATACTTTCTCCTTTGACACAACCGTCGTCAAATTTTCCTATAGCTAAATACAAAGAAGATAAGATTACTGTATATCCTACAGTTACCAACGCTTATGCTACAACTGATGTAACTTTTAATTATATTAAAAAACCATCAGACGTGAGATGGGGTTATACTATTGGAAGTTTAGGACAATATATTTATGATTCTAGAGTTTATGATGCTACTGCTGTAGCTTTAGGTAGTTTAACTTCTTCTACAAATTTTGGCGGGTTTGAAGCTAGCTCTGGAACATACCCGTTAGTTCAAGGAGCGCTTGGAACTAATTTTACTACTAGTGGGTCAGGTACAGGTTTAGAAATTTCAGTTAATATTATAGGCACTAACCCTGTTGTTTTATCAAGTGCTACTGCTTCTATTACTGTAACTGCTTCTGGAAATGGGTATGCTGTAAACGATACTATAACAATACCCTCTACAGCTATTACTGGGCTAACAGGTCCTATTGTTATAACTTTAACTGCTGCTAATTTAATGGGAGCAACAGGTCAAGGTTCTATAGACTTTGAGTTAAGCAGCTCTCAACAAACAGAATCAGTTTTAAATATTTTAATGTACTCTGGTATAATAATAAGAGAAACTCAAATAAGTCAAATGGCTGCTAGTATGGCAAAACAAGAAGAAGACAATTCAAAAAGATAATAAAAAATGGGATTAATAAAAGAAACAAATGCTCAGTACTATTCTGGAGAAGACTTCGTAACCTCTACAGGTCAAACAACTATTACTTCCCCTTTTAACGTGCCTTTAAACGATGCTGGTGGAGGTAATCCTGCTTCTATAGCTAATTACGTAGTAGCCGTTAATAGTGCTTTAAATCCTAATACTTACACTGATTTAACTATTGGAACATATAGTGTATTTCAAAATACAATAACTATACCTGCTCAAGCTGTTGGCTTAATAATTAGAGTTAGATTAATACAACAAAGCATATGGGACAATTATAATAGCTATGCATATTTAAGTCTTAAAGATGTAGTAAACAATTTCATGGTAGGTTATGTTGGGTTAGATAAGGTAATACCTAGAGTAAAAAGATCTGACGTTATATTCCACGCAAAAAGAGGTTTACAAGAATTTAGTTATGATACGTTAAAATCTGTTAATCAATTAGAACTATCTATACCTCCTAGCTTATCTTTAGCTATACCTCAAGACTATGTTAATTATGTTCAGTTGTCATGGGTTGATACTTCTGGAGTTAAGCATATAATATATCCTACTAGATTAACAAGTAATCCTACACCTTTATTACAAGATAGCGAAGGCGTTCCAGTTCAAGGTAATTGGGGTGAAAATCTTGAGCCAGCTCAATCTGAAACAGATATTAGATGGGCTTCTAATAACAATTTAAACATTACAGGTCAAATAACCAATAGTCAAATAACTAATTATGCTAATGTTTATAACTGGTCATGGTGGAAGACAGCTTATGGGCAGAGATATGGTTTGGAACCTGAGACCTCTCAAAAAAATGGATGGTTTACTATAAATGAAAGAGAAGGGAAATTTAGTTTTTCAAGTGATTTAGCTAATCAAATAATAATACTAGAATATGTTTCTGATGGATTAGCTTATGATATGGACAGCAAGATACCTAAGATGGCAGAAGAAGCTTTGTACATGCATATAGCTTATTCAATACTAGCTGGTAGAGCTAATGTTCAAGAATATATAGTACAAAGATTTAAAAAAGACAGACGTGCTCAACTTAGAAATGCTAAAATAAGATTAAGTAACATTAAAATAGAAGAGTTTACACAAGTGATGAGAGGTAAATCTAAATGGATTAAACATTAATAATATGGGTAACGTACAAAACACTTTCATCAAATCTAAGATGAACAAAGACTTAGATGATAGATTGTTAAGTAAAGGTGAATATAGAAATGCTGAAAATGTTAGTGTTAGCCGATCTGAATCAGCTGACGTAGGTGCTTTAGAAAATGTTTTAGGAAATTTAAACATAAATACATTTACTAGTGAACCTGGTGTAGTAGCTATTGGTAGCTACATGGATGAGTCTACCGATATGATATATGTTTTTCTTACAAATTATTCTGACACATCTAATGACTCTTTATCTAATACAGCTCCTAAATCAGCGTATTGTAGTATATGCATGTACAATGTTAACTCTAGTACATCACAAACATTAGTTAAAGGAAGTTTCTTAAATTTTTCTACTACACATAGCATGTATGGTATAAACGTTATAGAACAACTATTATTTTGGACTGATAATAGAAATCAACCTAGAAAAATAAATGTTAATTTAGCTTCTAGCGCTGATGCTACATCACCATACCCTCATTATTACAATGAAGAACAAATATCTTTAGCAAAGTATTATCCCTATAATGTTCCTACTTTATGGGATAAGATTGACAATATTACTTGCTCCTCAACTGCTGGTGGCGTAGTTACATTATCTGTCGCGAGTTCTGTCATAAAAGAAGGTATGTATATTAAGTTGAGTGGCAATAATTCCGCTGGAGATCCTCAGTCACAAAATATACGTGTAAGTGAAGTATTAGGATCACTACCTACAACGGATTTGATTGTTCAATCTACAGTTGCAGCTGATTTAATTTGGAGTAGTCAAGACGTAACTATTTACTATCCTACTAGCAAAAATAAAGCTACAGAATTTCTAGCTCCATCTACCTATGGAATGCTAACCAATAATGTTAGTTCAGGAACAACTGGTCCATTAAACATTACGCTACCCGTGTCTTCAGCTGGATTAGCTAATATTGAACCAAAAGTTGGGTGGAATATAATATCAGATACACTACAAGAGGATACAAAGATTCAATCTATTGATCCTTCATCCGTTTTTCCTAATTTAATAATAACACTATCAAAAGCGTCAGTAAATAATTCTGTTGGTAGAGATCAGTATTTATTTGCTTCTCCAAATCCTAACTATGATTCCGAATGGGCAGGTGATGAAGATTTTTTGTCAGATAAGTTTGTTAGATTTGCTTATAGATATAAATTTGAAGATGGAGAATATTCTTTAATATCACCTTATACTCAACCTGCTTTTATACCTAAGCAAGATGGATATATAACTTCTTTACCTGGTAATTTTGAAAATGTACTAACTGCTTCACCAATTGGTAGTTTACAAAGATTGAGTCTATTATTGTCTCAAGAAGAACAAATTGGTAATTCTACTATTATAGATTTTTTTGAAAACAAAGTACAAAATGTATCTTTAAATATAGAAACACCTTATGCTGTAAACACTTTAGCTAATGCTTTAAAAGTTTCTGATATTGAGATTTTATATAAAGAATCTGATGCTTTAGCTGTAAAAGTTTTAGATACTATTCCAGTAACTGATCTATCTATTACTAGTAATTCTACGACTAACTACTTATACAACTACGAGTCTAGAAAACCTATAAAAACATTAACAGAAGCTGACACAGTTAGAGTTTATGATAAAATACCAGTACGTTCTAAAACACAATCAGTAACTGGAAATAGAGTCGTATTAGGAAACTTTAGAGATAAACACTCTTCTCCTAGTACTTTAGATTTTTATGTAGGTGTATCTCCTAAGCTACAACCTTTTGAATCTAATACAAGTTATTCGTCTGTAGCATATCCTAACCATACACTAAAGCAAAACAGATCTTATCAAATAGGTATAGTTTTACAAGACAAATACGGAAGATCATCCGATGTTATATTGTCCTCTGCAACTGATGAAAGAGTTGAATTTCCAGCTAGCTCAAATCAATACTATGGAGGTTCTACCGTGTATGCTCCATATAAAAGTATATATTCTAATCCTGCGTGGAGTGATAATGACTTATGGAATTGGTTTGGTGATAGTTTAAAAGTTTTAATTCAAAACCCTATACCAAGTGTAATATCTAATGTTCCTGGATATCCTGGATTATATAAAAGTGGTGAAATAGACTCAGTAGCGAGTAATCCAACTGGACCACCGGTATTAGATGAGTTTATATTAGCTGGTGATTGGGACTCTGATATAGAAGTAGGTGATATAGTTGAAGGAATAGATAGCTCTTCAGACGCGTTTTCTGTAAGTATAATAGCAATAGATATACCTAATAAAACTATTACGTTATCTGAAGATGTAACAATAAGCGCTTCTACTTCTATAAAAATATACGGTAGATCAAATGAGACAGGATATTACTCTTATAAAGTAGTAGTTAAACAAACTTCACAAGATTATTACAATGTTTATTGTCCAGCTCCTTTAGCTGGATCACCTAACATAGAAACAGATCAAACAGAAAAAACTATTATTACATTACTAGCTGACAACATAAATAAAGTTCCTGCAGACTTAGCTAAAGTATCTCCAGTTCAAACACAGTTTAGAACCAGCGATGAGGTTCTTTTTCCACGAATAGCTGGTTTAAAAGATAATAATTTTAGTCGTCAATACTATTTAGGCACTAAGTTCTTCCCTGTTAATACTATAGGTAAAATGACTGATGTTGGTATTGAGATAGATATAAATGCGCCTGCATCTACACCTGGTATATATACTCCTAATAGTAATCCTTCATTAGGTATTTTAAATACTACTGGAACTACTTACGGCAATTTATATGGAAGTAATATTTGGGGACATAGTTTATTTGGGTCATTTACGCCGTCTCCAGGACCAACATTTTATTATTACTTGTCTGATCCAAGACCAGTGTGGGAAGTACAAACTAGTTCTGGAACTATAGAAAATGATTCTCCTGTAGATTGGAGTGCAGTGCAAGATACGTTTCCTATTACTGGTGTAGGTTTTGGCATGACAGTTCAAGTTTTATCTAATAGTACAGCTGAGGATAGAGATGATTTAGACGAACTTACAATAAGAGTAGTAAACGGTGGGAGTGGATATTTACCAGGAGACAAAATTAAAATAGCTAAACAACCAAATACAGTTGGTTCTTTTGGATGTTCATGGTCAGAACCTTTTATTATAACAATAGCTCCAGACGATATAAATATACCACAAGAAGGAAGACCTTTAGGCGTATTAGAGGTTAAGCCAAAAGAGTCAGCTTTAGATATATATTGGGAGACTTCTACAATGGGATTAATATCTACTTTAAATAAAGATATTCAAGAAGCAAACGCTCCTTATCAACCTACAGATTTAGACTTTGTAGCTTTAGGTCCAAAAGGAGGTATATTTAAATATGAAGAAAACGATGTTGTTAATACTACTATTTCTCAGTTCAAAATTAATAGACAAGATGGAACTCAATTAGTTTCTGCCACTGCTAGCTTAACTAGAGTTTTAGATGGTAATGGAACCAATGTAACTAATAATTTTGCCTTAAATACTGGTGGAGGTGGGACTTTTTCTTTATCTAACAGTGTACCTAATTACTTTAAGCAAGATCTTCCTTCTAATTCTTATAGTTTTACAATAGATGTAGTTAATACTGTTTCCGGATTACCTTATAGTAATACTTTTTTAATAGATGGTTCTTTAACAAACATTACCCCATCTTTTACGGTTTGTCCAGCACCTGTTACTTCAACAACCGATAATAATTATGTATTCACTCTTAAAGCTGTAAATGGAGCAGCTGGTGATCAAGCTTCTAAACAATTGCAATGGAGTCAAAGTGACACAAATAATAATTGGATATTCTTAGATCCTATATCCGGAGCTGAGGCTAGTACTGGTTTATTTAATCAACAAAGAATACAATTAAACAACGTAGCAGATGGCACATATGTTAACAGTATAACTGTAACCGACGCTAGTGGTAATGGTTTAGTTAGTGCTTCTTGTGATTTAACTATAACAGTTCAAACTACATTTGCTAGTTAAATATGTATAAATACAAGTGATTATAAATTATGGCAATATTATTAGAAGTAGATTATTTTAATTCTTACTGGGTAAAGAAACTTACAGGCAATGGAGTAGCATACGCTGGCTCTAACAAACCTGTTGATCTTCCAGATGTAATGGCTATAAATCCAGGTGTAGCATATCCTGGTATAACTAAGTCATCTGAAAAGAATTTTTACATAGAAGAAGGAAGAATAAAGGGAGGTTACAATAACTTAGCCACAGATTATGGTGTTAAAGCTTATTTAAACGAGCCAGAACCTATACAACAACATAGGTTTAATTCTTTAATATATTCCGGTGTATATAATTCTAGAACAGGAGTTAATAATACTAATGTGTTTTCAGTGGCTGATGATTTGATAAGATCAGCGGATCCTGTTAATGGACCTATTCAAAAGACATATGCTGAAGACACTAACTTAATAGTACTTCAAAGAGATAAATGTAGTAGAGCATTAATAGATAAAGATACTATATACACAACTGAAGGTGGTACTCAAACTCAAGCCGCTAATAAAGTAATAGGACAAATAGTTCCTTACACTGGAGAGTACGGTATTAGCAATAATCCAGAATCTTTTGCTGTATATGGTTATAGAAAGTATTTTACTGATAAAGACCGTAATGCTGTAATGAGGTTGTCTAATGATGGTTTAACCGAAATTAGTGCGTATGGTATGACTGATTACTTTAGAGATGAGTTTGCTACGATAAGTGATGTAGGTATAGATTATAATGTAGACGCTAGCTTATCTGCAAATTCTTCAAGTACTAACACTACTTTTAAAATCGAAACTTCTACTTTAACTGGAGTAATAACTCCTGGAATGTCATGTTCTTATAGTGTTAATAATGGAAGTACTTGGGTTAATACAGGTGGTTTTGTAGTAAAAACATTAATAGACGGAACGGATACAATAGTTTATTTGTCAGAATTATTTGTGACAATAAGTGTTCCAACACCTCCAACTACAAACAATAACTTAATAAGATTTTATTATTCTACAACAGGTAAAATGATAGGCGGATGGGATATACATAATAAAAACTATGTATTGTCTATGCAAACAAATCCTTCATCTATAAGTACTTCAGTTGATACATATAATACTTTGTGTTTTGACGAGCAAATAAACGGCTGGGTAAGCTTTTACACTTATAAACCTACTCTAATGGGTAGTTTAAGAAATAAGTTTTATTCTTTAGATAACTCTCAGTTGTATCAACATTACGACGATACTGTTCAAAATAATAGAGGATTGTTTTATGGAGTTAGAAACCCATCTAATGTAACTTTTGTTTTTAATCCAAACCCTTCTAATGTTAAAGTATTTAAGACAATATCTTATGAAGGAAGTAATGGATGGGAAGTTAATTCGTTTGTGTCTGGACTGGAACAACCAAACCCAAGCACTAGTAATCCAGGCTCTTATATATCTAATCAGGATACTTCTAACAAAGTATATAGCTACGAAGAAGGTTTATATACTGACTCAGTAACTGGACAGCCTCAGCGCGCAGGATTTGACAGGAAAGAAAACAGATATGTTGCTAACTTAGTTTCTAGTTCTATAGCTAGAGCAGGTGAAGTAAGATTTGGATCTGACATGACGGGTATAAAAGGATATTTTGCTACAGTGACTATTGAAACAGATAACAGTACTCAATTAGGTGGAGCTAAAGAACTATGGGCAGTTTCATCAGACTTTGCTCAATCATCATAATAAAATTAAATGAAAAGTAAAACATCTAACGAATTAAAAAAAATTATTTCAGGAGCAGGTGTATTAAGTAAAAAAGACTTTAGAAGTAAAATGATAAAATTTCAAGATCAGTTTGCTAATCATGAGTTTTCAGTAATAAGAAAGTCTTTTGCCGAAGGAGATGATTTAGATTCGTTTGAAGGCGGAAGTTTAGAGCATGAGTTCGGAGATGGCACATATATTAGAAAAATAACAATGCCTAAAGGAACTATGCACCTGAGCGCTATTCATTTAGTTACTCATCCTTTTTTTGTAATGGAAGGAAAAGCAACAGTTATTTCTGATGAAGGTGTTTTTGAAATTGAAGCACCGTACCATGGTATGACAAAGCCTGGTACTCAAAGAATTTTGTATATAAAAGAAACTATGGTATGGATAACAGTACATCCTACTAATAAGAAAGATGTAGAACAAGTGGTTGATGATGTAATAGCGAAAGACTATAATCACCCAAAATTAAAACTAAAATAATATGGCATTTGGTATAGGCGCAATCACAGCCGCTGTTATAGCAGCTCCAGCAGTTATAGGAGCAATAGACGCAGGCGTAAAAAAACATAAATCTAACAAAGAAGCTGACGAAGCTGCTGATGCATTAGATCAAATAAACTCTTTAAAAGAAAGTAGACAAGACGTGATAGATAAATCTGATGACATCAGAGCTCTAAAAGCTCAAGTAAGTAATCCTTATGCTAATCTAACCGTTGCTACTCAAGCCGCTGAAATGCAAGCAGAGCAAACTGACATGGCGCTAGCAAATAGTTTAGACGCAATGATGAGTTCAGGTGCTTCTGCAGGTGGCGCAACTGCTTTAGCTAGAGCAGCAATGCAAAGTAAAAAAGGTATAGCAGCAAGTATAGAAGCTCAAGAGTCTGCTAATATTATGAAAGCAGCAGAAGGTGAAGAAAAAGCAGCAGCTGAAAGAATGGCGTTGGAAAAAGGAGCTTTATCTGAAGAAGTCAATGTATATAATAGACAAGAGCAGAGAGATTTAGACGAGTTAGCTAGATTAGAAGAAAAAGAAGATTATCATACTATGAGAGGAGATAACTTAAGTGACGCATCTACAGAGGCTTTTATGTCTGGTTTGTCAGGTAGTGCTCAAATTGCTGCAGATGCATATTTGTGAGAAAATCAAACAAAAAATAAATAAATAAAAATAAGATGGCATTAACAGCAACAGGAGGTAATTTAATAGCGGCATCACAAGCTAGAACATCTAAATTAGTAAGTGGTATTACTGGTACAATAAATAGATTAGCACAAGAGCAAAAAGCAGAAAACGAAGCACAAAATAGATTAACACGTGAAGCTAATGCATATACAGCTAATTTTGTTGAAGTATACTCTAAATCAGAAAAATCTTCTAATGTACAGTTTAATGAAGGAGCTAGAAAATGGGTTACCCAAGCAGCATCAAAGCAAAACAAAATGTATATGGAAGCTTATGGGCCAAATGGCACACCAGAGCTTAGAGATGCTTTAAGACTTCAACAACTTATGGACAATCAAGCATTGACCGACATGGGTGTTTTGATGGTTAAAGGTAATGAAATGAACAAGAAAATTGAAGCAAATAGAATCGGTGTTAATAAACAGGTTGAGTTAGGTAGATTTGTAAGAGGTTCTTCTACAGATTATTTAAACACTTTTCAAGGCTTGAGCATGAACCAATTTAACGAAGATGGAGTAAATTTTAAAACAGATGAAAATGGCCAGATTAGTCTTGTTGGAAAGTTAAAGAATGGGCAAGATATTAATAGAAACATAACAGCTGATGCAGCCGCTACTTCTAATGGTATCGAAGAAATAGAATCTATAGGTGAAGATGATTTAATAGAAAAAACACTTGGTGACAAATGGAATAATGACAAAACTGGATTAAAAAAACATTTTCTAGGCCAAACTAAAGACTTTACCACATATAGTAAAGATGGTTTAACAAAAACAACTACAACAAGAAGTGTTTACGATGCTGAAAGTATTAAAAAGTCTTTATTAACTGACTATAAATCTAAACTAAATGCAGACATAAGAAATTCTGGATTTGGTAAAACTTGGGATCAATTATACAGAGGCGGCTATATAAAAGATGAAGATGGAAATCAAATGATTGAAGGAGATTTAGCTTGGAAAACCATAAAAGATATAAATCAAGGGATATACAACAAGGCTGCTGACACGAATGACGATAATGAAATATCTGATGAAGAGCTTAAGGAATTCAAAGAAAGAACAGAAAATGCTGCTAGAAGAGGTTTAGCTAACTATTATTCAGAGATGCTAGCTCCTCAAAATGATGAAAACTTAGATACTAAAACTATTAAGATGCATAGTCTTAGCCAATACACTAACCAACAGAAACAAGCATTTGAAGAAGACAAAGATTCGTACTATAAATTTACAGAAGACATTGACAAGAAGAACTACAAAGGCGATCCTGCAGGAATAGTTAAAGTATTAAACGAGACTAGAACTGCTGCTCAAAGATCAAAAGATAATCCAACACAGAATCAAAAATACATGACTGGAAAAGAGTATAATGAAATTAATCCACCTGAAGGTATGTTTGAGAAAGGTTTGCCTGAAGGCAGTATAGTAAAAATGATAGGTTACGATAAACCTGTTATTGTTATGACAGCAGACGAGGTTAAAACATCAAACCAAGCAGAACTTAATAACTTAATATTTGACGTTAGTGGATATGATGGAGCAGCTAAAGGTTATTTTAACATACTTGATCAAAGTATACAAGATGAAACCCGCACGTTCGACACACAAAAAGCGGCAGAAGAAGCTTATGGTGTTGGAAATGTTATAAAAATTAATGGAATCTTTAGAAAAAATAAATAAAATATAATGGAAGAAATATACTTGATTGACGGTATAGAAAACACTTTAGCTGAAATGCAAGCAGCAGCAGCAGCTTCTCGAATGGAACTTACTGATTATATAGCCGCTACTGGTGCTGTTAAAAAGCAAGCAGAAGAAGAAGTGGAAAAGCAAGAAGCTACAGCGGTGGATGCTGCGGAAGTTGTAGCGGAAGATGTAGCAGTAGAAGAGAGTACGGATTTAGAGTCGGTAGATACTTCATTGGATTCTCCATATCTTAGTGCCGGAAATGTAGGTAAATTTTTAGGTTATAGAAATTCATTCAATCCAACCAGTTCTTTAGAAGAGTTAGCACAATCAAGCATTGAGCAAGAAGAGGAAGAAGATTTTATTTTAAACCCTGATTTAGATTATCAAACAGGTAAAGATGAATATGGTAGAGAACGTGATGGATCTATAGAAGATGCATTAGACGATGCTAATCCTGGAAGCTATGGTGTTACAGGACAAGATGTTGTAGATAATTACGTTCGTAATCAAAAAACAATTCAAAAGGATAGAGAAAGAATAGAACAAGAAGCTAAAGATTTAGAGAAAAGAAGAAATAAGCTTGAGTTAGCAGAAAAATATGCTGGATTTCCAACTCATAGAGAATTTTGGACGAACAATGAAAAGCAACAAAGAAACGAGGATGAAAGAATAGCCTATGAAAAAGCTTATGAAGAAAATCAATTAGAACTTGAAGCTTTAGTTGATGAAGAGTCTAGATTTTATAGGTATAAAAGTAAAGAAGCTTATAATGAGGAAATAGCTGCAAATCCTTTGTTAAATTCTAAATTAACAGTAGACGAACAAGTTGCAGCATACCAAAATGATTTAAATGCTGTTAGAGATTTAAACACTACTGATGCAGAGAAAGCAAGATTAATGCTTCAGTTACCGGTTCCTAGGTTAGTAAACATAAAATATGATTCTAAAAGTCAAACAACTAATGTTATTCCTAAACCAGAAATTGTTAATACAGTTAAGTCATCTTTAGGGGTGATAAAAAACGATATGAGTTCAGACATTGTAGAGCGAAAAATTGTTGGGGCTGTTGATAGCTTAATGGAAAATAATCCGATTGTAAGTCTAATTAATAAAACTATTAACGCTAAATACGAGAGTAGAATAGAAGCAGAGCTAAAAAGAATAAACGACTTACCTATTACTAATTTAGAAAAAACCGAGCTTATGGCTCGATTCAGTAAGCGAGAGGAGTTTTTAGAAAACCAAGAGTTAAAATCAAATCAAAATTTAATAGACTTTAGATCAGATTATACTTTAATAGCTAGTGAAGCAGCTGCTGAAAGTAATAAGGAATGGAAAAGAGCCAATAATGTAATACTAGCTGGTGTTGATTTTGCAAGATACAAAACAAGTGGTGTTCCAATAGTGGCTGGTGCTGTAGATTTTGGAACAAGTATAATTGAGGGAGTATACAAAGCTTTAGGAATTAATGCTCCTATTACTGCTAATCAAATAACTATATCAAGTAGTCAGTTAGGTGCAGAGAGAACAGCTGGTGAAATAGCTATGGCTAAAAGAATGAATCCTAAAGACATTATTAATGTTGAAGTAAGTGGTTTTTATGGTGAAGAAGTTATTGGTGATATTAAAAGTGTAGACACTCCTAATGGGGAAAAAGGTTTTGATGTTTTAGACGAAAGAGGTAAATCAACAAATACTGCTGATTACAGAGGGAAGACTAAAAAAATGACTGTAGCTGAGTATTTAAAATATAAAGAAAGCCAAGCTGCGGGATATAAAAAAGATATAATAACCGATATAGAAGATATAGAAGGTTATGATAAATATGCAGAAATATTTGATCAAGTAGATTGGGATGAGGGCATGACTTTCAAAAATGCAGGTATGGCTGTAGGAGAAACTCTTCCACAAATGGGTGTTACTATGGCTGGTGCTGTAACTGGAAACCCTGTGCTAATCGCTCTTGGTACCGCAACTATGTTTGCTCAAGAATATGGTTCTATGTACTATGAGACTTTGTTGACTGGTTTAAGAGAAGAGTTAGGTACAGAACCTACTACTGAACAAATATACCAAGCGTTAGAAGAAGGCAAGTATGCAGATCAATCTGAAGCCGCTGCCTTTGCCGCTATTAGCACTTCTTTAGAGCAAACTGGTAACTTAGTAGGTGTTAGTAAAGCTTTTAAAGCTTTAGGTGTAACAGAAAAAACAGGTTTAAAATCTTTATTCAGAGGCGAGATAAAAGGTTTTTTAAAGAACACTGGTAAAACAGCTTTAATAGCTGGAGAGTCTGGTTTTGTTGAAGGATTAACAGAGGGTATGCAGCAAGGTGTTTCGCAATTAGGAACTGGGTATCAACTAGGAGGTTTAAAAGGTTTGTATGATTATGTCGACACTGACGAAATTATTGAAGCAGGAACCAGTGGTGCTGTAGTAGGTATTATTATACCTAGTTCTAAATCTTTTTATAGACAAACTAAAGTAGAAACTAGAGCTGCTTTAACTAAAGTAGCGGTTGGATTAGATATTAGTGGATTAGGAGAAAATTTAAAAAAAGCTGAGAAAGCTTTTAATAACGCAGTTCAAGGTGTCGATAGAAAAGTAGAGTTTGGTCAGATAACAGAAGAACAAGGTCGTGAAGAAAAAGAAGCAATATCAGATGTAAGAAACTCTACATTAAAAATGCCTAAAGAGTTTTATAGTTTTAATGAATCACAGCGTTCTTCTTATTTAGATGCAATGATTAGAAAACAAGAACTTGTTAGAAAAATCAAAAACCTTGATGATAATTTTACTCAAGAAGATAATGCAGAGCTAGATCAAGTAAATGAATATCTAAGAGGTTTAATTCAACGTCAAACTGGTACTGGAACAAAATCTTATGAAGTCTCTGATGCTATAAAGCCAACAGAGATTGTTGAAGAAGGATCTAAAGAAGATTTAGAAGGTAAAATAGCTGCTACTGATTTAGAGTTGTCAGCTATGGAGCAGGTTGAAAAATCCAGAAAAGAACTTGAAACTGTATCAAGAATAGCTTCGGAAGTAGGTGACAAAGACTTTACAGGCGAAAATGGTATTGGTGAAGGCAAAGCTGTAGAGGTTTTTGAAACTGCTGAAGAGCTAACTAATAGCTACAAAGCTTATGCTGAAAATCAAAAAGCTAAATTGCAGAATTATATCAATGCAATTGAAAACGCAGAAAAAGCTCCAGGTAAAACAATGTCTAAAGCTCTTGAGAGTTTAAAAAACGAAGTAGCACAAATAGATAACGACATAGCTAATGTTGGAAGATCTGACGGTTTTATTACTCCTAACGGTCAAATAGTAATAAATAAAGAAGTAGCGGCAAAAACAGGTGCTATATCAGCATCGTCGCATGAGCTGCTTCATAAGATTTTAAAGTCTGAATTTAGTGATAAATCTAGAGCGATAGAAATAGCTGATCAATTTAAGAAAACTTTAAGTAAAAAAGAGTTAAGAATTGTTCAAAGAAGAATAGACAACAACTATAGATACCAAAGAGATGAAGATGGTAGAATAATGTATGATGAGTTTGGTGCTATAGAAAATGATTATAAAGATTACGCTGAAGAGTACTTAACATCGTTCTCTGATGCTATAGCTAAGAAAGAAATTAAATGGTCTGACAACTTAGGTATGAGACTGTGGAACATGAAAGATTTTCTACTGAGTGGTTTCAGAAAAAAAGATTTTCCTAATATAAAATTTCAAAACGGAAGAGATGTTTATAATTTTATAAAAGATTATCAAAAAAATATTAAGAAAGACAGAATGTCTGAAAGAGCTAGATTAATGGCTGATGCAGGCAAAGGACTTGTTGCTGATACAAAGACTTCTAAGACTGATAAACCCACAGCACTGCAAGCTATTAATCAACTTGTTCCACAAGATATCAAAACTAAGGCAGATTACGATGCTTTTGTTAGTGATCGTAGAAAATTTCCAGCTTTGTTTAATGCTACATTCGACAGTCAAGAAGCACAAGCTTTTGGCATGAATATTGACCAAGATGGTGTGA
>Ga0208767_1001708_pt1 | contig 17151 bp, 29 predicted proteins | sample VirMetDEL_Mar_21_FD_184514 | JGI IMG/M metagenome (GOLD analysis project Ga0208767, IMG submission 184514) | Aqueous microbial communities from the Delaware River and Bay under freshwater to marine salinity gradient to study organic matter... | ecosystem: Environmental > Aquatic > Marine >... | reverse complement strand
AAGAAATTATGAGTAATCCTTGGGTACAAATGACACCTATATTAAAGAAATATGGGTATACTGAAGAACAAATTGAAGAAATGACTCTAGATGAGTTACATGAAATACTAGAACAAGATGAATAAAGATAAACCAGATTGTGACCACTGCGGTGCAGAATTAACCGTAGGTGATCACCCTAGCTGTTGTAGTAATTGCTGGGAAGAAAATGCAGAATACTATGAATAAAAGATTAAAACTAACAATAGATAAGTTTAATAAAATAAACTACAAAAAAGATAATTCTAAAAGAATTATTATAGGAACCTTAAAACCGAACTGTGACAACAGCCAGAAAAGATCTAAATAGTAACAGGCTTATGTCATATAATAACATGGAAAGAAAGTTTGAATACTTAATTAATAACCGCGTAATATGGAGAAGAGATCCTGTTACAGATATACCAGATATAGAAACAGATAAGTATTTGTTTTACAAAGATGGTACATACCAGTGTTATAATCTTTTCAGAAGTAAAGCTAAAATAACAACATATAGAAGTTTAAAATGGCACATGCTAGTATTATGGTATTTAAATCCTGATTGGGATGAGCACAAAGCTATGGATATAGCAACGTATATAACTGACAAGCAAAATGGTTTTGTTACTTTTAATATTAATAAATGGAATGTAGCTAGACTTATAGATGACTTAAGTGTTGTAGATTTAGAACATCCACCAACAAATAAACTTAGAAAAATTATATTTAAGTGGAATTGTGGTTTAACTAAATCAGAAAAACTAAGCATTGTAGGTCAATTAATAGGTAGAATGAACGGAGTTAAAAGCTCTGATATTTATGAAGCGATGTTACAAATTAATTACGAAGGCGATAAGATAATAATATCAAGACTTGCAAAGATGTTAAATGTAACACCAAGAACAATATACAGGCGTATGGATAAATATCCAGCCCTGAAAGAGGAAAAAGAATTACTAAACACTGAAAAATGAAAAGATTAATATATGATTTATACGATAAAAAGAAAATAACAAAAAAGGTAGCATTACAGCTATTAGACAAATGGAGTTACGGATATAATAAAAAAAGATACTAATATGAAAAAGTACAATATACAAAATTACGTTAGGTGGAAACATGATATGTCCGCCTCGTTAAACAGATTGCCAGACTTACCTTATGAAGAACTAAGTCGAGATCAACTAATAACAAAGTTTTTACCGCTTGTAGAAAATTTAGCTAGAAAATTTCCAACATCTCAAGCTGCTAGTGGCGTGTTAACTATAAATGATTTTATATCAATAGGTAACTACGGTCTAACAGCTGGCGTGGATAGAATAGAATGGGACACAATTCTAGAGGCAGAAGAACCATCAAAAAGACTTAAATCTTTTTTAGCTAAAAGAATTAAAGGCGCTATACGTAGAGGTATTAACAACAATAGAGGTACGATGCGTTTACCTGAACATAAATTAAACGAAATCAGAAAAGATTTTGGTGAAGATCGTAAGGCTGTAGAGTTATTCTTTAACTCAGTATTCACAAGCCTTGATGATGGTACACCAGAACAGCAAGCAGCGGCTTATAATATACCCGATTTAAGTAAGTATAATCAAAATTTATTAGCAGTATATTTAAAAGGTCTAATGTTGCAATACTTAAACCCTAAAGAATTTCAAGTAGTAAGATTGTCTTATGGGCTTGATTGTGAAAAGCATTCAGCTAAAGAAATTGCAGAAATATTAGGAATAAAAGGTAGTAGCTCTTATGTGCGTATTTCACAGCTAAAAAAGCTTGCAATTGATAAGTTAATCGAGAAGGTTGAGTACTCGCAAGTGGTTGATTACCTGTAGGTTACACTCAATCCACCAATGTAAATATTAATAAATATATGTAATTATATCTATAGACCAAAACAATAAACCATGAAAGATTTAAACCAAAAATTAGCCGTTATACAAACGGAATTAAAAGCAAAAAAGTCTTCCTATAATTCTTTCGGAAAATATCATTTCCGTAAAGCAGAAGACATACTAGAGGCAGTAAAGCCTTTTTTACTTAGAGAGAAAGTATCAGTCAGAGTTCAAGAAGAACTTGTAATGGGTGATCACAATCCCCCTATAATTCAATCAACAGCCATCTTATCTGATGGCGAAAATTCAATTAAAGCAACAGCGATAGTCGGCGTAGACCTTACACAAAAAGGTATGCAAACGGCGCAACAATTTGGAGCGGCTTCATCTTATGGAAAGAAGTATGCATTAGGCAACTTATTTCTAATTGATGATACAGCCGATGCTGACTCAACTAATAGTCATGGGAAAGCAAGTAGAATTGTGAATAAAGCTAAAGCTAAAATGACTGTAGATCAGTATAAAAAAGCTGTTGAGTTTATAAAAGGAGGAGGTGCTATATCTGCCATCGAGTCTAAATATACCGTTACACCAGATCAAAAATCAGGATTAACAAGAATAAAAATATCTAATTAATGGATAAAAAAATAATTGAGAAATTAAAACAGGACGAACACTACTATGGAGACTATGGTAAGCAGTTCTTAAGTAATTCAGATATATCAATATTACTTAAAAATCCTAAACTATTGCATAAAGAAAAACAACGTACTACAGCTATGGTTGTAGGAGGTTATTTTCATACAGCAATACTAGAACCTGATAAACTTAAAAGATTTAAGATTATAGAGTCTAGTACTAGGAATACTAAGAAATACAAAGAAATGTCTGATGGTGAGATATGTTTACTACAGCATGAGGTTGATAAAATAGAATTGATGACAGAAGTAATGATGGACAATAACATATGTAGAGGTCTTATTAAAGGAGATCTTGAAGTACCTGCAGTCACTGAAATATTTGGTAACAAATGGAAAGGTAAAGCAGACATTGTTAATCATGAAGAAAAATTGGTAATCGATCTTAAAACTACTAGTGATATAGATAGATTTAGATGGTCAGCTTCTAAATTCAATTATGATAGTCAAGCTTATATTTATAGTAACCTATTTGGTTACGAGATGTTGTTCATAGTTATGGACAAAGAAACACATCAAATAGGTCTGTTCGACTGTTCACCGGACTTTTATAAATCTGGTGAAGAAAAAGTACGTAAAGCTACTGACGCGTACGATCTGTTCTTTAATACAGAAGATTTTGACAGTAAGCAATATTTAATAACAAAAACCTTGTAAACCAATGGGATATAAAATGAAAACCTGCTCAATATCTGGTAAAAGATTTAGAGCGACCAATAAGAATTTTTATGTAAATAGAAATTCTAGTGACGGATTACACCCTTATTCTAAACATATGGATAATTTAAGAAGAACAATGGGAGTGTCTGTAGAAAGAGTAAAAGAATTAGTTAACTTAATAAATAAATAGATATGGCAAGTATAATAAAAACTTCAATAAATCTTTCTGAAATACCGAAAGATAAAATATTTGTAGGTAAAAAAGGTAAGTACCTACCAATAACAATAACGCTTAATGATGACGTGGACCAATTTGGTAATCAAGGTCCAGTAGTTGTTGAGCAAACGAAGGAAGAAAGAGAGGCTAAGGCTTCTAAGACTTACTTAGGTAATGTTAAAGTTGTGTGGACTAACGGAAATAATGTTAGTACTGCACCTAGAGATAATCAACCAGTAGCAGCGGGACCATCTGCATCTACTGAAGCTAAAGAGGATTTACCATTTTAATATGAATATAGAAAACACAGAGATCAATGGATTTAAGATTGACCAGTTCAATCAACATGGTTTAGAAGCGGGTAAAACACAAGGGATTTGTCCTTTGTGTTCCCACGATAGACAACCTAAAAATAGGAAAGCACAATGTGCTTCTTATGACTGGGAACGTGGTCTCGGTACTTGTCATAACTGTGACACTAGTTTTCAATTACATACTTACCAACGTAAGGGTAATGCAACTAAAGAATACGTTAAACCAATACCGGTTGAAGTATTTGAGCCAGTTAAAGACAAGGCCGTTGAATGGTTTAAAGCTAGAGGCATAACTCAACAAACCCTAAGCGACTTAAATGTTACAACAGGTGAAGAGTATATGCCTCAAACAGGCCAGAAAGAAAATACTATACAATTTAATTACGTTATGGGTGGTGAACTTATTAATGTAAAGTATAGAGATGGTCGTAAAAACTTTAAGCTATACAAAGGTGCTGAAAAAATATTCTACAATATTAATAGTATTGTAGGATATGATTGGTGCGTTATTACTGAAGGTGAAATGGATGCTTTAGCATTACACGAAGCTGGAATTAAAAACGTAATATCAGTTCCTAACGGAGCTACGTTAAATAATAATAATTTAGATTATCTAGATAATTGTATTGATTATTTCGAAGATAAAGAAAAAATTATACTAGCAGTCGATGCTGATGAAGCTGGACAAGCTTTAAGATATGAGTTTATTAGACGTCTTGGTGCTGAAGTTTGCTACTTAGTAGATTTCAATGGTAACAAAGATCCTAATAGCTTCTTAATGGAACATGGAGCAGAAGAACTTAGAAAAGTTATAACAACCGCTACACAAGTTCCGTTAGAAGGTGTTTCAACTCTTAGAGACTTAGAGGCTGATTTATTAGACTTTGTACACAACGGTTTTAAACCTGGTTTTCAAGTTGGTTTAGATAATTTCGATAAGATATTTTCTACATATACCTCACAGTTTATAACTGTTACAGGTATACCATCATCAGGTAAATCAGATTTTGTAGACCAAATGTGTATAGGTTATAATAAAAACTACGGCTGGAAAACAGCTTTTGCATCACCAGAGAACAAACCTAATTTTTTACATGCTCATAAGCTGATACGTAAAACATGGGAAGGTATGCCAACTAAAGAAGACATTAGTTCCGCTAAATGGAAACAAGTCACAAACCATATTAATGATAATTACTATTTTATTGATATGGATAGGTATACATTAGAAAATGTATTACGTAAAGGCGCTGAGCTTGTAAAACGTAAAGGTATTAAATGTTTAGTCATCGATCCTTTTAATAAAATTAGAGACGTCGACTGTAAATCTGAAGATGTTAATCGTTATACCATGGAGTATTTAACTAAGATCGAGACATTTGCTAAAAAGTATGATGTATTAGTTATGGTTGTTGCTCACCCTACTAAAATGTACAGAGATAAAGAAGGTAAAATTGAAGAACCAACAATGTACAGCATTAAAGGTGGTGGTGAATGGTATGATGCTAGTTACCACGGTTTATTAGTTCACAGAGATTATGAAGCTCAAACTGTTAAAGTTAAAGTGTTGAAAGTTAAATTTCAAAACTTAGGTGAAAACCAAGCTGAAGCTCATTTTAACTGGGAACCAAAGTCTGGTAGTTATATACCAATAGTAACAGAAGCTAATGTAGGAGACTTGCCATGGGAAAGTTAGATAACAATAATTCAGAGTTTCCAGATCACACAAGGGAAAATAATGGTTTAATACCTTATTTCTGGTGTGAGGAAAATGATATAGTTGTAAACCCAGAGTATCACTATGTAAGTGGTGATTCTCAATGGCGAATAGGTATAACAATAAAGGGCAAAAAAAATCTCGACCCTAAAATTTATGACAAAAAAGATGTCATGGAAAAAGTTTACAAATATTGCGAATACTATTATGATAAATATAGTAATAAACAAATAGAAGCCGCAAGAAGAAAACGTAAGCCAATTTGGGGAGATATATATGATCCTAAAAAAAGAAAAAAGATATGATAAATTTTAAAAACGCAGATGGAGCATTTCATTACTATATGAATCAAATATTAACATTTGGTAAACCCTTTGATGATACGCTAGCATTATTTAATGTAGGTTTTACTATAAAAAAACCAATGGATAATGTTATTCATGATGGACTTAGAACTAGAAACTGGAAACAAGAATATGCTGAAGCTGAATGGCAATGGTATTTATCTGGTAATAGAAATGTTCATAAGTTAGAAGATCTTTACGGTAAAGTACCAGAGATATGGAAACGTATGGCTGATGAATGTGGTAACGTTAATTCTAATTATGGTTGGCAATGGGAAAGAAATGATCAATTAGATTATGTTATAGATATGTTAAAGCATAATCCTCAAACTAGGCAAGCTGCGATTAGTATTTATGATGCCAAAGAAATAAACACTTATGCTAAAGACACGCCATGTACTTACGCTATACAATTTACAATTGTAGGTCAAAAGCTTAATATGTGTGTCACTATGCGTTCTAACGATCTTTGGTACGGTTTCTGCAATGATCAATATTGTTTCTCAAAGTTACAATTATTAGTTGCTGATAAACTTGGGTTACTAGTTGGTGAATATTTCCATTTTGCCCATAACTTACATTTGTATAACAATATAATAGAAAAGATAAATGAATAAAGAATATATATTATACCACATACCAGGAAAAAAGATCGGAGTTACAAATGACTTATATAATAGAGTTGAACGTCAACAAGGATACGAGGTAGGTGAGTACGAAATTCTAGAATCATCTAAAGATATAGATTATATATCTAAACGTGAATTAGAACTTCAAAAAGAATATGGTTATAAAATAGATATGAAACCATATAGTGAATTGTTTAATAATAATAAATTTAATAAGAATATGAAGATAAATGTGACAGAACAAACAACAACATTTCCATGTCCACTTAATAAATTAAAAGGTCAATTAATGGATAACCAAGAAATGAGCTGGGAAACAGATCATGGCGGCATTACATTAGATAATGATCTTACTAAGTGGATAGTTAAAAATGCGGTAACCTCTATGTATAATAATGATAGATGTTACGTGTATAATAAAGCTATGACTAAATATTTAAATAACAGAACAACCGAGGTTACTGAACATGAGTATGTTCCCATGTTTGATATGATTAGAGAATGGGCAGAACAAAGAGGAATATATGAATCTGGCGATGCTAAAACTCAATATGTTAAACTAATGGAAGAAGCTGGTGAGGTTGGTAGAGCTATATTAAAAAACGATGATGATGAGATCATGGACGGTATAGGTGATATGGTAGTTGTGTTAACTAATTTAGCTGAACTCTGTGGCACTACAATAGAAGAATGTACTGAAAGGGCTTACGCTGAAATAAGTAACAGAAAAGGTAAGATGATTAATGGAACATTTGTAAAAAATAATTAGTATGAGCGATAGAGAAATAATGAACGCTAAGGGTTTCATCGTTGATGAAGACGAGTTTAGAGATCCTGTTGTAAAACGTGTTGTAGATAAATTTAAAGAAAGATCTGATGAAGGCTTTTTAAAATATGGTACGACTCTTCACGAAGAGAGAACAACGAAAATGAAAGGTCTAATGAAGTACCTTGTTGATATTCAAGAAGAACTTATGGATGCGATCCTGTATATACAGACAGCACAAGAAGAACTTAAAGATGTTTTAGATGAAGTATCGAAAGAATAGAAAACGAGGACCCGTAAGATCAAAAAAGGTTACATATGATGGTGTAACCTTTGCATCCGGTCTAGAAAAGTATATGTATCAAGTTTTAAAAAAGGCTAAAATAAAAGCTGATTACGAGGGCAAAACATATACTTTAATAGAAGGTTTTAACTTTGAATCCTCAAGTTACGAAAGACAGTCTAATGGTAAAGGGCAATTTGTAGACAGAGGAAATAAAAAGATTTTACCTATAAAATATACTCCAGACTTCATTGGAGATGATTTTATAATTGAAACAAAAGGTAGGGCTAATGAAAGTTTTCCAATGAGATGGAAACTGTTTAAAAAATTTATAAACAAATGTTATCCGCATGTAACTTTATATAAGCCTCAAAACCAAAAGGAATGTGATCAAGTAATAGAATTATTAACTAATAAAACAAAATAATATGGATTGGGAATTTAGTATAGGGTTTTATCCCGGCTTTCTTTTTGGTTTTAGAACCTATATCGAAAGAAAAAAAGTAAATTATGTAGTATATCTACCACTAGTAGATTTTTGTTTAACAATAAATAATAAGTAATAAATGAAAGATATTAATAGAAACATACTTTCTGATATCACTGTTCATATGAAATATGCTAGGTACATGCCTGAGTTAAATCGTAGAGAAACTTGGGACGAGCTAGTTGATAGAAATATGCAGATGCATATTAAGAATTATCCAAAGTTGGAAATTGAAATAAGAAAAGCATATACATATGTATTTACTAAAAAGGTTTTACCATCAATGCGTAGCTTACAATTTGCTGGTAAACCTATACAAGTAAGTCCTAACAGATTATATAACTGTTCGTACTTACCAGTAGATGATGTAGAGGCTTTCAATGAAATAATGTTTCTATTACTTTCAGGATGTGGAGTCGGTTATTCGGTTCAACAGCATCATATAAAAGATTTACCTGTAGTAACTAAACCTTTTACAAAAAGATCTAGAAGGTTTGTTATAGGTGATTCAATTGAAGGTTGGTCTGATGCGGTTAAAGTGCTTATGAAAACTTATCTTAGTAATAAAAAGCTTTCTAAAGTAAACTTTGATTATACTTGTATCAGACCAAAGGGTGCTAGGTTAGTGACATCAGGTGGTAAAGCACCTGGTCCACAGCCATTAAAAGAATGTTTAACTAAAGTTGAAGGTATACTTCAATCAAAAGAAGATGGTATAGCTTTAACTTCACTAGAAGTGCACGATATTATATGTCATATAGCAGATGCTGTATTAGCCGGTGGTATTAGACGAGCTGCATTAATCAGTTTATTTACTGCCACTGATAATGAAATGATAGCGTGTAAGTCTGGAGCTTGGTGGGAGAAAAACCCACAAAGAGGTAGATCTAATAACTCAGCTGTTTTAATGAGGCATAAAGTAACTAAAGAGTTCTTTATGGACTTGTGGAAACGCGTTGAATTATCAGGAGCTGGAGAACCAGGTATATATCTTAATAACGACAAGGACTGGGGAACTAACCCTTGTTGTGAGATAGCGCTTAGGCCATTTCAGTTTTGTAATCTATGTGAAGTTAATGTATCTGACATTAAAGATCAAGAAGATTTTAATAACAGAGTTAAAGCTGCGGCGTTAATTGGTACAATACAGGCCGCATATACCGACTTCCACTATCTTAGAGAAATATGGAAAGAGACAACAGAGAAAGACGCTCTTATAGGTGTGTCAATGACAGGAATAGGGAGTGCCGCTGTGCTCCAAATGGATATGAAGGACGCTGCAAGTATCGTGACAAAAGAAAACGCACGAGTAGCGAAGATCATAGGGATAAAGGCATCAGCTAGATGTACAACCGTAAAACCTGCAGGGACAACATCTCTGGTCCTCGGAACATCATCGGGTATTCACGCGTGGCATAATGATTATTATGTCCGTAGGATGCGCGTAGGGAAAAACGAGGCCATATATAAATATTTATCTAAGTCACATCCTGAACTAATTGAAGATGAGTACTTCAGGCCACACGATACAGCTGTTATTTCTGTACCACAGAAAGCGCCAGTTGAATCAATACTCAGAACTGAATCACCATTTGATACTCTTGAAAGAGTAAAGCGTGTAGCACAAGAGTGGATACAACCTGGTCATAGGCGAGGTAGTAATACACATAATGTATCTGCTACAATATCTTTGAAGAAAAATGAATGGGACAAAGCAGGTGAGTGGATGTGGAGTAATAGAGATTATTACAATGGGTTATCTGTACTACCATATGATGGTGGTACTTATACTCAAGCTCCTTTTGAGGACATTGAGGAAGCTGAATATAATAAAATGTCTAAAGTGTTATCAGATATTGATTTAACTAAAATAGTAGAAACTGATGATAATACAGATCTATCAGGTGAGTTAGCTTGCGCTGGTGGAAATTGTGAAATTGTTTAATTTAAAATAATATAATATGAATTTAGGAAATTTAATGGAAACTATAAAAGATGAGGTTAGCATAGCAATACATGAGGCCGATAAGTTTAGTGCTGGTAACAAATCAGCTGGTACTAGAGTCAGGAAACATATGCAGAACATAAAAGGTATAGCCCAAAATATTCGAACCGAAGTCCAAGAGACTAAGAATAATATGTAAACAATAAAGGGAGCTTAATCGCTCCCTTTTTTTTTATCATCTTTTTTTTCCTATACCTCCCATTTTTGAAGCCACTCTCTTAAATTCATCTTTAGCCCCGTATCCTGAGAGTTCAAGTTTCCTTGCGTGTCCCTGTAGTGATGAAGGACTTGCGTCAGGATTATCTCTTTTAGCTTTGTTCCACCTTGCTTTAGCATTAGCGTTATCAGCTTTACTAGCACTATGTCGCCTATATTGATTTGCTATTTGATAAGCGCTGCTACCAGCTCTACCATCCGGTTTGGACGTGTTGTCTAAATTTTTTTCTGCATTAGTAAACGCTGACCAACCTTTTAGCCCAGCCGTGTTACCACCTTTTTTGTTTGTACGTGCCATATTTATATTTTATTTTTAATGTGTTTATACATATCTTCCCCCATTAATTCACCTAACTTACTATCTGATTTATAATGACCCTTAGCTATACGCCTGCTATATGATATCTTTTTACCAGCGTTCATAAACTCTTTTTCTAAATGAGGATGCTTGTCAGATAATATTCTACCAATCAATATGCCTTGTACGGAGTGCCCGCTAGGATATGATGGTGTATTCATAGAAGACATTTTATAATAATCCATGCTAATATTTAAATTCTTAGCCATAGATATAGGCCTTGGTCTGTTAAAATGGTTTTTAAGTTTCTTTATTATAGGTGATGATTTTCTTACTAAATCATCTACCAATTTAAGATCAAAATTTTTTAGCTTGTTTTTAACAGCTATATCATTAAAAACCTTTTGGATATTATCGTACTTACGTACAGCAGCTTTATCTAAAGGAATAGAGTTGATCTCCTTAACCTCCTGCATAGTTTGAAAAGAGTTATTAGCTGGAGGTTTCATGCTTTTATATTTATCTATACTAAAACCTTTAAACATTATTGAAACTTATTAAGAGTTATAGTATCAACTGAATGTTGTACTGTTTTTTTATCAGCGTCTAGTTTAAACATTACATTAGGATTAAACCTTTCTTTTTCAACACCATTATCAAATATTATTACAGTTGGTATAGCTGTAACATTATATTTCATTTGGACGTCCATATATGACATAATATCGATTCGATATACATTACATCCTTTTAATTTATTTAATTCATTAAATTGATTCATTTGATTCCACTCTGCCCAGAATTCAATAACAATAACATCTTTAGCTATTTTATCTTTAAAGTTATCAGCAGTAACAAAATCTTGACTAAGTGCTGTTCCACATAAGAACATGAACACCATCATTAGTACATACAGGTAATTAGACACGTCTATTCTTTTAATCATTTTCTTAAATCTTTTACCTCCTCTTTCAGTTCATCTATCTCCTTTACTAATGCATCAATTTGATTACGGGCCATTTGGTCTTTCATATTAAACTCCATACGAGTTGGTGGCCATGTGTTACTAGCAGCTGGATCACCCATATCTATAGTATAAGTACCAGTACCTGGTTTAGGCTTTTCTAAAGCGTCTTGCACTTTTATTTCTAAATCCGCAAACTTAGAATTAATACTACCCATTAAACCAAAATAAGCAGATATAACAGTTGCAACAGCAACTACTATCGTTATTAATGTTTTAATGCTAATTTGAAACTTGCTTTCTTCTGAAATTTCTTTTGCCATATTTACTAATGTCTTTTTTTAGAACCCAATGCTGCGTTAATTTTATTTTGTACAGCAGCGTATTCAGGTGTTCCTTTCTTTAACCCTTTTCTTTGAGTAACTAAAGCGTTTAAATTTCCACCAGAAGCAGCTTGACCTTGACTCCAAGTTCTACTACCACCAGAAACTTTTTTACCAGAAGCCTTTTTACCACTCGCAGCAACACTTTGGCCAGCTTTCGCGCCACCACTTTTTCCACCAAGCTTACCTTTGATTTTATTATAAAATCTCTTTCTTTGTTCAGGCGTCATAGCCGCTATCTTATTTTTTACCTCTTCCTTTGTCTTGCTATCCTTTCTACCTTTATAGTACTTATAACCTTGATAAGCTAGATCAGCTACAGTAAGAGCACCTAATACAAGTGGAATTATTTTTGTTGGAGAGCTCGCTTGATTTTGTTTATTTAACCCAGTCCCTTCACCAGGATCAAATTTATTCATTTTAAATGCCATAATTTATCGTATTAAAAATTTAACTTTACCGTCTTCTATATATAATCCTTCTGGTTCTTTTATTGCTTGCCCATTAATATTATATATCACACCTTTTTGTTCGTATTTATTTAATAACTCAGGTATATTTGAAGTGCAAGGTAACCCTGTATCACAGTCTAAATATTCTGTGTTAATTATTTCTATATATTCTATAATAGTATCTGTAGTAAAAAATTCTATATATTCAGTTTCTATTTCTACTATTGTGTCATAAATAAATACGTCTACATACTCTATAATATCTATATATAATGTGTCTAAAGCACCTTCCATATACAAAGTATCAGTAACAAATATTTGCTCGAACAATGTAATGAACTCTGTTTCAACTATTGTATCAACAACTATTTGAGTGATGTATTCTGTTTGGTATATAGTATCTGTTTGGAATAAAGTTTCATAGATATAAACAGGGACATCGACATACACAGTGTCGCAAAGTGGTGGTGGAGGAGCGCAATCAGTTGCTACTGTTGGTACAGCTTCAGCTTCATCAGATCCATCTACACAATCTTCCCAACCATCATTAAGATAGAATAAACCACCTTCACCATTAGGAACACAACCATTAGGAGCATATTGTGTCCAGTTAGCTGGATCATCTCCACAATAGAAACCGTTTTGTTCAGCACAGTCTAAGCATAATTGTTGAAAGTCAAGTTGCGAATAAGCGAACGAGCTTATAAACGCAAATAGTATTATAATGTATTTTCTCATAATTAAAATATTAAATAGTTAAACCCAAATTTTACCTCATATATTTTCTTACCCCAGTATTTCATGTGAGTTCCTTCCACGAATACTCCAAGGCTTTTTGTGAGCTTAGTTCCAAAAACTAAACCAGCATCCCACTCTATAGCACTACCTTCATATTCATAAGAATATTCATCCAACCCGTGGTGATAAGGTAGACAGTTAAACCAACCATGTATCCATGTTGTTGGTGTATATTTATAATAAGCTAAACCTACTACAGCACTAAGTTCTTTTTGTAAACCTAACTTATCTAATTCTTGTTCATTAAATCTAGCAACAGCATCACCAAACCACCAGTTATAAAACTCATCATTTGATGTAGCTATTAATATAGAATCACCACTACTAACATCATACCAGTTTTGATCTACATAAAAACCTTGCACCCACTGCTCTGATGCATAACCAAAGTCTTCTGCTAATTCTTGAAATGTTGATTCACCTGGCGTCCAAAAATCTTCTATAGGATTTATACCATATACTGGATGTATTCTAAATACAGTACCAATTGTTAAATCCCAGTTGCCTTTATTTAATCTAAGTCTGTAATCTAATGATCCATATTTTAAATTTACTCTTTGATTGTCCGTGTATTGTGCTTTGACAACGAAGACACTCCCAAGGTATCTAAGCCAGAAATTCTGCTCAGTAAACTTGTCACCGCGATTCCGTATAAAAGAATAATTAAAAAGGTACTCCCAACCAGGAGCGTTACCAACAGTAACGTTGTCTGCAGTATTTCTTTCAGTACCTGTATACCATGTTTGACGTTTTGTTTCATAATCGAATCTTGCTATTTTGCGCAGGCCTAGCGTTAAATTGTAGTCGTAAGGAGAGACCCACGTTACGTCCTCATAACCTTTATCTACAGCTATATAATCCTCTCTTTCTGTGAATGGCGTGTTAGTTGTTACGGACGTATAAAAAGTAGAGTACTTAAAAAAGTCTTTTATTTGTGCACAACATTTCTTTGGCGTAGCACATGATATTAGTAATATTACTAATAGTAATAATAGTTTTTTCATTTATTTTTTCTTTTTATTTTTTGTAGCCCAATCCATTGATGCCTCATATCCACCAGCGCCTAGAGCTTCTTCTCTTTCACCTAAACCATATCCAGCTTTTTGTAAAAGTTTGTCTGCTTTTTGTATTCTTTTTTCTGACTTATCAAATTTTGATTCATCAAAATCAGGTGAATCTGAAGTAGTGTTTTTAACGTTTCTTCTCGTGATCCGTTTAGCTCTTTTTATTCTTCTATTCTTTTGATAATCTTCGTTAAAAGGAAATCCTTTCATTTTAAATGCCATAATTATATAGTTTTATATGTTATTGTTACTTCTTCTCCACAATCTAAAGCCTCAGCAATACGTGGGTATATTCTTTTATAAGCTTGAGTGGATTTACCTATAAATCCATCTTTTGTTATTAAGTTGTTTTCTTGTGAATCACCTACCAGTAAACAACCGGCAGTATGCTCATCTGTGTTTCCACAATGGATAAGTATATACTCAAAGCCAGGAACATCAAGAACATGAAGCATACCAATATGTATATGAGGAAATCTTTTCGTATACCTGCCATGATATCCTCCAACTTTCCTAAGACCCAATTTATAAACTCCGTTTGGAATTCTCGTTTCGCCAAATACTTTCTTATCTCTTTGTTCATCTTCTAATGTGTATGCTAAAAATTTTTTTTGTTGCCACAACCCGTCTATATCATTACCCTGTTCTATTACTTCTAATAACATACCGTTGGTACTATCTGTACCACTTGAAAATCTAATTACTTCTAATTTCATTATTTTAATATTATTGTACAGTTTGAACTATTTGTTGTTGTTATCTTTAAATCGAATGTTCTATAATTATAATGTGGAACACTGATCTCAAGTGCTGCCCCAACTGGTATTTTAACGTTTGCTATAATATCATATTCAGTACCATTGTCTATATATAATCTATCAACTATTAAGTCTGTGGAATCATGAGTACAAGCTACACGAACTTTTGACACCGTAAGTTTGTCGACATGCTTCCTTACTAGCGTTGTGTCAGTAGTATTACCTGTAAAATTTTTATATATTGCCATTATGCTAGTGTTAGTGTTATTGTTTTTGCTACAGTTTTAGTACCTGAGCTGTCAGTCACTGTCATAACAACGCTGTAAACTGCTTTACCTTTTACCAATGTTGTTGTTAAAGCTCCAAATGATATTGCGTGATTAGCTGTGCCAGTTACGTTTGGTATTACTTTATCTTTATTAGCCGACACCTCTGTTCTAAGATAATCTATTTCATCTTGCATTTGCTGTAGTTGATATATCAAAGGTGACATAACTGGATCATCAATATAATTTTTACAACCCTCTGCCTTATCGCTATCCCAAGCTGCAGCCATTTTTGTTAATTTAGTTGAATCTACTTTATCTGAACCACTGCCTGTGGTAACATAAAACGATTCGTGTTTTTTACTTGTTAATGCCATAATTTAAGATATATCTATTACATAATAAGTTAACCAAATATCTGTACCATTTGTACTATTTAATAATGCCGCACTATCTAAACTAACCTCTAACGCTTTGTTTACAGTGTCTGTCAAGTTTTGAGCTATATGACCATTAATTATCGGCATTAAGCTATAAGTTCTATCACCCAATTCATTATACATAAACCTTCTCAAGAACATAACTGACTCTGAAAAGTTAGTACCAGGCTCTTGACCATCATAATGAAAGGCCATGTCACAAGAACTATTATTTTGAGTAAGAGCTCGTGTTACCCTCATTATTGCTTGTGAGAATACTATAATTGTGTTCGCTCCTTGAGCAGCAACTAGCTGTATAGGGGCTGTGTGCAAGCCATTAACATCTCCTTTTGATAAAGTAACCTTAACTTGTTTTAATATAACATTTTCATTGTGACCCGCAAGTTCAGTTCCTAGAGCGACTGTTTTACCTTGTACTGTGACAACACCTGCTGAAGATCTAGCTATTGTAGTATCATCAGCGTGACCTAGTTCTATTGCGCCACTTGTTGTTAACCCAGTTAAAGTTCCTACCGATGTTATATTTGTTTGTGCTGCAACAGAAACTAAACCAGCATTAGTCATAGCAGCTGTACTACCCATTGTTAATGTCCCGGCTATTGTTGCTGTAGACGACGTACCATAACCTATATTTGTATCAACTTGGAACGCGCTAGAACTACCAGTTGCTTTAAATGCGTTTGCTGTCAAACCCGAGACACCGTTACTACTAATCACACCTATGTCTATTATTCCAGACTCAGAATTAGCCGTAACCTCTGCGGCGGTAACTGAAATTTGTGAAAAAGTTTTTTGAGCCTGAGCGGCATTATCACCTTGAAATGCAATTAAACCAGGTGAATCGCCATTTAAACCAGCTGCACCTTTATCTTTTACAAAATATAAATGCGGTGGCTTAGCGTGATTTGCTGTAGCTTTTATGTATACATCTGGGCGAGCGGTCGATGCTGATGTTATTGTAAGATCATCACCGTCCCAAGTTAAACCTGATTCTGATGTTACCGTTCCATCACCATCATCTGTTATTAATTGATTAGCAGATCCAGTTACAAAACCAGTCATTGTCGTTATGTTTGGCTGTGCTGCTTGCGTTGTAGCCGTATTAGGGGCTAAGCCAGCTATTGTGGCTACGGTCCCAGCCTGACCTGTCGTGTCTTGATTTAGTGTTGGTACTGCAGCTGAAGTTAATCCAGTAACATGCCCGTATGTATCCAACGTTACATCTTGTATAAATGTTGAACCACTATTGTCAACACTAGCTTGCGACGATGTGTCTTCGTGGTTTATAGTTATTGCTCCAGTATCTCCTCCTCCAGTTAAAGCATCTCCAGCTGTAACACCTGTTATATCACCAACAGACACGTCTTGTTTATATAGCTTTCCATTAGCATCAATTCCAACAACGTGATCTTGAGCTGATTCAGCTACGTTTTCTAGATACACATCACTACGAAATCTAGATATAAAACTCCATATGTGTTGACCTATCCATTTCATTTTATTTTCTTTTTACTGCTACTCTAAATATTATTAAAC
>Ga0208767_1001701_pt1 | contig 17196 bp, 32 predicted proteins | sample VirMetDEL_Mar_21_FD_184514 | JGI IMG/M metagenome (GOLD analysis project Ga0208767, IMG submission 184514) | Aqueous microbial communities from the Delaware River and Bay under freshwater to marine salinity gradient to study organic matter... | ecosystem: Environmental > Aquatic > Marine >... | reverse complement strand
ACTGCTGTAAACTTTACTAGAGATATTGAGACGGCATTTATAAACCTTGCAGCACAATATGGTCTTTCAGATAAGCAGTCAAGGTCTATGATTGCAAACACGATAAAGGACAGCCCGAAGAACCTTACTTACATGTTTGGGTATATGATCCCATCTGTGAGGGAAAAGCTAAAGACATCGGACCCGCAGACATATAAGTTCTTTGAAGATTTCAAGCAAGATGGAGGTGTAACTGGATGGGGGTACGCCCCTTCCATTGATAGTCTGGCTAAAGAGCTTGATAAGGTCGCCACCGAAGGGGAGAAAAAAAAGATGTCTGCTTCTTGGATGGCTAAGAATGGATTGCAAATGCTTGAGTCTATGTCTGATGCATTTGAGAACAGCATTAGATTTTCTACGTATGCCAACGCCAGAAAGATGGGGTTCTCTAGAGAGAGGGCTGCATTCATGGCCAAGGAGGTTACCGTAAACTTCAACAGGTCTGGCGAGTGGGGACCAGCTTTGAACGCCACATACATGTTCTTTAACGCATCTGTTCAGGGTAGCGCTAAGGTTCTTAAAACAATGAACTCTCCAAGAGGCAGAAAGATTGGGATGGGCATGTCGCTCGTGGGGGCTATGATGACAGAGTACAATAGATCTGTTTCTGCAGAGGACGAGAATGGCGAAAAGTATTACGATAAAATCTCACCATACGAAAGGTCTCGCAACCTAATTATCATGCGAGAAAATGGCAAGGACTACGTTAAGATCCCGCTTGCATACGGATATGGTTTGTTTTACAACACTGGAGAGCAGGTAAGCAGTGTAGCCCACGGTGGCAGAACTGCAGGCGAGGCATCATGGGAGATGATGGACGCAACTATTAGTGCCTTCAGCCCTATGACCTTCGGGAGCTCAGATGACATGCTTACAAAGGCTGGCAAGACATTTGTACCATCCGCTGGCTTGCCATTTTTTGAAGTTATGGTAAATGAAGACTGGCAGGGCAATAAGATATACTTTGACTACGAAGGAAAGGCCAGCTCTGAACAAGCATACGATTCTCCAGAGGCGGTCATTGATTTTTTTCAGTGGCTCAACAGGGAGACTGGAGGTAGCGAAGTTGCAGGGGGGCAAGAGTTTTACTCCATCGACATCAACCCAGATAAACTCACTCACCTTATTTCTGGCTATGCAGGTGGTATCGGGCAGTTTGCAACTAAAACCGCAGAGACGGTCGAGTCTTTGGTTGAGGGTGAGACTCCAGACATCGGTAGGTTCCCTATCCTTTCCAAGTTCTACAGCAGGTCTAACTACGCGGAGATCAGCGACTACTTTGAGTACAAGGACGATCTCGAAATCGCTGAGATAAGGGTGAAAGAATTTAACAACCCTGAGGTGAGAGAGAAATTTAAGGACACTGGCAGGTTTGTTGGCATAGGAACGCTGGAAACAGAGCTTAAAGATGCCAAGAAAACAATCGATGACTTGCAGGACAAGCTTGAGAAGGCTCACGAAGCAGGAGACAAGGCTGAGATTGCTCGCTATGAAGGTCTTATAAACAAGAGGATGTTGAAATTCATCAAGGCGTTTGATGTTTACCAATCCAAAGTAGAAAACTATGAGTCAAGAAAAAATTAAGGACACAAAGCTCGGCAGCTGGCTGAAAGAAAAGGCACCGTCTGTACTCGATACTGTCGGTGACTTGCTGCCAGATAGCGGTGGCCTAGGCGTTGTAAAGAACTTGATTGACAGGCAATATCCTGACTTAGATCCAGAAGAAGTCAAGGCAAAGATTGACGCGGAGATTGCGTTCCAGAACAACGTTACGGAGAGATGGAAGTCAGACATGGGTAGCGACGTGAAGCTTGCAAAGCTCATTCGCCCTGTGACTTTGATCTGCCTCATGGTTATGTTTATGGCTACGATGGTAGCAGACTCGCTTGACAATCTGCCATTTAACGTAAAAGACAGTTACGTATCTTTGTTAGAGATACTTATGCTAACAGCATTCGGCGCATATTTCGCTGGTAGAACCATAGAAAAAGCCAAAAGATGAGAGTAACAAAGAAGCCCAACGACTCAGGGTATGTGAGCAGCATAGACCGTCAAGCTGCAGAAAAACTTCTTGACGAAAAACTCAGGGGTGAGGGATACACTCAAGGCCAGTCCGATCCACGAGCGCCTAAGTTTAAGCTGTACCAAGACAAAAAAACGGGCAAATACATCTACAGAAAGGTGTCATGAGAGTAAGGCGTATGCAACAGGGGGGTGATGTTGAGGCGCTGCTGCGTGCTCTCGAGAAGAGACGCGCAATAAATTCGCTGAACAACCAGCAACCACAACCGCCTCGTACTGATTCATACGTAGCTCCTGCAGATGCTACCAGCGTTCGCCCCTCGTTTGTTGTGACGCCAGAGCAAGCGGCGATGGACCAGCTGAGGTCTGCAAACATGTGGGCGTCTGATCTTTTCAGCCAGCAACCAAAGGAATTTGATCCAGCAGCTGGACAGGGTATCGAACCTTTCTATCTGGCGGACATTATAGGCCCATCTGGTGACGTTAAAGACATCACCGAGGCATTGCAAGGCGGTGAGTATGGATCTGCAACCGCTATGGCTGCTCTGGCCTTCACACCTATCCCTGCGAAGGCCGTCAAGCTACTGAGAGAGGGTGTCCCTATGGTTTTTAGGAGAGCTGATTTCTCAGAAATAGCAGACGAAGTGCTTGAGGATATAAGTGAGGTGCCAAATGTTCCATCGGACAGCGGACTCAACGACCCATTCGATATAGAGGAGCTCTTCTTCTCACACAGTAGGGCTAGCGAGAGACTTGCAGACATGGATGTTACAGAAAGAAGTCAGTTCTTTGATGACTTCGAGGAGCTTGCGGCAAGCATGGATATGGATGACCCAAAGCTTGCGGACCAGCTAAGAAAGTCTAACGATGCCCTTCAGACGTCAGTTGAAAAGATTATAGCACAAACCGACGGCATCAAGGTGCCAGACAAGGTCTTTAGAACTGGCGGAAACAGACCCATGGAGTTCAAGCTCAGCGGCGGTGTCTCCGAGGGCAGACTTGAATATACTGGCTACGACCTTACACACAACGGAACCAAGTACGACACCATTGCAGAGTACGAGAGAGGCGTAGGCAGAAGGCCAGACAAGATCGGATCTGCGGATCTGACCGCCTCCAAGAACTACAGGTCTCTATATGGTGATGATGTTTTGTCTGACTACCAGTTTAACATTAAGCTCCCATCTGACGCGTCTGCTACTACGGCGCTTATACTTATGAGGAAGCTCCTCAACTCTGTCCCCAACGGAAAGATCATCGAGGCTGGTGGTAGCCTTAGCGCAGACTCATATCCTTTTGTAATGCATGGGCTGAAGAGTGGTAAGGCGGAGCTGGCTGTAATGAAAGGTGCACCCGAGGGCGTTGCATTCAAACCGCTAAATGCCATGGGTGAAAACTACACCGCTCTCCCCAAGATGCTCGGTATCCCCAGAGAGGACGTCATAAAGCTGTTTGAGGGGAGCGCCAGCATTCAACAAAAAGTCGCTGGCATAGCAGAAAAAAGAGAGCTGTGGGATAAGCACAAAGACACCATCAATGCAGCCCTCAAAGAGTATGGACTCCCAGAGGCTAGATGGAGCGACATACTTGAGGAAATTCTTATGCCTCACCCATACCTCAGAAAGCTTAAGGATTATAAGCGCGGGGGTATGCTTACCGTAAAAAAGAAAAACAACAACACCTTTAGAGTTTCAAGATGAAAGTAGACGAGAACACGCAGGTTACGCTAGACCTTAAGACTATCGCAATAGTAATCTCCTTCGTGGTTACTGTTGTCGGTATGTGGTTTGCTCTGCAGGGGGAGATTGAACTTGCTAAGAAGCTGCCAGAACCTGAAGTGTCACGCACAGAGTACGACCTCAAAGACAAGCTCGTTCGTGAGACCATCATGAACACGCAGACCAAGGTGGAGGAGAACGGGAAGAAGCTCGACCTTATCGAGCAAAGACTTTACGAACTCAGTACAGAAGCCAAGAGAAAATGAAGCACTTTATTGCCAGCCTTTTTGCGGCAATCACACTTGCAGCTGCCGCACAGACATTTACTATGATTGATAACGACATTGTCGTAGTCCAGATCAATGCAGCGTGGAATGACGCGCATACTAGAACCGACTTGGAGAAACTTAGAGGATGTGAGTACCGATTCGGTTGGCTTGACGATCAACCAGACGCGCTTCAGAAAAGCATTGCTTCGCTCCCCGTGGTAGTCATCTACAGAAACGGTCGCCCTGCCTACCAGTACGCAGCTGACATTAGCTTCAGGCTCGACACTCCGTTCGAGGAGATTCAAGAGCAGGTATACAAGCTCAAGTACTAAAAGAGAGGGCCGAAGCCCCCTCTTAAATAGCGAAGTTCCACAGCAATCACCCTGTGTTACTACGCAAAGATAATCAATCGTTCTGAAGTTTGATCGCTGAATAGAAATTTGGGTCAATTTCTTTTATCGGCAGTAAGAACTCTCTGTTGCAGTGCCGATTGATCTCTTTCTTCTTAGACTTAGAGTTGCTCTCGCACGTATGCTGCGCTTGGTACGCAGCGTTAGCGTGAAGCAGGGCATCAATCTGTCGGCGCTTCTTGAGGCATGTATAGTACGTCTTCTCTGTCATCAGTAGTGGTTTAGGTCTTTGAAATACATCTTTCTGCTGTCTTCGTACTCGGCAAACCCATCCTTCTCTTCTACATCCCCCTTCTTAACGATGCGTGCTTTATCCCAGTACTCGTCCTTATCCATCCATCCAATAATCCATCCCTCAAACTCACCACCACTCCCTTTAATCTCCCTAATTGAGACGAAGACGTAGGTGTCGCACTGCTGGTGATTCCCAAACTCGTTGATGTGTACGCTGTACTTATCTAATGGCGGGACAGTTCTTTCCTTGGTCTTTACGTCGATGGTGTAGCTAGCGGCTGTACCCTTCCACCTTATGAAGTCATAGTCCTTGCAGTTGTCTCTTGTAAGCCCACTGATGAACTTATAGACCATCTCCTCGCCCAAATAACCCATGAACCGACTCCGAGTATCCCTCTTTATAGTCATATGGTTGTCTCCATGTGTGCCTGCCATGTCTTTCGCACGGCGCACCATGTCGACGGTGATTTCAACCTTGTGATATTTCATTGTATTCTTTGACGATGGACTTGATGATGTCAAGCTCTTCGAACATGCTCTTGCGTATGCGCATGAGCGATTCCATTATCTCGTCATAGTTATGAATCGGTTCTCCAGTTTCGCTGTGCAGAGACTCATAAAGCTCATCGATGAGCGTATGCACCTTCAAACACGCGAGGCTGTAGTACTCGCTAAGTTCAAATCTCTCCATTCTGTATCGATTTCAGGATTTCTTGAATGGCGTGATCGACCTGCCCGCTATTCTTGGCGAGAAAGATAATGGTTTTTGAATTGCTTTCCGTCAGGTGTTTCATAAAAAGTTTCCACCTCATAGGAAAGTCATGGTGAGACGGTAGATAGCCCTTGGTCTCAATGATCCAATCGTGATCCTTTCCTACGAAGTCAGGCTTGTATGTGATAGGGAGTACGACGGACCCTGTACGGTCCGTCATATCCTTACCCTTAGCAGTCATCTTGAAGTACTTGTTTGGGAATCGGAACTTGTCCATCAGGACGTACTGCCGTTCCTCATAGTCAAAAGCTAGCCCGTATTCTTTCAACTGATCAGCACAATACTTCTCTAACGAGCTTGCGTACCTTCCGAGTTGTTTTTTTTTGGATGTTCGTCTCTTAGGAGTCCTCGTTCTCTTCTTCATAAATCGAAGGTACCAAGGAAAATTTTGAATATCAACCGTCTGTGGATAAGAATCGGTGGTTGATAGGCATCTGAGTCGACTCCTGAAAACTAATCGGCTGGAACATAGCGCGTTGTCCTATCCTCGTATTGAACCCTGTATGTGAAAGATTCATGACGATGCAGTACGGGTCTTCGAGTGGCGTAGGGGCACCGCCCGTCTCCACCTCTCGGACCTTGCGAACGTGTATCTCACTCATTTTCCGTATCTCAGGGTCCATGGCTTGAACCTTTCGGTGAATTGTAAGGAAGCAATCGGCTCTGTTTACGAACTTTCCGCCACCCTCTGTGTCTTCAGCGTATGGGGCCACAGGCAAACCGTCTGCTCCCTTGCGGCGCTGAGCCTCCGTTCCAGAGTGGCAGTTCAACCATACAGCAACGTTGTTGGCCTTGCTAAAGGTCAGCAGCTCCGACGCAGCTTCGTAGTGGTACTCGTGAGACGAGATGCCTTTGCCCCCCATGTCGAGCTTTAAGCTGTTGTATGGGTCGATAAAGACACCGTCTATGGGCTGTTGCTTCATGATCTTTTCCGTGAACAAGATGAGGTCGCTGTAGCTGTACACTTGGCTGTTGTTGATGACAACGAAGTGGCTCTGCACCCACTTGTACGCCAGCTTTCTTTCTTGGTAGTTCATATCCCCGACCTTCTTGTCCATAGCAAACTGCATAAGCAACATCTTGACCGAGGCGGTCCTGTTCTCTGAGGAGTACACCACCCACTTCCAGTCGTGCCTGACAGCAGAGTTCGCAATGAGGTACAGCATCGTCGTGGTCTTACCCACGTTCGAGTGACCGTTTACAATGACAAACTCCTTCTTGTAGCGGAAGTACTGGTCGAGCTTGCTCTCGCCTGTATCCAACCCAAGCTCAATCAACCCCTGTGAGTAGTCATCAATCCACCGAAAGTCTTCGTCGTCAGAAGAGATGAAGGACATATCTCCGTCGTTGAGCAGAAGCTCTCGCTTAGCTGTCTTCTCTTCATCAATCAAATCCTTGATGGGTAGGCGCTTCCCCATCTCAATCCCGTCGAGGATGGTGTTGAGAGCATGCTGCTCGGACTCTATGTCACGCTTGCATATCTCCCTGTGCAAGATTCGAACCACCTCCTCCTGTTCCATCTTACCTGCAGCGATATAACCACCGCATAGACGCGAGGCGTTGACAAGGACTCGGTGCTTCTCTCCATCCTCTGCGTTCCGTATCATACGCGCAGCGAGGTTGAGCCTCATGTAATCCGTGTAGTCGTAAGCCTCGTTGGAAGGAATCTGAGCTTCTGCAAACTCTGTCGTGAAGTGGGCGAACTTCTTGCTCTCGTCCTTGATGATGATGTCTGGGTCGTAAGACTCGAAGCATGCACGAGACTCGTTGATACCTGACTCATCGATTTGAAGGCCGTGAGTGCGCTCAAAATACTTGACCATAGCCCTGAAGTGATCGCGGTGGCGCGTCGGATCAGAGACCTTGACAAGGGCCTTTACCCCGTTACCGCTGGGTGAGGTCCAGCATGAGTATATATAATCGTCGGTGGCAAGGGCACGCTTCGTTGCATCTACATCGACATGGTCGAAGTCCAATACGATGTATCCCGAGTGGGTGTGCAGCTTGTCGTCGTGCCGAGACGAAAACTCCCCGCTGAAACAAACAACGGGGAGCTCCTTCTTCTTGTCCTTGTTACCAGCTCGTATCTCGCTAATCTTGGTACTCGACCTTCCAGTCTGGATCCGATGTAGTGCTGACTCCAGTGTCAGGTGGTGTGGATCGTCCTTGTGCAAGACGTCTTTGAATATCGTGACTTTCATTTTCTTTCGCTATCATGAGGAGGATAAGGTACCCTGCGAGGTCCTGCAACGTATCCTCCGTTGCGTCTACAAGACCTGCGTTCTTGATTCTCTTCAGCTTATCGTCGATACGCATCTTGATACCAGCGACAGCCTTGGCCTCTGAGAATATGTTCAGCGGGTTGAGCGCTGAGTCGCCATACTTCTCGTTCTTTTCAATCAGCAGCTGCTCTAGGTTACGGCAGTGCTTCTTTATACTGTTCTTTGTGCTCATCAATAGAGAGTGTTGAGTGTCCCACAATCTTCTTGTCTATAATCTCCCTGATAATCATGCTCTTCTCCGACTTAGCGTTCTTCCCGTACAGCTCATTGCCGAGGCGGAATACTGCGTGCAGGTCGTACTTCATAATCTCGTAAGGGGATTCAAATACCGACACTATCCACACGACACGCTCGTGTACATCCTTCCGTTTCTTGAAGGAGACACGAGCGGTCATGTAATAGATAGGAGCCCCCTTAGAATGGGAGGTCGCCACCGTCCTGCTGTCCTGCAGCCTTCTGCGCACGCTTCTCCTTGGCAGCAGCGCTGTTAGGATCGAACACGCGGCAACAAGCCTTGCCGTTCTTGGACATGAACAGGGTGACGTACAGGTTTCCGCCCTGACCCTGCTCGTTGCGCTGGGTGGCGTACTTCTGCACCATCTCTGTGAGTTCGTTGTCCTTGAAACGGACGTTCCAAGACATCAACTGCCCGTCATCGGAGTAACGTGGCTCTTCGGCGTACCCTACGAGTACTGAATCATATTGCTTTTCGCTCATGAGTAAAAAAGATTAAATAAAAATTGGTCTACAATGTATATGCCCATAAGGATGAGCACAAATCTAAGGACTTTACACAACAAACTCTGCATAATGCTCCTCTGTTTTTTGGTTTCCTCCAATCCAAGCTTGGATATTCTCTACTGCTTGGTGGAATTTCATCTCACCTCGGAACAATGTCTCGTCCGAGCACTTGACGTCGGCAGGATAGAACGGGTAGGCTTTCTCTTGCACCACCCAGTAGAAATCATTGATGCCAAACACCTTGGTGTAGATGTACGCTTGGATGTCATAGCTCCAGCTGTTGACATCGTACCTGAACTTGTCGATGGCGCGTGAAGACTTGGAGTCTACGATAAAGTCACCCTCCCGTAGGCAGTCGAGGAATCCCTTGAGTGGAATGCCGTCGAGGTCTACGTTGAACTCCACCTGAAAGCTTCCACCTGCAAAGCGCTTGTCATACAATCCGCAGTCCTTCAACCGCTGGATCATCTCATGCGCCCGCTGCCACTCCTCTTGCGATACCAGCTCTTTCGCCTGTGCTTTTTCCTTCTGCTCTTCCTTCCACTCTTTATACTTCTTCGTTGACCGAGGGCTACGCCCACCGATGCTGTCGACAATATGAGAGTCGTTAAGAGGATGGTAAAGGTCATTGGCTTTTTCTGGTTCGAAGAGAAGCATGTCGTACAGAGAGCCAAAGAACAAAGCCTCGGACTCTTTCTTGAGCTGACCCCTCATGTACATCTCCCAGAGACGCATGTCTCCGAGAGCGTACTTGAGTGAGGAGTAAGAGAGGTGGGGCTTTCCCACCCGCTCCTGTAGCTGTTCTCTCATTGTCATTTTTTCTTCAGTATGTATTGAGGTTCTCTCATGTGTTTGATTAGCAGCATGTCTACAGCCATAAGCGCCTCGCGCTCGGACATGTAGATGCGGTCTAGCTTATCGAAGTTCACTTCCTTGCGAACGTGCCAGCATACGACCTTGTCAATCTTAGATTCACACTTGTATATGCCAGCATCTACGCGCTCCTTCTCCACGAGACTCCACGGGATGAACTTTTTTGTTTTCCCCCGCTTCATAGGCAGGGGCACGAGAAGTCCTTTCTTGGTGCACGTAATTACGTCTTCATTTTCTTCCATGCATTGGTAACTATAGATTATCTCTTTCTGCTATTGCGTCGCTCTTGCCACTCCACATACAACCCTGCCGCTACTACGAGTCCGCTAATAGAGACGAGAAGTACTGCAGTTTCCATTATCGAACGAACTTCTTAAGACCAGCGACCTGCTTCTCAGTGAGCTGACTTCCGTACTTCTTGACGATACTATCAAATGCTTTCTGCTTGTCTTGCTGACCCTTGATGTAGGCTACAGCTTTGTCCATGATGTTTTCGACAGGAGCGTCGAGAGCCTTGGAGAGCTTCTGCACTTGAGGGTTGTCCGCGATGCGCTTCAATGCATCTTGCTCTTTGGCAATGGCATCCTCAACCTCGTTGGCCGAAGCAATCGAGGTGTCGATACCGATTCCGAGCATTGCAAGGGCACGGCCTACCGCTGACGTCTCGCAGTTCTCGACGTAACTCGTCTTGTTGATGTTGGACGAGGACTTCTCTTCGTGAGCATGGCCCTGAGCTACGATCGTGCCGTCAGGCGTAGTGATTGTACACAAGCACAAACATTGCTCTGAGTCGATGAGTGGGAACTCGGTACGGATACCCCAGTTCTTGTACTGCTCCTCCTGTCGGAAGAACTTGATGCGTTCGTTGACTTCAACGTAATTTTTGCCACGGATGTTCGTGACCTTGAACTTGTAATTAGACATGAATTAAAGGTTTAATTTCTTCACTGATTTAAAGTGCTCTTTCATTTCTTCCCACCCGAGAGAGCATTCGGGTGCTCCTTCCACCGCATACCAACGGATTTCTCCGTCTGCATCGACGGTGTACTTGGCCAGTCCTTGACTCACGAGGTCAATACATGCGAGGTCAATCTGTATCTCCAGCGTGGCCATATCCATCTGCGACGGGTCGAGGCCGTCAAACGTGCCCTCTTCAAACTGAGCGCCGCGTTCTCTAAGCATTGAGATATTCATTTCTTAATTGTTTTGAACCAGCTTGGCAAAGGTATATCTCTTGTTCCCTTTCCTCCAAGTTTTGGATGATTTTTTCTTTGATTTCTTCAGACCAACGGATGATTTCGTTGAGGTTTTTGAGCTGACTGCGAGCCGTAATGTAGCTACCACGTATAGGTTGCTGATCTAAATCGTCTGATACCTCTCGGGTACATTGAATAGCCGTGTAGAAGTACATCCTGTACTCTGGCGACCACCTGTAGTACGACTCGTGATTCTTGGTGTAGTGCACGATGCTCGAGTGATCCCGTCCAAGGACGCGACCTATGTTCATAACCGTGGCGAAGGGCTTGAGTGCGTTTGCCAAGGCAGCCCTGTGCTCTACGTTATCCCTGAGCCTGTTTTTTTCTAGGCGGTGTCCGATGCGTTTCTCATAGAGTTTAACTGTCTGCTCTATAAAAAACAATCTCTTATCATTCGTATCCATCTAATCCTTCTTTTACAAATTCTACAATCGACAGGTAGTGTGCGAGGGCAGTGATGCCTCGCAGGTAGTTGTTGTGCACCGCATTTACAATCCTGCGGTACGGGACGGGAGTAATTTCTCTCGCGATACCCAAGCTGTCGAGGTCATCATCGATGCTTTTCTCTGACATAATCTCTTCTATCTGACTCCCCATCGTAGCCCCAATGACATCGACTAGGTCCATCACCATGCCCGATGGACTGCGCCCGATGAAATCGTCGACAGACATAGACTCGAGGTCCGAGAGTGCCATACTTCGTGCTGCCTCCGCTACGTGGTCCTCATCGAACCCGTCGTCTGGAGGTTCCCAACTGAAAATCCTATCAATCATTAGCTGTTTCATCATGACTGCACCTTGACGTAGATGTTGTCGGGTGCTTCGTCGAAGAACGCAAGGAGGGCAGGGCACAGCCAGAACTCAAAGCCAACACCTTGTGGGTATTGCTTGAACTTCTCGACGTTGTAGTAGTGCCCGTCGTACCCGTCGGGGCGGTTGAGCTTTACGTGTACGTCATGATCGGGGAAGGGGGTAGCGGCAAACACGATGTCGCACGTATCCTTGGTGTCGTCTGACACGAACCCGCTCATGTAGTCGAATACTACATCTGCCCCCGCTACGAAGGGCTCTTGTTGGATGTCGCGGCCTTCGTCGTCAAACATCCATGAGTTGTGCTTGCGATAAGCGTGAAGGGTGAATAGTGAATTAGCCATTTTGTTTTTTCTTTTCGTTTTTTTCTTTGTCTTTTTGGATGCGGTCATAGAGCGTGATGAGCTCGCCCGCCGTAATGTCTGCGCTCATGTACCTGTCGAGGGCTTTCGCTTTGTCTCGGTAGTGCAGGAGACGGCTGAGCTTGACGCTGACACGTGTGTGTCGTGGCGACAGGGCTCGAATCTCCATGATAAACTGCACGGCCAAGGCGATAGCAATGAGGGTTATGATTGTAGAGAAAATGTAGAACGGAGTTGCCATTATTTGTTGGTTACATACTGCACGCGGTTGCCACGGCGATTATAGTTCATGACATCCTGAAGCTGAAGCATAGCACCACGGATAGAGGTCGTATGCTCCCAACGCTCACGAGGATACTTGTTCAAGCGGTCCTTGAGTGTGGTGGCGTTGAACTCCTTGTCCTTGTTCATGATGGCTACCACGGCTGAAACGTACCGAGACTTGCGACCGCATCCCTTGCGCTTAAGTACGTTGAGGACGTCGATGCACTTACGAACGTGGTCAAGGTTTGTGCGGAACTCCCATTGAAGAACGCGTGGGTTGTACTTGCTCTGCTTTTGGTCGAGTCCACGGCGTTGAGCTAATGTTCCCGTTGCCATTCGGATGATGCTTCCGATGCCAAAGCCTCGGTCGGGGTTGAGCTCGTCGGAATTGTAGATTTCGAGCAGGAGCTTGTGGTCTTCGCTTCCACGTGCCGCGTTGTGCTTGACGTGGTCGAGCATACTCCACGCCGACTGGTAGTTGTTGACATCAGACACAATCTCATCGACCGCATTGGAATCGACGGCGTGAGAGATGTTTTCGTCAACGTATACAGGGACGGGGATGTTCATCTGCTTCGCAATTACGAGGCGGTGCTGTCCATCGATGATTACGTTGTCCTTGGTGACAATGATGGGGGCGATGATGCGCCCGTGACGCTCCGTCATTTGGCGAACCTCTTCGAGGATACGTGGACTGATGTCGCGGTTCGTCGCTGACTTGTAACGTCCGTAGTCGGTGGTGAGAAAAATTTGCTTTGAAAACATGAGATATGAATTAAAAATTGTGTTTGATTTTTTGTTTTGCTTCGTAGTCGAGCATCATGCACTCGACGATTGTTTTGTTTGTCCAAGACGGGTCACGCTCGTACTTGTCGAGCGCAACCTCAATCTTGTTCCATTGTTTTTCGAACCATTCGTCAGTCATTGTCGTCAATGCCATGGATGCGGCACTCGAAGTTCTCCTTCTTGCACAACCCCTTGAGCGCATCGGCCACGAACTCTTCGTTACATTGCCCAACCTTGTCTCGCATCCAGTCGAGGTCAAGCTCATCCCTGAGGTCAATGCGCCGTGAGAAGGACACAGAGAAGTCACCGCATTGGTCGTCTTCTTCGATGTCTATCTCTACACCTGCAAGCATTGAACAAGCGTCTGCGACACCTGAATGCACACCTTCGCGGAAGATGGCGATGGCTACGTCCTTGGGGATGACGGGCATCGTGGATTTGCCCTCGGCAAGACTTACATTCTGCTTGCTTAGCTCAGCATTAAACTCTTTGAGCTCTTTGATTTGGTCAAGGAAACCCGCCTCCCTGTCGATGTGGGACTGAACGGTGGCGTTGAAACGTGCCTCCCTATCGATGTGGAACTGAACGGTGTCGTTGAGTTCTTCAGCCTGCTTGGTGAGGGACTCAACCTTGCGTTCGAGGTTGTAGTTGTCAATTACGAGGGTGTCGTTCGTCGCCTCAAGCTCTTTCACCGTATTGGTCAGAGCAACCTCACGTCCCGTGGATTCTTGTTTGTTCATGGCTTGTTGTTTTTCAAGTTGTTGACGAAAGTCCATTGATTCGATTGTTGATTCCGCCGCAGAGATAGCGTTCTCGCAGTAGCGGATGGCGGCGCGGAGTTCGGCCAAAGATTCTTGTGCTGTTTGCATTACGATTTGATTGTGGCTTTGAAGATTGAGTTTACGCAGTCGATGACTACGCTTTTGGGTTGTGGTGAAGTTTGTAAATGTTTTAGTAGTTGTCGTGTAGTTTCAGGGGCTTCACGTTCGATGTGTTCTACTCGTATGCGGTAGTCCCCGTCGTATGGGTTGGCACTTAGGAGGTCGTTTACTCGTATCATGAGCCATATATAAATGAGAAGTGTTCTCGGATAGCCCTGCCGTATGGGGTGTGGAATCCATAGCCATGTGTGCCAGTCATTGGTTGGTTCTCCACCATAAAACGTAGCACTTGGTAGGGGTCAAGCTCAAAGGCTGCACCTGTTTCTGTTGCCGCTTCGAGAAGCATCTCAGGGTCGTGACGCATAGGCATCTCGACCACGAGGTCGAAGTAATCTTCGATGTCAGATAGTGTCATTGTGATTGATTATTGTGAGTTGAATTTCTGATTCGCAGTTGTTGTGCAATGGGTCGAGGTATATCGCATCCACGTAGAAGTCGTAGATGTCTTCGTGTGCCGTGGTGTCATGCACCATGATGACAACGAGGTCGTCATCTTTGAAGTCGCTCAGTGCATCGATAAGTTCTGCTTTAGTCATTGTTTGTGTTTTTGTATTCGGTCTTCATCTGCTTGACGTACTCATATACTGCGAAAGCTACTCGCGCTTCAGAGTCGAAGCGTGATGTGCAGTAGGTCTCGAACTCGAAGAGGTTTCGGAGCAATTCTTTTTCAGTCATTGCTGTCATTGTTTTTTGGCTTGGGGATACGGAAAGCGTGCATCACGTAGTCGTCGATGTCGATGAAGGCGTGGTTGCGGTAGTACACGGAGGAGATGAAGTCCGTCAGTTGTTCGAGGCCGTGAACCGATGGGTCGTTGTCCATCACATCACTTGACACACGAGCTACCAAGGACATACATAGGGGTTGATAGTCCCAAGCATCGGCGTTGTCCAACTGATTCCACGTCAGCCAGCAATGCTCCGTACCTCTGCGATGCGGTGGGTAGGGGTCTTCGAACTCTACTTTCTTGATGATTTCAGAGTGGCATTCCTCCATGAGAAACGTCTCATCGTCGGTCTCTTCGGGGGTGAGGTCTTTGGGGTCACCCTCGTAGTACATATACATCTCGACGTGCTCGTCTTCGTGTACAATCTTGACACACCTGTCGTCGGCTCGGAAACCCTTGAGCAGTTGGTCGATGTGCTTGTCAGCTTCGATGGGTGAGAGGAAAAACTCGCAGGTGGTGTCAGAGTAGCCCTCCTGCAACCCCATCGTTCCGTGGATAACAGCGTATTGTTTCATGTGAATTAAATTGAAGTTTGAATTTCGAACTGCGGTGGCAAAGATACGACATTGAATCGCATTTGTCAAGTTTTTTTTCTGCAACCCCTTGGGGTTGAATAAGTGGAAGGGAGGTTGGGATTCGAACACAACTGCCGTCCGCCCGACTTTCGGGCAATGATCATAATGGACGTACGCACCGACTGCGCTCCCTTGAAAAAAGATGAGAGGTGTAGTGACGTTTCACCAAGCACCTCTCTTGGTCAAACTTCAATTAACCATTCTCTTCGACTGCCTCTACAATCATATCCGTCACCTCGTCCTCAAGTCGGTCGATTATGTGCGTGATTTGACGTGTGTCAAGCCCATGCCGACGGCATACTGCGATGAGATTCATGTAACCGCTTTGGTTTGAAGGTGTGCGGTCGTTCAATGCGTTGCTGATGTCGAGGCGTACCTCGGTTTCAAGTCGGATGATTTTCATTGCTTTTCATTTTGTTGTTCGTCGTAGTGTTCTGCCCACCAAGTAATTTCTTCGTCGTGGATACGGAAGCTGTATGCGTGTTGTAGGTCGTCGTTCCACATGTTGTCCAACCACACTCCGTGGTCGTCAGGTGCGCCCTGCACATAGGAGGCAGAGAAGCCCGATTCTTGCAGTGCCTCGACTGCGCGTTCGCATTGTTCTTGTGTCATTGTTTGCTCTTTGAAAGGCTGAACGGAAATGGTTTGTCGTTCTTGGATAGACGCTCCGCAAGGGACTTGTTGTGCTTGACAAGATCCGCCTCTTGCATACGGGAGAGTTCTACTACGATGTTGAAGATTTCTTTGCTGTTCATAGGTCAATGATTACGCCCTTCTCTTCGAGGGCTGTGATGATGTAGTCAGGGAGTTCGAAGCATCCGTCGTACCCGACGAGAGCCACACCTTTGTTGCCCTCCCCGTCTGACGTGTCGAGAGTTTCGAGGATGCCGCTTGTGTAGAAGCGGTGACCGCCTGTCGCTACGTCAAACGTCTCATACCATCCCCCGTAAAGGTGTTCGGGGTCAATTTCCATGGTGGTCTCCATCTCGACGTCACGAGCAGCGTCTACGTCTACGTCAAACCCTGTACGCATTGACACGAAGGGGACGATGTGTTTGAAGTTGTGTGTGAATTTCATGTCGTTGGTTTTTCGCCTGTGTGTGGGTTAGTCCATGTTCCGTCCCATTGGTTGCCATTCAGATACCAAACACCTTGGCGTTGGCTGATACTCACGCCATACAATCCGTTGAGGCGTTCCTTCGTGGTGTTCGTGTCCCACCCCGCGTCGGTGATGTATGTGCGTCCGTTCCACGTTTCGTGGCGTGCGATAACATTCCCATGTAATTGCAACAGGACGAGAGTTCCACCGCCGTCTTGATTGATGACACGAACCTCCGTGTTCCCATTCTTCATGGGGCGTGCGGCTTCGAAGGCACGCACCGCTTGTTGTGTGATTTTACGCATGATTATTGATTGAATTGAAGTTTGACAAATCCACAAGTTGTTGCTCAATTACTAGACAACAACATATCTAATTGTTTCTCAAGGCGTGCCACCGTGGCGTCTGCCTGACGTGAAATCATCGCGTGACGACGGATGGCGGCCTTGGTGTTCTCAATCAGCTTGATTTTTCGGTCATTGAACTCTGAGAAGTCAAGTTCTACTGCGTCAGGGGTGTAGTTTTCGGTCATCATGCTGATATTTTTTGCAATGCTTTTTTGTATTTCTCGGCAGCCTCTGACCTCATGTCAAAGATTTTCTGCTGATGCTTGAGTTCATCCGCAGGACGTACTCGGTGGATGCGCCAGTACCCCATGCCTTCGTATGGGTTCGAGTAACGCGCCGTCTTCACGGCCGCATCAATGTTCGGGGCATCGAATGTCCACGACTGCCAATCGTCGCGGTCGTACCCGTAGGTAACGATTGCTCGGTAGGTAATCATGCGTTAGAGGTTTGACCCGTTGTTCAGGTGTAACCAATCCGTGAAGAGTTGCCAACATACGACTGCCGCAAGCGCAGTCAAGACGTGAGAGATGATTGTGATGACCATGTGATTGTGATTTGAACTTCGATGGCAAAGATACAACATCGTTTGCCGTTTGTCAAGAATTATTTTTCTACCCCTAAAGGGGTAATTTCTTACATCCACCGATTTCGGATGGTGACCCATACGGTTG
>Ga0208767_1001700_pt1 | contig 17198 bp, 25 predicted proteins | sample VirMetDEL_Mar_21_FD_184514 | JGI IMG/M metagenome (GOLD analysis project Ga0208767, IMG submission 184514) | Aqueous microbial communities from the Delaware River and Bay under freshwater to marine salinity gradient to study organic matter... | ecosystem: Environmental > Aquatic > Marine >... | reverse complement strand
ATAAAATTAACAGAAATTATTATGCGCCATATGATTTCACACAAAATTTAGGAATTAATTTATATAAAGTAAGAAAGGCAAGGTATTTTTAAATGAATTTAAAACAATTAGTAGATAAACGTGAGCAAGTGAAACAAAAAATTGAAGGTGTAATGGAATTACTTAATAAACATAAAGAATCGTTAGACATTATAGAGACAGAAATATCAAACCAAATGGGGAAGGAGGGATTAGAAAAAATAGCGGTTAACGGTGTTACATGCTGGATAAAACAAGAAATAGCACCGAAAGTGACAGACTGGGATAAGGTATATAACTATATAAATGACACGGGTCGATATGACATATTGACTAAGACTATAAAGAAAAGTTCATTTAAAGAGCTTATTGATAATGGTCAAATAATTCCCGGTATTGAGATTAGTAGTTTCGAAAAAATATCATTTAGAAAAGGATAAAAGGAGAAAAAAATGACAGAACAAACAGAAATTATATCAGAGCAAAACGATTTAGAAATTAAAAATGCAAATATTGTTATACCACAAGAATATGCGGGCATTGGTGGTGATGATTTAGATGATGTAACAGTACCACTAGGTTACACAAAGCTGATACAAAAAATGAGCCCAGAAGTTGATAGTGGCGTTGCAAATGTTGGTGACTTTTTCGATACATCGACGCAGCAAGTTTTAGGAACAGAAACTAATATTATTGTAGTTAAAAAAGTCACAGATTGGGCATGTTTTGATGACGATACAAATATCAAATATAGTTCAGATGGTATCGTATGGAACAATGGTGAAGGGCTCACAGACGAAGAAATGTGGAAAAAACGTCGATTACGTTTATACGTAGTAAATCCAAACGCTATGGATATTGTCCCCACTATTCTAGTTATTAAAGGGACATCCAGGGCCGCTGGTCAATTTATTACATCTAGCCTAAAACGATTTGCCAAAGTAAATCGTGAGCCAATTTTTGCACGCAATTTTAAATTAACCAGCATCAAAGAATCAAATGATAAATATACATATCAAGTGATGAAAGCGACATTAAATGAGGGATTCAATGATAAGTCAGTAATGGATATGGCATACGAGGCTAGAAAAATGGCCGATGCTCACATTTCTATCTATTCGGCTGAAGATGATATAGCAGATAGACAGGAACAGGAACTCAAGGAAGATTTAGGTCTTGATACATAATTTGATTATGATAATATTTATTAGCGCATAAATCTCGAAAAAGGCAACGAATTAATATCTTCGTTGCCTTTTTTTTTGCATTTCAATAAACTAAAGGAGGATAAATACTAACTTATAAAATAAAAAAACCCATCTTTAACAGGATAATGAGATGGGTTTTTATTCAACAACCATTAGATATATTAGCAAATATTCTTTGTTATTTCAATATCTATTTACAGGAGTATTTTATGAATGAAAAAAACACAAAAGGATTTTTAATGTTAAACAGAATTTTATTCGATAGCATGATATTTAACAACAAAAATCCATTAGTTTTTAAGCTTTATATGTATTGTTTATCAATGGCGAATTATGCAGATTCAGAACAAATTGTCAATGGTAAAAAAATAACTGTAGCAAAGGGAAGTTTTGTTACTACTATCTCAAATTTAATGAAAAATTTAAACGCTACAAAACAAAGCGTCAGAACTAGCCTCAAATTTTTGGAGCTAACACAAAACCTAACACAAAAGGTAACACAAAGATTTACTGTTATTTCTATTAATGGTTACGATGAAATATTATATCGAAAAATTTCGATGCAACACAAAGTCCAACACAAAGTCCAACACAAAGTCCCATCAGATCTTTATTATAGTAATAATATAAATAATATTCATAAAGACGACTACAAAAAAGATGCGCGCGAGGGTGCAGCTCGTCGTCGTCGTCTTTTTGGGAATTTGGATTTTAAAACCCTATGGCGTTATGCCAAGGCTCAAGGTATTAGCCCTGGTAAAAGAAATCGCTACATAGCCAAAGTGGTTCAGGATTTGAATATTGATTCGGTTAAAGAATCGGTTTCGATGTATGAGATTACTGTGATGCAAAGATGGGATCAGCGTAAGCGATTGCAGCTTAATAAGATTATTGGGCAGTCTAAAAGTCAGGAACGATGCTCAAAAGAGCAGGCCGACGCCTATTTTGATGACATAAAAGCCTTATTGGGCATTTAAATTAGCTCTAAGGGATTTTTTTATTACGAACGATAAGTTAATGCTGTCCATTAAAATATTATCAACTGAAGCTAAATTAGACACCAATGGTGAGACACTGATATCGATTCAATGGCCTGTTTTGTAAGAATATTAAATTTAACTACATAATTAGTAGTTGACAACTATCAATGCATTTGGTAATATAAAACCATCAAAACAAAAGGAGTAGATTAATGGGCAAGAAAAAATTTAAAATCGAGGTTAGTGTAGACGATAGTTTTATCAGTGTTTTAGATAATTTAGCTAAAAATGATGGTTATCAGTCCATTGATGATTGGATCACATCTGAAGCAAATCAAAATATTTATGAGATCATCAACGAAAATTTAGAGTCATGGGGTTATGACAAATATGGATCAAAAATAAATGACATGGATGAGTTTGGTAATCAATATGATTGTGTAGGCGAGTTAGTCGCTTATTAATTATTTTGACAACATTTTTTAAATCTAGAGAATACAAAAAATATAGGTTATGCGTATCCGCTGTGAACGCATTGCCTACGTATAATAATTTATCAAAATATTGGTCTTGTTTAGAGGATTTAATTAATTTAGCCAAAACTAGATATAATAACCTAGGATTGAATTCTGATAAAGAGTATGTCTGGATACAAAAATTAAATATACCGGATGATTTATATGTAAAATACAAAAATGATTATCCAAAAGGATTTTTAAGAAAATGAAATATAATGAAATTGTTACAATATTACCCGGTAAAATTTGTGTAGTTAAAACAAAAAACGGTAAAGTTTGTAAATATGTTAGAACTCAACCTAATAAAATTTTAAAATTTTTTAATAAATTAATCGGTAAAAATAAGGTGATCGTGTATGAAGCTAGAAAAACACATAGTAACTGACATAATTTCACATTTAAACAAAATGGATGATTGCCATGTATGGAAAACACATGGTGGTATGTATTCAACGCCGGGCGTGCCAGATGTTGTAGGTGTGTATAAAGGTTTGTTTTTAGGTATTGAGGTTAAAAGGCCAGACAAAAAAAATAATGTAACTAAATTACAAAAAGCATTTATGGATAAATTAAACAATTGTGGCGGTGTGTCTTTTGTTGCGTGTAGTGTTGATGATGTTTTAACTATGATCGGAGGTATTTAATGAGTAAATCTAAATGTGATGATTTATGTGTGTATATGTATTTTCCTACTAATGAGTGTGAGCTAAAAGATTTGGCACTTGATAAGCTTAGTGAAGGAATGAAAAGAAGGATGACTTTACAAGAATTTACTAAACGAAATGTAAAAGTAAAAAATGTTTTAAATGAAAATAATGAATGCCCGTATTTTATTAGACGAAAAGGTTATGATTGATTCATTTTAAAATTTATGGTATGTATAAGGCATGAACTACGCCGATTTGATCGCGATTCAAAATATCAAAGACATTGAAGAGCCTAAAAACTTACCAATAACTGCTGGACAACCTAAAAAATTTAAATTCAAAGATATTCAGAAAAAGATCATAAAATATTTTGAGCATTGTTCTCAGGACCTAGAATTTAACGAAAAACCTACAATAACAGGTTTAGCAATGGTTTGTGGTTTTTATGGCAGATCACAATTTTATGAGTACATGGAATACCCTGAATTCTCCGACTTACTAAAAGTAGCGAGAACATTTGTTGAGTCAAGTTATGAGCGTTCTCTCAATAAAAACAACGGTGCTGCGGGTCCTATTTTTGCATTAAAACAATTTGGTTGGAAGGATACCATTGAGCAAACTAATACCGATGGAAATGTTGATCCTGAAACATTAAAGAAAGAGATAGCAAGCCTTATTAAATCTGAACAAATAATGTAGTGTATTAATACACCTCTTTTAGTTCAGCCTCCCCTTAGCCACGATTCTAACTTTAAGAGGTGTTAATTATTAGTTGACATCTATTAATATATAAAATAAAATATATATGCACCCTCAAATAATTAAGCTTGTAAAAGTCTTTCATAATTATTATTACCTAACTAGAGGGTGCAATACAGTCTATTATTAGTTGACACCTGTTAACAGATACGTTATTATATTATATACAATATAATTGGAGGTAATAATATGACTATAAATTCTTTAGATAAAAAATTAATAGTAGACTATGTGAAAAAAAAACCATTAGATTTGATAAATGCTAATGATGATATAAAAAACAACAAAGAGGTTGTTATTGCTGCGGTTACAAAAGACGGTAAGGTATTTCAATATGTTAGTGACGAATTGAAAAATGATAAAGACGTTGCGCTAGCAGCGGTTAATCAATTTCCGCATAGTCTTTATTTTGTTAGTGATGAACTAAAAAAAGATAAAGATATTGTGATAGCAGCGGTAAGTAAAAAGCCATCAACATTTCAATATATAAAAAATGATTTAAGAAAAGATAAAGATATTATAATGTCAGCATTAAAAAAATATGCTACATCCACGCAACATACTACAGAAAAAATAATAAATGAATTAATGGATTATTTAAAATAATGAATACAAAATATTATACAGATCCTTATGCCGGTAAAGTATGGGGATCGCCTGATTTTGAGAATGGTTTTCGTCTTAATTACCTCACTGAGCAACAAAGCAATAATAAGGAATTTATGCTTAGTGCTATACAACAAAGCCCTGGGTCACTTAAATATGCCAGTGAAGAACTAAGAAACGATAAGGAGTTTATACTTACCGCTGTGAAAGATTCAGGTCATGTACTTGAATACGTCTATGACGAATTCAAAAATGATAAAGAAATTGTACTTGCCGCTATCAAAGATTATGGTCCGGCACTTGAATTCACCGGTTTCAAACTAAAAAATGAGAAAGAGGTTGTGCTTGAAGCTGTGAAACAGGAGCGTGGGGCACTTGAATATGCAAGTGCTAAATTCAGAAATGATAAAGAGGTTGTTCTTGCTGCTGTGAAACATAATGGTTATCATCTTAAATACGCAAGTCATGAGTTAAAAAATGATAAAGAAGTTGTTCTTGCAGCTATTGATAAGCATGGTGTGGCAATTCACCAATATGTCGGTGACGATCGAAATAGTAAGTCATTTCAATATGCCAGTGAAGAACTCAAAAATAATAGAGAATTTGTTATTGAAGCTATGAAAAAAAATGGCATGGTGCTTGAATATGCACGAAGCTTTGAAAACGATAAGGAGGTTGTTCTTGCTGCTGTAAAACAGAATGGTTTTGCACTTGAATTTGCCAGTGATTCCCTGAAAAATGATAAACAAGTTGTACTTGTCGCTGTAAATATGGATGGTACAGAATCTTACTATAAATCAATTCTTCAATTTGCCAGTGATAAATTAAAAAACGATAAAGATGTTGTGCTTGCTGCTGTAAAAAAGTATGGTTATGCATTTAAACATGCCAGTGCTTATTTAAAAAAAGATAAAAAGTTTGTATTTGAAGCGGTCAAAGAGAATGCTAAATCACTTTTTTTTGCCCCAAGCTTTAATAACGATAAGCAATTTGTACGCGCTGCTGTAAAGCAGAATGCCGAGGCAATTGAACACGCATGTTATTTCTTACAAAAAGATAAAGATTTTTTACGTACCCTTGTGAAACAAAATCGTGAGGTTCTTAACTACCTTAATGATGATTATGAGTTTATTTTCAGATGATAATATATGATGATAAAGAAAAAGCAATTGCCGCTGTGAAACAGAATCCTTGGGTACTTCCATACATTAGTGACGACCTAAAAAACGATAAAGAGGTTGTCCTTGCTGCTGTAAAAGAAAACGGTTGGACACTTCAATGCGCCAGTGATGAACTAAGAAACAATTTAGAGGTTGTACTTGCTGCTGTGAAACAGAATTGGATGTCACTTAACTACGCCAGTGATGAGCTAAAAAATGATAAAGAAGTTGTCATTGCTGCTGTAAAACAGAACGGTTGGGCACTTGAATTCGCCAGTGATGAGCTAAAAAATGATAAAGAAGTTGTCCTTGCCGCTGTGAAAGAGAATGGTTTTGCACTTCATTACGTTAGTGAAGAACTAAAAAACAATAAAGAGGTTGTCATTGCCGCTGTAAAAGAGAATGTATATGCACTTCAATGCGCAAGTAAAGAACTTCAAGGAAGTTTAAGGAGTTTTAATAATGAGAATATATAATGATAAAGAAAAAGCAATTGCAGCTGTAAAAGAGGATGGTGGTAGACTTCAATACGCCAGTTATGAACTAAGAAACGACAAAGAGGTTGTCCTTGCCGCTGTGAAACAGGATGGTTTGGCACTTTTTTTTGCCAGTGACGACCTAAAAAACAATAAAGATGTTGTCCTTGCCGCTGTGAAACAGGAGGGTTTTGCACTTCAACGCGCTAGTTATGAACTAAAAAACAATAAAGATGTTGTCCTTGCCGCTGTGAAACAGGAGGGTTTTGCACTTGAATACGCCAGTGACGACCTAAGAAACGATAAAGAGGTTGTCCTTGCCGCTGTGAAAGAGCGTGGTTCTGCACTTCAATACGCCAGTGACGACCTAAGAAACAATAAAGAGGTTGTCCTTGCCGCTGTGAATCAGAATGGTTGGGCACTTCGATACGCTAGTGAAGAACTTCAAGAAAGTTTAAGGAGATTTAATAATGATAATATATAATGATAAAGAAAAAGCAATTGCAGCTGTAAAAGAGGATGGTGGTAGACTTCAATACGCCAGTGATGACCTAAAAAACAATAAAGAGGTTGTCCTTGCCGCTGTGAATCAGTATGGTGGTGCACTTCGATTCGCCAGTGAAGAACTAAGAAACGACAAAGAGTTTGTCCTTGCCGCTGTAAAACAGAATTGTGATGCAATTCAATACGCCAGTTATGAACTAAGAAATGATAAAGAGTTTATCCTTGCTGCTGTGAAAAAGAGTGGTTGGGCACTTGAATTCGCCAGTGCCGACCTAAGTAACAATAAAGAGGTTGTCCTTGCCGCTGTGAAAGAGCATGGCTGGGTACTTCAATTCGCTAGTGACGACCTAAGAAACAATCCAGAGGTTGTCCTTGCCGCTGTGAAAGAGCGTGCTTCTGCACTTTATTGCGCCAGTGACGACCTAAGAAACGATAAAGAGTTTGTCCTTTCCGCTGTGAAAGAGCGTGCTTCTGCACTTTATTGCGCCAGTGACGACCTAAGAAACGATAAAGAGTTTGTCATTGCCGCTGTGAAACAGAATGGTGATGCACTTCAATACGCTAGTGAAGAACTTCAAGAAAGTTTAAGGAGATTTAATAATGAGAATATATGATGATAAAGAAAAAGCAATTGCCGCTGTGAAAGAGAATGGTTGGGCGCTTGAATACGCTAGTGCCGAACTAAGAAACGATAAAGAGGTTGTACTTTATGCTGTGAAACAGGATGGTTGGGCACTTCAATACGCTAGTGATAAGCTAAAAAACGATAAAGAGGTTGTACTTGTAGCTGTGAATCTAGATTATGAGAAAGTTTTAGACTGTGAGTGCAATTATTCGGTACTTAAATGGGCTAGTTGGGAACTAAGAAATGATAAAGAAGTTGTTTTAGCTGCTGTGAAAGAGAATGTATATGCACTTCAATGCGCAAGTGACGACCTAAGAAAGGATAAAGAGGTTGTCCTTGCCGCTGTGAAAAAGAATGGTTCTACACTTCAATACGCTAGTGACGACCTAAGAACCGATAAAGAGTTTGTCCTTGCCGCTGTGAAAAAGAGTGGTTTTGCACTTCAATTCGCCAGTGATGAATTAAAAAACAATAAAGATGTTGTACTTTATGCTGTGAAACAGGATGGTTGGGCACTTCAATACGCTAGTGACGACCTAAGAAACAATTCAGATGTTGTCCTTGCCGCTGTGAATCAGAGTGGTTTGGCACTTCAATACGCCAGTGATAAGATAAAAAATGATAAAGAGGTTGTCCTTGCTGCTGTGAAACAAGATGGTTTTGCACTTCACTACGCCAGTGACGACCTAAGAAACAATTCAGATGTTGTCCTTGCCGCTGTGAAAAAGGATGGTGATGCACTTAAATACGCTAGTGAAGGAATTAAAAAAAGTTTAGGGTTTTTTTCACAATATAAAAATTGATAAGGATCTTATAGGGAGTATGTGATGAGTTTTTTTCAAGCAGATTTTAATTGGGGCCAATATTTTTTCGAATCAGTTTTTGGATTTATTATAGCTATTGGTTTGATATATCTTTCATTATTTTTAATAAAAATTATTTTAGATATAATTCTTTATATTATTGAATAATCTATGAATAATTTAATACATTTAAGAAATAAATTATTAAAATATAAACAATATAGAAATGAAAACATGCTTGATTTCATGCAATGGGAAAAGTATGAAAAACAATTCAAGATGCGTAATACTATAATTGATCGCATAAAATATGGCGGTGAAAAAAAAATATTTGTTACATTTGGCGGTAACAGATCGGGAAAAACTGAATTAGGTGCCGGTGTTGTCGCACAAATTCTTGAAGAAGTGCCTAATATACAAATTATGTGCGCAACAGTTGATTATAAATTAAGTGTACAAGTTCAACAGGCCAAAATAAATAAATTAATTAAAAAAAGTGAAGTAGACTACGGAAAATATAATCCAATTAGAGGTTATAATAATGATATTCTTTTAATGAAAAATGGTGCTAAATCAATATTTAGATCATATCAACAAGGTAGGGAAGCAATTCAAGGTATGGATCTTGATTTAATTTGGTTAGATGAGGAATGTCCCTGGGACTTTTACCAAGAATCACTAGCTAGAACAACAGATAGAGATGGTGTTGTTATGTTTACATTTACATCGCTTAGTGGGTTTACAAGGTTAGTCAATTTTTTATGGGAATCAAATAACAAGCTAGTTGAAACAACTGTTTTAAGCATACTTGATAACCCTTTTATTTCAGAACAAGCAAAAGAAAATTATTTAACAACCGTTGACCCCGATGAATATGAAAGTCGGGTATTAGGTAAACCGCATTTATCACAAGGGTTAGTTTATAAAGAATTTGGAGAAATTAATAAGGTAGATAGATTTAATTATAAAAGAATGATTAAAGATAATCCTGGTAGATATGAGTTGCATGAGGGCGTCGACCCCCACGAAAAAACTTGTCATCATTGGTGTCGATTTTTATATGATCATCAAGAAGATACAATATATGTTGTTGAAGAACTTAAAGCACCTGTAGAATCAATGATTATTGCCGATTATGCTAGGATGATTATAACTAAAAGAGATGGTCTAAAGCCTTTATTTTGTCAGATAGATACATCATCACAGAAACCAGATGTTATATTTAGACATCCAGATGAAGATCAAGAAAACAATCATACGATTCGCTTGGAATTTCAAAGAAATGGTATTGATACTATACTTTGTGCGAAAGACAATGCAATGGGTATAAATGCTGTTAAGAAACGTATCAAAGTCGTCAAAACTATATCAGGTGAGGTTAAACGAAAACCTAAGTTATATGTGTTTAATGACTTAACTGGGGTGCTTTGGGAATTTAGTCGATATAGTTGGGATACTTATGCAACGGCTAAAATGCAAGATAAAAAAGAAATGATTAACAAACCATTAAAAAAAGATGATCACTTTATGGATATAATAAAATATGAATGTATTAAAATGGAGCGACAAGAAATAGAATCACCTGAATGGATTGATGATCGTAAGTATGGGGCTATGGGTTATTAATAGTTGACAATTATTAACTCATGATTCATAATATAATCATGAAAAAAATAATAGCAAATAAAAATGAAATATTTAAAAAATGCACAATACCAAGGCAATTAGAGCAAGAGTTTGAATCTGTATTAATTCAAGATAATTTTTCATATTTAAATAATAACTTTAGGTATCCATATCCAGGGGAAAGACTAGATATAGATTCACCACATTTTGTTTCTTATGGTTTTGGTATAAAAGCAAAAACAAAGCCATCTATTGCTATAAAAAGTATTTTTCAAAATATAACACACGGGAAAATAGACTGTGAAAGAGCTGTTTTAATTACTAAGTATAATGAAATTTTAAGAAACATAGGTGATGAATCATTTGATAATTTATTTAAAAGTAACCCATTAAGAATAACGTCATCATTACCATTTTATAATTACCCTAGAGCATTTAAAGGTATAAAGGTTGATATGATAGATTCATGTGATGAATTAATTATTGGTGATTGGCTATATTTAGAAAACGATCAAAATAAATTAGATGATAATGATAAATTTTTATTTAGTGGTGAGCATGTAATAGTTATTGGATTGAAAAAATACAAAAAAACAAATAATGAAGAAAATATAGTGTTAATGGGTTTTACTGCAAACTCTAATTATGAAAAGATGAGTTATTCTGAATGGAATAAAGAAATATTCAAAGGAAATTTAAAAGGTTTTTTTAAAAAAGACAATAAAATAGTTGTCCGTAGAATAGACAGAGAACTGTTACAATATTAATTATTTATGTTCAAATCAATAAATAATATCTATTGACTTTTTTTTACAGATATGTATACTAACCGGTATATATGGCAAGCGAAAATAAGAGTATAAATGAAAAAAATAATGTTGAAGATAACAAGGATCGTGAAGCATTAGATTTTTTTGGATCTCTTAAATCTGGATATCAAAATGATCGTCAAGTCTGGGAAGAGCGATGGAAACAAGCTCGTGCCGCTGTTTACATGAATGATAATCTTGATGAAGTTTATTCCGGTAGAGCAAATATCAAGTCACCAATAATGTTAATAAAGGTTAATGGTTTAGCTGCTAGAATAGCTCGTATTTTATTTAATACTTATCCTATTGGTAGGGTCGAGGAAAAATTAGCAAATAAAGTTGATGGCGATATTACGCAATTACATAATGATTATATTTTTACTCACCAATTAGATCAAATTGGTTATAAAGAATCGCAAAAACAATTAATAAGAGAAAAGACAATTTTAGGAACGTCTGTCGGAAAAGTTACACAAGAATTTGAAGAAACAGAATTGCAATTTGATGAAGATTTGGAGCCTAAAACAGTTACTGTCAAAGACGATACGTATTTAAGACCAATTTTACTCGAAGAATTTTACAGTGATGTTAATAAGTCTGATATACAAGATAGCCAAGCATGTATCCACTCGACTACTATAAGCATGCAAAGTTTATTATCAGATGAAAAACGACGAGAAACTCGTACGTTTGAATTGTTAGATCCTGAAACTGAGGAAGTTATAGGGGTAGAGGAAGAATCTATAGAAACAGGTGTGTATAAAAATCTTAATTTATTGCAATTAGATGGAAATAATATAACACAAGAGCAGGAAGAATATGCTCAATATATGAATTGGTCACAAAAATCTACCAGAGCATTTCAAAAAAGTTTAAAAGAAATTAGAAAAACAGGTTTTGTCGAAATTGATGAATGTTATGGATTATTTGATTTAAATGGCGATGGCAATATGGAAGAAGTCATCTGCACTATTGCCGCCGGTAAAATAGTTATTCGATTAGAACCGTCACCATTTAAACATAAAAGATATACTAGACCGTTTATTGTTGGTAAATATTTGCCAATTCAAAATTGTCTTTATGGAATGAGCAATGTTATTGCTGGACATAATTTATTGCAAGAATATAACGCAAGCAGAGCACAAGCAACGGATGCAAAAACGAGAAGTGTTGCACCTATGTGGTATATGGATCAAACCAAAACTGTGGTTTGGGATGGTGTTTGGCGACCTAATGGTATAATTAAAGGTCAAGGCTCATCGGGTATGACACCAATTATAAACCCGAATTTAAGTAATGTGCCTTTACAAGATAGCCAAATCATCGCGCAAGATATTGATAGATTATGGTCGCTGTCCCCCGTTCAAGAGGGCACAACAGATCCGGGGTTAATTCCTTCCACCGCTAGGGGTACAATGGCCGTAATCTCCCAAAATGATATGCCTATTAATGACATAATTGATAACACCATTGAATTTGAAATGAAAAAATTTATTGAAATGTTACTAGAGCGTAACATAACCTTTAAAACGTTAGACGATTATACAATTGTATGGCCAGAAGAAAAAATTATGGCTTTAAAAGAGAATCTAGAAATTGATAAAATGTCTGATTTATTTGCTGACTTTAATGTTAGAATCTTGGGTAATTTAGAGTTGTCAAACGAGATTTCACAACAACAAGGGTATACACAATTTGCACAGTTTGCAGCATCCGTTCCACAAATTAATCAACGAATTAACTGGACAGCATATAGTGATAAATTATTGCGGTCATTTGGTATAAAAGACGATGCAGTAAATGATATTTGGCTAGATGAAGAACAGGTTCAAGCTGCTCAGCAAGCACAGCAAGAAGCGCAGCAACAACAACTACAACAAGCAGAAGCGCTGAGGCAAAAAGAACGTTTAGAGGATATGGAGCAATTTCAATTTGAAACAGAAGTAAAGACAGAGGGTAAAATAGTTGAAAAACAAGCTGAGGCAAGTATCGAAGCTATGACAGGACAAAAAGTTAATTAATGAAAAGATATCTAGATAAAGATGATATAAAAAGAATATATGATACATTGCAATCAGCAAATTTAGCACAAATTGAAAGCTTTTCTACGTTGTACGATGTGGAAGGATTAAGAAATACTGCAATAGAAAGAGAAGCATTAAAAAAAATATATAATTTATTACTAAATGAAATGACGGGAGATGATATTAATGGATAAGGATCAAGAATTAAACGAAAATGTTGATAACTTACAAGAATCGACAGGCCAGATTGAAGCTACTAAAAAAAATAAAGAAGATAAACCAAAAAAAACAAAATCTGTTAAAAAAGATTATAAGTTTGATGAAAAAGTTTATAAGTGCATGGTTCAAGTCGAGGAATCTATAAAAAAACCTGTTTATGAACGTGGTCGAATTAAAGAAGTATTAGTTCCAACTGGCCGAATGATTGATGTAGAAAAATTTAGACCAGATTTTATCAGAGCTAATAAAAATGAAGATGTAGCTAAATGCCGATTTCGTGCAGCACAATATTTTAATGTTAGTGTTGAGCATTTATTAAATGCATATAACGTGCTTAACGGTAAAAAAATGGACGGATTTTATATTACAGATCTAATTGATCGGTTTGGGTTTAGCAAGGGTGCTAAATCAGCGACTAACAGAAGTCGTTTAGCTGAAAAATATGGCCGTATTAATTCACACAGTGTTGATGTTGCTCAATCTAAATTAAAAGATATTTTGAATAATGCAAATGTTAAAAAAGCATATTCTGATTTTGTCAAAGAATTCAAAGAGGAATTTTCAAGAGATACAGACGATAAAGCTGTTTATGGCGAATAATTAAACTAAGTATTAATTATAAGATAAGGACTTAAATAATATGACAACAAACTTTAATGAAGAGATAGACTTAGATAGCATGAGTGAGGAGGAGTTAGACACCTACATGACTCAAATTGAGAATGGTGAAACTAATGTTGACTCCTCGCCGGTGCAAGAAGAGCCTATTCAAACTTCCGACGAAAACACAGACGTAGAAGCTCAAACAGAGGAGACCGAAGAGTCAAACCCCGAGCAAGAAGAAACTGAACCAGTACTAGAGGGCGACGATGTGCCCGAAGCCTACAAAGGCAAAACTGCAAAAGATTTGTTAGAAATGCAAAAGCAAGCTAACACAAAAATCTCACAGCAAAACAATGAGATTTATCAAATGCGAAAACAACTGGAGTCATTGCAGGCGCAACAAAATGCCTTAAATGATAAAGCTATCAAAAACGCAGATGATGAATTGCTCGCTAGTTATCAACAAGATGATATTAATGCTATTAATAGAATCATTGAAAGAAAACTACAAGAGAGAGAGCAAGCTAGTGTTAATGCAAGTTTAGTTGAAAAAGAATCTATTGCAAAAGAACATGATGAGATATGGGCAAACTTGGAAACGTTTAACCCGCAGTTATTTTATTCTATTAAAGAAACTGCAATGCAAACAATGGTTCAAGACCCAGACAATACTTATCATAAAAAAGGATGGCTTAAACAATTCATAGCCACACAAGCGCAGCAATCTATGCAAGAGACTCAAGGTGTTCCACCTTCTGTAGATAAATCTAAACTCAAGCGAAGGGCTGTAACTGTTGGTAGTGGAGCGAAAGTAAATTCCAGAACAATTAATAAATCCTTAGACGAAATGTCTATGGAAGAATACGAAGCGCACATGAAAGCGCAAGGTATTTCTTTTTAATTTGTTTTAGATAATAAGAAGAAAAGCACGACTTAAATCTGAATATTAATAAAACATTTTACTAAATAAAAATTTAGGAGAATGATTATTATGGCGGACCAACAATCCAAACATGCGTCGATTACTAGCGTAGTCGGAACATGGTATTCAAAAAAGGTTTTACAAGATTTCGAGCCAATGACACAGTTTTACAACTTGGCACCTGTTACGGCTCAAATACCAAAGAGTGAAGGGAAAACAATCAACTTTGATCGTTATCTAAAAATTGACGCTCTTTATAAAGATGACACAGACGAATTCACAGCACAGCAATCGTACCTTTCAGCACAAGTTGTTACTGCAACATTGCATGAGCGTGATTCATTTGTGCAATTGTCTCGCTACGCTGTTTTAACTGCTCGAAATAATATTTTAGATAAAGCGGTTAAAATGGTTCAGCAACAAGGTGCAAAAACTATTGATAAATTAGTACGTAACGATATCGGTATGGCTGTTGCTGATGTTGCGGCTGCTTCATCTGTAAATATGAACAACCTAGCCATTGATGGTGGTACATTGAATTCATCTGGTATAACTGCAAGAGTATGGTCACATGATCAAGCTGCATCTGGTGATCGATTCCCAATGTATCATAATAAAACTCGATTAGCACAATCGGCACTTGTTACATCATTCGCAGCATCTGCAATGACTATGAAAACTATTCAGCATGGTGTTTCTGTGCTTGAAGGTAAAGACGTTCCAACTTTATCTGATGGAAATTACTCATTAATTACACATCCTGATGTAGCATATCAAATAACTACTAATCCAGGTTTTAAAGGATGGTTTAGCCCGACAAGTGCAGAAGCAGCTCGAAAATCACCATCTGAAGTCGGTGTGGTTGCTGGTGTAACTGTTCACAAATCAACACAAGCGTACAAGTTCCCATTATCTGGTGATACGTTAAGCACATCATCTGGTAATCTTTATTGTTCACTTTTATTCGGTGAAGAAGCTTACGGGGTTGCTGATGTTACTGGTGCTGATGGTGGACGAAAAGGATTCTCATTCTACTTGAAAGAATCTGGCCCACAATCTACTAATGATCCAACCAACAAAATAAAGCAAGCTGGATTCAGCATTACCGCAGTAGGTAAAGTTTTGAACAAGTCTGCTGGACTTTGGATTTTGACAACTGGTTTATAAGCTAGTTTAGCCTATTGATTTACCCTCAGTAAAAAAGTTCTTTGAAGTTTTTCTCACTGAGGATAAAATGCTAAATGGCCTGGCGGATTATTCGCTGGGCCATTGTCATTTGTGAAGTCGTTTAATATACTTTTGCCAAGTAATTATTAAGGAGGTTTTTATATGAAAAGAAAATATTATAATTATATCCCAATTTTTAAGCGGGATGAAATTCCAGAGCTAACAGGATTTTTAGATAATGATGTGGAAAAGATGAAGAGGCATTTTAAACGAAAGGAACAAGCATTAACTGAGCTTATTGCATTTATAACAGATAAGTGTTGCTCCAAGGATGTTCGTGATTTATATTCTAAATATGATGTTAAATTAATTGAAGATATTGATGGCTCAAAAACTATCGGATTATCATTTCCTGAGAAAAGATTCTAGATTTTAAGCTATTAAGCATATAAAATAGTTAAAGCAACAGCCAAGTGCCTTATCCACTTGGCTGTTGTCATTTAACAAGTGACATGTTAAAATTCTAACATTGAATAAAAAAATTTTGATAAGGAATAGCATGAAAACAATTAAAATAATAAGATTAAATGATGAAGAAAAAAAAGAAATTGAATTATCATATAATCAGGTAGAAAACCCAAAAATAGAACTAGATGAAATTATAGCCAAAAATGACAATCAAACGTATATTGTTTTAAAAATTATTGGTAATAATCGTGATAAGTGGAAAAATATTTTAGATATGACTTTATATAATGATGTTGTAAATAAAATAGGGAAATGTGATGATGATTTTATTAACCTTTCAATAAATGAAATTACTATAATAAAAAAAGTAATGAAAGAAGAAGTGGAAAACAAAAAAACTGGTATAAATATTGATAAATTATCTAGTGTTTATATGAGTTTTGTTAATGAAAATAAATATAAAAATGATTGATATAATAATACCATTTTATAAGAATTACGATACAATTGAGCATTTATTAAGATCAATAGATGATCAAGATTATAAAAATTTTAATGTTGTAATAGTAATAGATGGAGAGGATCTAAAGGCAAGTGAATTACTTCAATCCCTACAAAACAAGGTTAATTATACATATAGTATCTATACACTCGGACGAAATTCAGGTGCCAGTGCTGCACGAAATCATGGAGCCAAGAACTCTCGGGGTGACATTTTGTTTTTTATCGATGCAGACTGCAAATTATACCCAGGAGTACTTAGAGACGTTTTACATGCATTTGAATTAGTTCCTAATATAGGTTTTTGTTATTCCAATTATAGATTTGAAGATACAACAGCATTTCACTCACAAGGTTATGATCCATATTTATTAGAGACAATGAACTATATTTGTACAATGTCACCAATAAAGCGTGATGTATTTGAATCTATTGGGGGATTTGATGAGGATAGAAAATGTTTTCAAGATTGGGGATTGTTTTATAAAGCCTCTAAAGTAACAAATGGTTATTATTTGGGTAAAAACCATTATATGTTTTCAACAAAAAAACCTA
>Ga0208767_1001699_pt1 | contig 17199 bp, 24 predicted proteins | sample VirMetDEL_Mar_21_FD_184514 | JGI IMG/M metagenome (GOLD analysis project Ga0208767, IMG submission 184514) | Aqueous microbial communities from the Delaware River and Bay under freshwater to marine salinity gradient to study organic matter... | ecosystem: Environmental > Aquatic > Marine >... | reverse complement strand
ACTTTCCGCAGGATTTCACTTCGGCGTATAAAGACAAAAAAATAGTAGACTCTCTGGAAAGGGATTACCCGGAATTTGCTAAAAAATCGCAGCAACCGCAACAGCAGCAACCGCAACAACCGCAACCGCAACCGCAACCGCAACAACCGCAACAGCAACAGCAACAACAGCAACAGCAACAACAACCGCAACAGCAACACACGACCCGGCTTACCGTTAGGAGACGGCAACAACAACCACAACCGCAACCACAACCGCAACCACAACCGCAACCGCAACGTCCCCAGAGATTTAAGACAGATCCCGGAAAATATGATGCGGTCCCAAAAGCAAAATCAAAATCAAAACTAAGACCAAAACCGACACCTCAGCGTCAGCAAGTTGACTTCGGCGGCAAGAGGAAGGATGATTGGAAAAACTACTAATTAATTATGATTGAATACCAAGCAACGAACAATGCCAGCAAATCCGTTATGTTTTTCCAAACTGAGGAAGGGCGAGTCACCCTACCTCCGGGAAAACCCGTTTCGATTTCCAGTAAGCAACAACACCAACTAAAAAGCACTTTCGAGAGACGCGGTATTGAATGCGTTCGCGTAGGAGAAACTCCCGTCGCGGAACCCGTCGCGGAACCCGTCGCGGAACCCGTCGCGGAACCGGCTGTAGACCAGCCCCCGTCCATCGACCCCCTCGAATCCGTTACGGATCTGGATTTGGATCTGGACGAAGCGGCGGAGGAAGAGGATAACGTAGGGGCAGAGGAAATTGCGGTTGAGCCTACCATTGACGTTAAGGCGGAAGTCAAAGAGACAAAAGCCAAAAAGGCAACAACGAAAAGGTCCAGAAGGTCCAGCAGAAAGTCAGGCAAGAAAAAATGATTTTCCAGAGTCAGGCAATTGAGAGAATACTAACGGAGTCGGGGCAGGTCGCGGTAGACCCTGCTGACCTAGGACTGGATTCCGGCAAAATCTCACGGGCGATCTTCGTTCCGGCGGTACGGGAATACTCTTCGCGACACAGGCCGCGCAAAGAGCGAACTATAGTAAGATCTGCCAATATCGATGCGAATGGAATTATCGCGTTGCCTGACGATTTCGCTCAACTGACTCAAGTAAAACCTATTGGCCCGCCCCACCTCCGGGATATTGCAGAGGAGTATGACTATTTCCTGCCCAATTCACTGGGCGAGCGGAATCACCTGTTTCGAACAGTGCCCGAAATGGGCATTGATTACCGTGTGGATACCACGAAAAAAGAGATCATTCTGCCCGGAGGTACATTTTCAATAAGCTATCTTTCAAACTGTTCCCCGACACGCAAGGTCGAAGACTGGTTGATTGAGGACACTGATTTGGGCGGGACTGATTTTCGGTTCTATGTCCCCCCTGAAGTAGCTAGCCAGTTCACGTTGACCATATTGGGCCGGGATTTCGCGATTGATTTGGAGGCCGCTCCGGGGGAGGAAGTTACTCCCGCCGCAACTAATCTCAACGACCCGGTTGAGATCGATTCGTTTGCATCTGAATTTGAGTGCGGGGCTTTGTATATCGACATAACGACTAGCAAGGATGCGATCGGCGGCATCTGTTTGTCTGCCACTGCCACCTATCCCTGCGCCCCCGTCCTTTCGTATGCGGAAGACGAGCTATTTTTCCTCATGTTTTTAGTCCGTTTTGGACACGCCTATGCAAACGCAAAGGCGCTTTTGCCGATCGACGAAGTGGACATTGATTTCAGCCGGGATGATTTTTTGCAGTGGGTTCGGCAAAAAGAGACAGAGTATCAAAGGCTTTTGGAAAGCGACCAAAAATGGTGGGCGTCAGTCGGGTAAAATAGCAACTCGCAGACATGGACAAGATCGAGAAACTTCTGGAGATGTCGGATTACCGGGGCAATCACACCGCGCCCGGAAAATCGTCGGGGACACAAATGGACCGGGCCGATGATATTTGGCCGGATGATATCTACAGTTCAAAGGCGGTACAATATTATGGCCACGGGGCCGCTGAGTACAGCGACCGGGAATCGATAGCCGTGATTCAAGCCGCCCGTGGCAAGCCCAACCACCGGGTTAAAATCTACCGCGCCGTGCCCGATGTAAATGCGGAATCCCGAAAGAAGATTGATTTCCTGCGCGAGAAAACAGGCTACTTCAACCAATTCGGATTTTTCAAAAGCGGCGATGAATACATTTGGAAACTGCGCGACAAATACGACAAAAGCGACTTGGACTACGACGCCAAACAACAGGCAGTTGTAGACGATCTTGAGCGACAGGTAGCCAAATTGGAAAGGCAGCAAAAGCCTGACTTAAAAATTCAGCCCGGAGACTGGGTTACCCAGAATCGTCGCTACGCGGTTGCCCACGGCAAGGCCCATTTAGATAGTTACAAGATCCTCACCAAGACTGTCCGGGCAAGTGATCTGTACACCGACGCCAACAGCATCCACGAATGGGGCTACAGCCCCTAGATTAGCTAGGAATGGCGACGATCTTGAGATCGTCGATTTCATCTTCATTCCATAGGCGGGCGAATTTCTTGTTCGCCAGAAACTCAAACGGTCTGGTTCGAAACCAGAGCGTGGTTCGATAGTCATCAATGGTCCTATCTTTGCCGGAACCAAGTCGGGCCGAGCGGAAATCGTCGGTATCCAATGCCCGCATCTTTTTCATAAGATGGGCGAACAGATCCGCTTTCGTTTTTAGATCAAAAAGCGGGTCACTGATTCTTTTCACTTTCCTTTTCCTTTTCACTTTTTTCCTTTCTAGTTGAGTTAGTTAATCAGTTCGTAGACCCCTTCACCGTTGGAGAAGGACCCGATCTTCCGCAGGGCGGATTTCGAGAACCTCTTGGCAAGGTGGTCGTGGAAGTTGTTGGCGATGAGGTTGGTCCAGTTCTCGTTCCAAGCCCGGATGCTTTCCCCGTCGTAGTCGTAGTCGTAGTCGCTCGCCTCTCGCGGCGCGAGACTCACTGAGATCAGGCCGCAGTATTCGGCAACCGAAATCTCAGCGGCGGAGTTTTCGAGAATCACATGATCCTCGCGACCCGCCCATCGATCGGCATCTTCGAAGGAAGGGTAACGTTCCCGGATGACCCCTTTAAGGTCATCGATGAACTCGTCCCATTCCCAGTTCCCGGCACCCTCACTCAGGACGTCGTGGAGGAACACGACCTTTGCCGCATTCGAGTGATAGCTGACTGATCTTCCCATTGTCTTTCCTTTCGTTGAATTCAGTTCCCGGCCCCGGAGGTCCTCCCCCCTCACCGGACTTTAATATACCTATATCTCTCAACATTTCAAGTTAATTGTCTCACTATTTCGAGACAATTTCAAATAAGCCCTGCCAGTTTACATTTGGACATGAACAAAATTCAGAGGTTACGTACGGTAGCGATGGTAGCGACAAACGAGTCTTTGTCGGGCCGGGCATATGCGGAAAAATCCGCGAGAGACAACCGTTACTTGATTGAATTTGATTCATATTATTGGACAGTTCGCGGAAAGAGCCGGAAAGAGACGATACGCCCCTCCGACAAAAATTTTGGATATGGAATACAGGAACACGGGAGATGGCTTGATTATTTGGACCGGGAATTTGGAACGGGTTGGGTAGTTGACGATATGGGCTAATTTTAGCGATATGACTAGGCCCGAAATTATATCCGGGATGCGTAAAGTTTCGGCTAAACGCATCCCCCCAAAAGCTTCCGGCATGATGCGGCTGGAAACAGCAAAGCAGATTGGGCCTGACGACGGGGATGTTTTACTGCAACTGTCGCACCAAGGCGTGACCGTCAACGGCGAGCATACGGTGACGATGGTTCTACGTAACCCGGAGCGGGTTGAGAAAAATATCGCAATGGACGACCCTGACAATCATTTCGTCCTCAAAAAATGGTGGTTTCTAACACTTGGCGCAAAGCATTTTGAGAAACCGATTATGAACAAGGCAAACTTTTTGATTAACTGTACCTGTCCAGATTTTTATTATACGTGGGGCATTTGGGTCTACAATAAAGGTGATCTAATTGGTCAGAAGCCCCCACCGTACAAAAGGAAAACCCCACCCCCCGGAATACCTGCGCCGGGATGGCCGAATGGAGGCTATCCCTACCGAAATCCGGGCAAGCATCCGGGCGGATGTAAGCACGTCTATAACAGCATTCAACTGCTCAGAATTAAGGGCTACCTCAAGTGATTTAAGGATTGGGGCGCATTTCGTCTTGAGCCGGGATGAGCCTTGCTCTTCGAAACCCGGCGCTCCATTGTCCCTTTTCCCGATAAACGCCTAGCGAGTGAAACTGGAGAATGTCGCCGTCCGGTCTCGTAACCTCCACTTTAGAGTTTTCGGGCATGTCGGTAATCGCTTCGGGAACCATGAGAATAATCTCTTGTTGGTAGCCGTATGGATCTGTGCTTCCCCCAAGCCCACCATTATCGAAATACCGAATTCCGCGTTTAAGTCCGGCGATAATTGCCCTCCCCTCCCAGTTTGGATCGGGTCCGTTGGGGTTGAGCGTTTCGGGGTCATTGTCATCGTCTGGTATCTCGGTAATCGCGCCGGGGAGGAACTGAGCATCCGCCCGATCTTCATCGTTCCGGTTGTCCAGCTTTGGAGAGTCCCATTCTTCCCGCTCAAATTGCTCATCGCCGTACCGGGTTAGGTTGCCGAATCGATTGTAAACGCTCCGATCGCCCCCACTGTCATTCTCAACGTCGGAACACGTTCCATCTCCCTGTTCGGGAACCGGGAACCAGATCTTGAGATCGTAGGCAAATTTGCCGTGTACCGTTAAGATTCTGCTTTCTGCTGTTGAAAAAATGGTTGGCAGGGATTCGCGGATTTTGCCGTAACGATCTGCTTCGGTGGATTCGCTCATACTTACAATATAGATTATCTGTTGCTGTCCCGTTTTTCGCAAGCATCGAACGACAGGTTTTCGACATGTGGACACGGTCGAGCATCCAACCCGCAACCCTGCCCCTGTCGCAGGAACGGGCAGTTAGCGCCGCCCGGATCGCAAAGCGGGCAGGAAACAAACATTCCAACTACGTCAGCGAAACCGCACTCTTCGCACTCAAATACGGGTTTCTTCTTTGACCTGCTTTCCAAAACCACCATCCCATCGATTTTAACAACGGGGTCCGCATCAACAGGTTTGCGTAGGTTCTTACTACCGCCAGATCGGTATTGTTTGAGTTTTTCTATAAAATTGTCACTCATTTCCGGGGTAATTTAGATTCAGACATGGCGGAAAACAACTTCGATCATTGGCAACCCCGTGAAGCTACAATCTCATTGCGGGAAGCTTTGGAATGGATTCCTATTCTCGATTACCATTACGATTCAAATAGATTCGATGAGGCGGTACCTGCTGTGGCGGGCGGCGTTCTTCTTATAGGTCGTGTCGTGTTCACCCGGCTAGTAAAAAAATACGGACGGCAAAAAGCTACGAAAATGGCTAAAGAGGGCAAGTTCGGCAAGACTCTCAAAAAGCTAGTGGACAGTAAAAAATTAGCGGCAGCGCAGGCAAATGTACGAAAAATTAAACGCAAGGCAGCGGATATTGCGCACGCGAGAAAAGTCATCGGGGACATCAAGGCCGAGATGGACGCAAAGGCCAAAAAGAGGAACGATAAGAAAGCAACCTCCGCCCAAACCAAAAACCCCCAAACCAAAAACCCCCAAACCAAAAGCCCCAACGCTAAAAACAACGACAACTCTTTACAAAAAAGATATAGCCCGCAGGAGATACGAGCGGCAGTTGCGTTGTATAAACGCGGCAATATTACGTATAAATCTGCCGCAGAAAAAGCCGGTGTTTCTAGGTCCACCCTTGTGAAATGGGTTCGGGATTCAGGCGGTTCGGGACAACCAACTAAATCTAAAACTTCAACATCGATGGCAAAAAACAACACTAGGGCTAGAAGGGCTAAAAACGAGTCCTTGCTCGACCCGATAGGGACGGCATCCGCCCTGCAAACTATAAACGCATTCTTGGGACAAGGTGGTCAACTCGCCGCCGCCCAACTTTACGCAGCAAAAGAGGCATTGAATGCCTGCAACGAACCGGCGCTCCGCCAGCTTTGGAAAGCGTTGCGCGGTACAGACAAAACCTACAACTATCTCGTTGACAAAAGCACTGTCGCCATATTCTCCAAATACACCGCGAAACTACCTCAAGTTTCGATGGGGAAGAAAAAAATGATCGAGGCGGTAGTCACGGCCCTCGAAAACATTGCACGGGAGAGAGGCATTTCACTAGAACCTCCAAAAAGGGCAGGGACCAGAATTCCCTACCCCAAGCTAGAAAGCTTGATGGAATGTTTGACGGAAGAGGAGCGGACACAGTTGAAACGGGCGCAGTTGGATGAAGATTTTATTCAACTGACCGCATCGCTGATCACGTTCTTTACGCAAACCAGCAGTTCGATTGCCCAGCAATTGGATTTTGTTGTTGAAATGTTGAATTACACCAATGAGGGCGGGTTGAAAGAGATGTGGCCGAAAATCAAAAAATCCGTCACTATGTCAAAGCAGTTTCAAAAAAGAATGCGCGAAAACAAGAAAACAGGGAAAACCCTGAAAGAGCGCATTATTGACGCTTTGATTCACGACGCAAAATCCCGTGACGCGAAAGCTTTGAAAGCAGAAAGTTTAGATTCTGATATGAACAGTAAATCTCGAAAGTTTTTTGAGTCCGCCTTCCCCTCTGAACAAGAGAGTCGTCCGCATTGGCGGCCCGGTTTCCTGAACGAGGAATCCACTTGCAGCTATTGTGGAAAAAAACTTAAATATGACAAGAATGGCAAGGTAAACCACAACTGTAGGACAAGTGAAGAGGAAGACGGCGGCCCCGTAGGAACTTTCGCGGCGGCGAAGAGTTCCGGCAAGAATGAATCTCTCAACGAGGGTCGTCCAGTTTCTGTCATCGCGGCGGAGATCGAACGGGAATGGGAAAATGTTAATTTTGCGGCCAGACCGTACCTTGACGCGATGCATGATCTCAACTCGGTAAACGACAATTACATGTTCGATAGCGGGAGGGGTGTAGTTTTACGATTTCTGGGTAATGCCCGGAAATGGACAGGTCCGAAAGCGAAAGAAATTAAAGCCGAGCTAAAGAAACTTCTCAACGAGGGGTTAAGCGAAGAAGAGGACGGCGGTCCTATCCGCCCGTTCACGGACGGCGGTCCAAAAAGCCGGAAAGATTACTGCGATTCATGCGGACATAAAGTTTTCGGCAGCGGGGCGTTTTGTTCAGGTTGCGGTAAAAAACTCAAAGTCGCCTCTCACCAGAGCGGGACATTAAGCAGAACTGCTAGCGGGCAGGTGCCTGTTCGAAAATACGTCGGACCTAAAAACTCAAACTAAAAATGAAAAATCGATCGCAGAAGTTTTTCGAGTCCGCCTTTCCTACTGAACAGGAAAAACGACAACACTGGAGACCTAAAGAGTTGGAGTTGAATGAAGGAGATCTCGATAGCCACAACAGAGTTAATTCGTTTACAAATGCTTTCTGGACATATCATCCCAACGTCCGCCGCTTGCGTGAAAATCAGGCAGTTTTTCTGTTTGTCGAGCAGGCTATTAAAGAATACAGAAAAAACCCTTCCTCGATCGATGCCATTCAGAGTTTCGTCAGCAACGACCCCAGACCGGATGAGATAGCAAATGTGGTGGAAGGCGTCATGCGAAAAGTACGAACTACAGTTGAGCGAACCGCTCATTACCGGGAAAGTTTGGATGACGATGACTGGGACGATGACTGGGACGATGACGATGACGATGACTGGGACGATGACGATGACGATGACTGGGACGATGACGGCAAGGATGAGGCAACGGACGAAATTCGCCAGCTTACCGACCGGATCAACAGACTAAGGGCTGAGAAAGAACGCAGTAAAGTTTCTCGTCCTTCGATCGATCGGCAAATCGACATTCTTGCTGCTAGGCGCAGTGCGTTGCGCAAAAAAGAATACCAGAACGAATCTGGCAATATTCGCCTTCGGGAGTGGGGCGAAAAGTATGGCAAGACGAACTTGATCAATTTTATACCGGGCGGGCTTGCCTCTATACCAGATGTTTTAACCGGCCCCATGCGGAGGGAACTTTGGGATCTTTCCGACTACAAAGTGACTGGCGTAACTGGCGGGTCAATATGGTTGAGACATGTCGGTAGCAGCACCTAACTTCGATGACGACATCGAAAGTGATGCGGAAACTGGAGGAGCAAATGGCGCACTTGTTGCGCCATTTCCCCGTTGCCGATATTCGATTTGATCCCACTTTGGAATTTTTCAGCGAATGGGGCACGCAGAGGCGAATCACCGCCGCTATCGACGAAGATCTACAAGCCCAGAAAAAAGCCCGGAACTGGCTATTGGTCCTGTGGAACCGGCAAGCGATCAAAAAATCCGAAGGCAGGCATAATACAGTAGCGGCGGCAACGGAAGGACTCACAACCCGTAAGTTTCACATGCGGCGAGTTACGGTGGACGTTACTTACGCATTCATTTCCCCTTCCCTCGACATGTTGGAGGGCGTTGAGGAGTGGTTGACCGTTGCGGGTTTTGAGGAACTTCAATGTTCTTCCGGGGTCGATCCAGTTGTTTGCCTCTACCCCGGCGACGAGGACTTGAGCATTCGACCCACCATCGATGTTATTGAAACAGGACAGTTTGCCTTTCCATCGGGTCCGACTCAAGGAACAGTGTCTTCCTTGGAAGTTACCATGCGATTGCAATACCAAGCAACAATTCGAGCCGACTTGCAAGATTTGATTACTGAAATTAACAAGGATTTCTACATTACAGAAAAGGAATCTGATGAGTGACTCAAAAATCGAAGAACCGGGGCAAAACGAGAAGGACGCGAAGGAAGCGAAGGAAGCGACTGTTAAAAAGGTAGCCAAGAAAAAGACCGCAAAGAAAGCGGGGACCGTTCTGCTATACAACCCTTCGCGGAGAGCAGTGCCCGTTAAACTGGGGAAAGGTAAAGATTTCATTATTTCTCCGGGAGAGAAAATTCAAGTACCTGCAAAAGATGTCCCGGAGGTTCTCCCGGTGGGCGTTCGCAAAGCAGTTATCAAATAACAACGAAAATAAATTTATACTATGGCAGCACCACGAGTAAATATCGTAGAAACCGACCTAAGTTCCCGCGTACCTAATTTTGAGGGTGCGTATGCTGGAATCGTATTGCCTCTCAAAAGAGGGCCAGTTGATCGGCCATTTTTTGTAACAACTCAGGGCGAGTTTTTGGATGAGGCAACGCCGGGGGGAACAATTGAGGTTGGAATGAACCTTGGGCATTTCTCTGCCCTCGCTTATTTGGAGCGGGCCGATAAACTTTGGGTCCGTCGCGCAGTTGCGAGCGACGTTGAGTATGGAAAAATTTACCTGACTGCAACGGGTACGAGAGTGGACGTGGGCGAAGTTTCTGAAGATGCCACCTTTGAGGGAGACGATCTGGTAATGCTTCGGGGAGCAGATCCCGGAGTCTGGAACGAGGATCTTTCCGTTAGCGTTTTCATCGATCACGCACTTGCAACAGTCGATCTTGACGGAACGCAGACTAATCTTTTAACGACAGGAGAGATTCAAGTTACTAACGATTTCGTAGCCGGGATCGAAGTCGCTATCTCTCCAGCATCGGGCGCAACCGTGCCCGATGGATTGTTGGCAACGCGCACTTACTATGTGAGTAGTAACACTACAACCTCTTTGTTGTATCTTTGTGCAACGCAGGAAGCGGCACTGGCAGGAACTGATGAGATTGTTCCTACAACCGGAGGCAGTGGCGATCTCAACGTCCGTGCTACGCGGACAATCAACGAACCGGCGGTAGCTGAAGCATTCGGAATTGACGTTTACTACAAGGGCGCTCTCAAAGAGACATGGATATGTTCAAGGGTTGAGGGTCAACTCGACGGTTACGGAAAAAACATGTATGTGGAGACATTACTGGAGCGCAGTGCTTACATCCGGGCAGAAAATAATCCCTTGAACGGCGGGCAGGTTCCCCTACCCTACCTCACTGCCGTTGCTTTTTCTTCCGCATCGGACGGTACTGCTGTATCGGATGCAGATATGATTACGGCGGCAGACGTTTTCCAAAACAAAGAATCCTATCCAATGATGTTGTTCATGGACGGGGGCTGGTCTACAGCCGGTTTTCAACGAGTCATCGTTGACATTTGCGAGGCTCGACAGGATTGCGTTGCGATCCTGTCCCATGACGCAACTAATGCATCTGCTGCTCAAGTCGTGGAATTCAGGGAAGTCGAGAGCAACATCAATTCAAGTTTCGCCGGTATGTTCAGCCCGCACCTCGAAATAACTGACAGGTTTAACGCTAGAACTATCGAAATCGCGCCTGACGGATATGTCGCGGGCGCGTATGCGAGAAGTGGCGAAGTGAATGAGCCTTGGTTTCCGGTCGCGGGTCTTCAACGCGGAATTTTGGGAGTTGAAGATGTTGCGGTTCGCTACAACGCAGGCGATATGGACTACCTCTACGACAGTGGGGTTAATCCAATTCAGTTTCGGCCCGGTTCTGGGATCGTCATTTGGGGACAGAAAACTCTTCAACGCCGTCCCAGTTCTTTAGATCGAATGAATGTTCGACTGTTACTGCTCGCTATTGCACCGCAAATCATTCGAACACTGGAAGAAAATTTCCTGTTCGAACTCAATGACGACATCACCCGGACTACAGTTCGCGCCCTGATCAACGCTTACATGAGCAGTGTCGAAGCGCGTCGGGGAGTCGAAGAATTTCGGGTTGTTGTTGACGATTCCAACAATTCAGCGTCCGACATAGACAATGGCATCCTTAACGTATGGGTATTCATCAAACCGACCCGAAGCGTTGAGGAGATTAACCTCAACCTTATTTTGACAAGCAGTTCAATCGATTTCCAGCTTGCTGCTGACCTCGTATAACAACCTAAAATTACAGTCCAATGACCATAAATAACAATAAGCTCGCCGAAATGGCACCCTTCCAGAAAACCTACCTCTGGTCAGTTTCAGGAATTGGTAGTTCTGACGTGGAGATGCTTGCCGAAACCTCCGGCATTCCTGAAATTTCGGGGTCCAACACGGAAGTACAACTCCGGGGATCTTGGACGAGAGAGTTGGGAGTTTACAAACCTCAGAATATTTCCATGACTTTTCTTGAGACTGAGAGAGGTCAAGCAGGAAAACCACTGCACAAATGGCTTAACGAACACTACGACCCGGATACGGGATGTGGCGATAAATCGAAAGCGCAGAAAGAGATTATTCTTACGCTTGAGGGTTGTTCTACGTCGGGCGCAGGTTCGTATACCCTGCACCGTGCGTTGTTGGAGTCTCTGGGAGGGGAACAGTTATCAAGCGATGCTTCCGGGGTTTTCAAATACAATGTAAGCATTTCGTGCGACTACGTGACGTTCAAGTAAATATTTGTTTCGTGTTAGTAAGAGTTGAGGGCACCCCCCGTGTGTGGGGGGTGCCTTTTTTTGGTAATAGTTTATATTTCAACCATGAACCGAATCGATTACTTGCAATCTTTTTGATTCACCGATAGCGATGGCAAGTGGTACAACCGCAAGGAAGCGGCAGAGTAGCGATGGCAAGTGGTACAACCGCAAGGAAGCGGCAGAGTGGGTCAATGCAAGAAAGGGGACCAACTACAAAGAGTGGCGAACTGAGTATGCTAATATAGAGGCTTTGAAGCGTCCAAAAAAGAAAAAATACTAACGTATGTCTCAACATTTCAAGGTAATTGCCTCGCTAAAATAGCTTTCGGAGATCTTCCGGGAGATCCGATACCTTCCAGTTCGGCGGCATGTTTTCCATGTCGTATTTAGCAAGATCGATCTTGCCCTCGTCGTCAGCGTCGAGCAAAACCTCCCACAATCCCAGATTTTCCATAGCCGCATCAGACGCGATATCAATCGCTTCTTCGAAAGTGTGGCTGGTTCTGATGGTTGACATTAGATCCACGACCGTTGCCACCGCTCGCTCTGCCCTTTCTTTTTCCATTGCTCGGAAATCGGCCTCAATGATCGCCTTTCGAATTTCCTTGAAATCGTCGGCCCGGATACTGGGACCATCTTTTACGTAATTGCACGCATGGGACCAAAGAACGTCCGCATCTTCAGGATGAACGCCGCTCTCAAGGTGGAACCCACGGGCGTGACTGTAGCGGATTGTTGGATTGACAATGGAGTTGTCGTCGAACGCTTTTCTAATTACGTTCCAAAGACCTTTCTTGTTATCGGCAATCCTTTCGTCATACTTGCCGTCGTAGGCATAGCCAACGTCACCGACAACGTCCCACGAATGAGTATTGAGGTTTGGCTCATCGCCGTCAAATTTAACAAATTCAACATCGATCCCCTTCTCTGCTGCCGACTCAACCGTTTTATTGATTATGAGTTCGAGCATGGAAGTCACTCCACCCGTCACGCCCGAAGCATTTCCGCCGTCGGCAATTGTCACTGTCACTTTGTCTCTGTCGTTCATTTTGTCTTTGTCTTTGTCTTTCACTTTTCCTTTCTATCCCCCGGTGAATCCGGGGGATAACGTTTACTCGATCAATCGAGATGATTTTCACGTCGGGGCGTCCCATCGTCGGAATACGCGCTACTGTAGCTGTTAACTTTGAACGCATACCCGCCGTCGTAGGTTGGCCGGACCCGCTTGAACTTGACCGGACCCGCAAACCGATGATCACCCGTAGCGGGCCAAACTAGCGGAGTAAACCCGTTATTGCCATCGTCGCTGTCCTTGTTTTTCAACAATTCGCGAACTCTAACCCCCGCTGGGGTCGTTGCAACAACCTCGTACCAATCATGGTGAGTCGTGTTGTAGCCCCAAGTCGAGCGGAATAGATCGCCGACTTTAACGTTATGGTGGTTGATTTTAGTCTTCACTTTCTTTTTTCCTTTCGTTTAGTTCCCCCGGTCCTGAGGGGGGCACTCCCCTCTCACCGGACTTTAATATATCCATGACACACTCTGAGTCAACAAAAAATATCTAACTTGTTACTCTTTGTATTCGATTCGGTCGATAGTGCGATCCGCACCGCCGCTCGCAACGCCGAGAGTGCGAAGCACGAGGGTGATGTACACTAACCGGACTAACCGGACGAACGGGAGGCACCTTTGCGAAAGCAAAGGTGCTTCGGCATCAACTATATCCGTTTTCTTTCCGCCACGCTTCCGCCGCTCTCGAATTTGTAAACCCCCCGGACAAGTGGTGTTTTTTGCCGTTTTGGTCAACGCCGATCACGTACCATTTCATGTTGCTCGATCGATCCACGGTCGTGTATTTCCATTTTCGTCTCGCTCTCGATCGCCGGTTGCGTTTGGCTACGTCATCTAGCGTGTCGCGCCCGCCGGACGGTTTCCGCGTTCCGTTCCCGCCCGGCACGTTGCGGAACGTCGCCTCGTTCAAAGCCTGTTCGGCCAAGTGGTGGATTCGATCAAATTTCATATCCAAATGTAAAATAGTCAGAGCAAAAAACCGATGCTTGAAGATATTTTTTGTTGACTCAACCTTACATGTAGATATATTAAAGTCCGGTGAGGGGGGGAAGTCCTTCCGGGGCCGGGGAACTAAACGAAAGGAAAAAAGTGAAACTGATAACAAAAGCGATTGAAAAGGCGTTTGAGCGGAATATGAAGCTCGACGAAAAAGACCGGAAGCCGGTTCTCAAACTGTTCGGCGGCGGGGCCGCCACTTGGCTGATTAGCGAATATGACCCGGACACGGGGTTGATGTTCGGCTTGGCCGATCTCGGCATGGGAATGCCCGAAATGGGTTACATCGATTTCAACGAACTGGCTGCCTTGCGCTTTCCGCCCTTCGGCTTGCCGATCGAGCGGGACATGTATTTCAAGGCTAACAAAACTTTAAGTGAATACGCCGACGATGCCAGAGGCGCGGGTAGGATCGCCGCCTAGGTTACAAAGGTTCCCGGACGTAAATTGTCGGATGACTAGGGACGGGAACCGCAACCAACAACTAAACGAACTAACGAAAGGAGATACTAAAACCAACAAAAACGAAAGGAAAAATTAATGATCACATTTAAAGATGAACCGGACTACGGTTTTAATTCCAACACTCGACGCTGGTCCGCAAATGATGTTCACGGACCTTACCGGATCATAGCCAACCGAACAGTTTCGAGTCTGTCGATACGGGTGGAGCTACTACGAGACGATGGTGGAGTTGAACGGGAACTGTTCGTCGGACTCAGTGAAATTGATGGAGAGACAGTGCCCGCTGGTTTCGCAGAGGCACCAATTGACGGAGTCATCGAGGATCGCATTCGGGAGATGATAATTGAGGACATTGCCGAAAAAACCGGCTTTGAAATTGACTTGGGATTCAATCCCGCAATTTAACCAACGAAAACGAAAGGAAAAGAAAAATTACTGAATGGAAATTTACACTCTATTAGCTGGAACGGACTACGGGACAAATAAAGTTTTGGGGAACTACGATTCCGAAAAGGCCGCACGGGAAGCGGCAGAGTATTTTACTTACCACGAATTTGATACCGTGCGGTTTGATTTTTTTATTTTGTGCAAGACTGAATTAAACGGAAGTCCAAACTCAGATAAAGAAATTGATTATTGGAGAATGATCCATATCACCCCCTAAGCCTGACTTGGGATTCAATCCCGCAATTTAACCAACGAAAGGAAAAGAAAAAGATGCCACTATTTAACAGTATTGAGAGGCTGAAACTCAGCGCAAGAACAGCAAAGAAACACGACCGGAAACTGTATTTCGCTTATTTGAACAGCGAATACAAAATCGACTTGTCCACGGAAACGAAAATAACGGGGGCATGGAACGAAATATGGAACTACAAAACCGACACGTTCAACGCGGCGGACCATTACGGCTACGTTGCGGAAAATGCGGACGGTAGTTTCTCGGCAGTCGTTGTCAGCGACTACAAAGACCGCCGTGTTTACGGAAAATGGTCAGATTTGAAGGACGGGTCGAATTCAGCCCGCGACGAGGCTATAGCGAAAGCAGTGGACTCTCTCGAAACAGAGGTTGGGTGGGTTAAACATTTGGACGACAACCCACTCATTAAGTTACGCTATCTCATTGAAACGCACGACTTGCATTTCGCATCCTCAGACGACCATAAAGTCTGGGTCGCAGGAACGGAGGCGTTAGCACGAATCAACAATCTGAAGGAATCGTTGGGCGAGAGCGCAAAGGCAGTGCTTGCGGAATCCAAAATGGGTTCAAAATACGGAAGCTTCACCTCAACAGACCGAAAGGATTACGGCTATGGAAATGGCGATAGTGAGTAAGCCTTTTGTTGACATTGCCATGGTTTCGGGGTAGTATGTTTTACAGAGATGGCAACAAAGATTACGGACAACACTGAGAAAATGCGGAAGATCTCCAAGATAGCTTCCAACATTCCGGGATGGGGCGGACACGACGGCCCCGTCCCGGACGCATTGGTGGAAATGAAAAGATTGCGCGAAAGCGATCTTCGATGGCTATCTAAAAACGGTCATAGGATAGATACGGGCGCGGGAATTTACACATTCCCTGAAAGGCCGTTGCGCAATGACAGGGATCTGAAAAAACTGGCATACTCAGGCGCTCTGCGCGGCATGAGCGGAGATAGGGTTGCCATTTTGGCAGAATTGATTCTCAACCACAATACGTAATGCAGAATGTAGAAGACATCCTTGCGGTTCCGATATCCGGGGCTTATGGTTTTTAAGAGTTTATGAAAACAACAGAAACAGAACTGGAAGACCGGGGCGTTGCGATAGCAACGTTAGTAAAGCAAAAAAACGCGATCGGGCAGGAAATAGAAAAATCCAAGAAACGAATCGCAGAATTGGAGGTATCCATAAAAATCTTGCATAAGTACCAACAGTACCGGGAAAGCGATGAGAGCGGCGGGGAAAACGATGGGAGCGGCGGGGAGAGCAGCGGGAGCAACGGGAGCGACGGGGTAAGTGAGGTAAGTGAGGTAAGTGAGGTAAGTGAGGTAAGTGAGGTAAGTGATGGGAAGCGATGGGGTGAGCAACGGCAACATTACTTGCTTAAGAAAGAGAGAGCGCAGAGAAAATCTGCACAACCTACACAACCTACACCCATCCCAACAACAGCCGAAATTAGGAAAGCTGTGGTGGATGCGATTCCAACTAACGGCGAACCATTCTCTTTTCCAGTAGTTCGCAAAAAAATTCTGGAACTGTGTCCGGGTGCATCTGAAGCTCGTATGCGGTATGCTTTTGACAAACGCATCAAGGGTAACTGCGCTCCGAGCCGCAATCGCAAGGGGGCTACTAAAAAGCTAAGGTGGAAAATAAAAAGATAAGGTGGAAAAACTCAATTTAGCAGTAGGCTAAAACCAAACCGGGGCTGAAGAGATTTCAGTCCCGGTTTTTTTCATGGGCCAGTTTAAATTGGGGGTCAAAAGATTGCGAGACGAACTGGAACGCAAAACCAAGGGGTTGAAGAAAAATTACGACGATCAACGGACACGCAATTACGGTATCAACCAACGAGCCGAGAAAAAAGCCAACAACCGACTGTGAAACCCCTCACTTGGTGAACAAAAGGTCAAAAGGTCTTGAATATTGTTAAGTTTAGTTAACAATTTGACCATGGTACATGACAAACTTACTCGGTGGTTAACCGGGATCTGCATCGGGATTGCCCTAGTCGTCGGTATTGGCGCTTTCGTGCTTTCGTATCAGGGACTTAAAGCAGTTGCACAGGATAACGGAGTTGGGCAATTTTCTTGGCTATGGCCTGTGATTTTGGACGTAGTCATCGTTGGGTTCTCACTCAACGCCCTCCGCGCATCACTGTTGGGCTATCCGACATTCTATATGATGACCCTAGTCGTAGGAGTCACGATCGCTTCAATATTTTTCAACGGATATCACGCTGAAGTGCCGGAGGGGACGACGCTGAGAGATCTGGGTTGGTGGATTCCCAAAATTGTCTGGGGTCTGCCGCCGTTTTGCTTGTACCTGACAACCGAATTAATGATCAGGCAGTTCCGTCGCGAAGCGGAAGGTCGAAAGAGTCACCTCCCCTACCATAGCCAACCGGAACAACCGGAGACGGAACAACCGGCGACTGACGTTAAAGTCAATATTATTGACGAAGCGGCCCAAACCAAAACCCCCAAAACCC
>Ga0208767_1001698_pt1 | contig 17200 bp, 21 predicted proteins | sample VirMetDEL_Mar_21_FD_184514 | JGI IMG/M metagenome (GOLD analysis project Ga0208767, IMG submission 184514) | Aqueous microbial communities from the Delaware River and Bay under freshwater to marine salinity gradient to study organic matter... | ecosystem: Environmental > Aquatic > Marine >... | reverse complement strand
GAATTCCGCCTCGATGACAAAAACAAGGTTGTCAGAGCATGTTTGCTTGCAGCAGAAAAGAATTAAATCAACGCCAGGTTCTGCATCTGTAGAACCAACCGTCTTTTTCGATGGTGCAATCGCCGGTCAAACGCATCTTGCGATTTGGTCTGCAAGTTGGAACGTCTTTGCTTCGACTAATTCCGCATCCCTCAAAACAGCCAGCAGGTGTCTTGAAAACGTGCATGCGTCGAAACTGAATCATTCGCTTGCATTCCTCTTCGCATGCAGATTGGTCGCTCAATTCGACGGTCTTGGTTACCGTGACTTCGCGTTTGATTTCACAAGAGCGCGTTCGCGTTTTTACGCTAGGCGTCCAACTGAAAAACAAACCCATCGCAAGTACAGCAGCAGTCATCTTCGATCCTTCTTAAGAGTCACTAACATCAGACGCACACGCGTCATGTATTTGTAACAGTCGTTCTGCAACGACTTGTGCAACTTGGGGAACTATGGCGTTTCCGAGGCATCTAAGTCGGTCCACCCGTCTGGGAATCCCATGAGCCACTCGACCCACGCTGGGTTCAACTGTCCACTGGTTTCGCTGGTCCTCACTGCTTCGTCTAGATTCCCGCGATACTCTGGACTTCCCGCGTAGCGTTTTTTGCTTGCACCCTTTGCATTGCTTGTCGTCGGAGTCGGCCAAGTATCCGATAATGAACACTCTGTCGCGACGGTGCGGCGCACCCACGCTTGCCGCTGATACAACTTCCCATTCCGCATCGTACCCATGCGAGGCAAGCGATCCGAGAACTTGATCCAGTCCCCTAGTAAGCAACGCTGCCACGTTTTCAAGCACAACGTACTTTGGTCCCACCACGCGAACGATTCGCATGAGTTCGTAGAATAGTCCTGATCTTTCTCCATCTAATCCTGCTCCCTTACCTGCGTAGCTAATGTCTTGACATGGAAAACCGCCGATGATGACATCCACCGGCTGAGTCTTTTCGTTCGGCCAGGTGCAAACGTCATCATGTCGATGCACATCAGGCCAATGCTTTTTAAGCACCTTCGTTGCGTATGGATCGCATTCAACTTGCCACCGTGTTTCAAAACGACCCGTTGCCTCGAACCCAAGTTCAAAACCACCAATGCCACTAAACAAGCTACCGACAGTTAAAGCACCCGCATCAGGAATCGAACCTGACTGATCAAGGAATTTTGGCACGGGGATACCTTCCTTTCATTGATTAAATGTAACCAGCGACCATTCGTGCGAGCATAAAAAAAGCACATCAACGCCGTGCTTAAAGCGACCACCCTCGCGAGATAGGTGGATTTTCCGCACACTGATCTACCAATGTTGGTAGAAAGGGCCGAGTGGAATCGAACCACTCAAAAACCATTGACCCAACGGGGGGACGATTAAAATGCAACTGGACCCGAAGGCTCAGTCACAGCAGACTCGACAGTGGTCGTCTGAGTCTTTGAAACAGGGTAGTAGCGTTTGACATCGACCCCGACTCCGTATCCGTTGTCAGGAGTGTTCTTGATGTCTGCAATAACAACCTTCTGATGGATCTCAGAAGTGTCGGTGATCTTGGTAATCCCGCAGCACTCAAGCAGATTTCGGAACTGTTGTTGTCCGATCTCAACTGCTTTCGGATTTGCGTTGACCACGTTGAAATTCTGGAAGAGTACGCGGTTCTGAAACTCACCCGAAACGATCTGAAACTTGACTTTAATGTACTGACCAAGTTTAGAATCGTTTGCTTCCTTAGCTTTCTTGGTCAGCATCAGGTCAGTCTCCGTGACGACCATCGTGTACCTACCAGCAGGGATCTGCTGGTAATCGTTTGCTGCTTCTACTTCATTATTGTCGAACGTAAATTCTGCCATGTTACTACTCTGTGATTGAGGTTAAAAAACAGTCCACTGGATCATTCATGTCAATTTTGTCTGCAAGCGTGATCCTACGCTTGCTGACATAGCTCGGATGCGAATCCGACTTCAAAATTCTGCGGCCTGAAGTCGTCGCGATGCCACGCTCGCGACCAAAACCCTCGTCTTTGCTGCTGACGAATGTCTCGATCTCAGCGTGGAGCACTTCGTCTGCCCATTCGAGCAATCGCCCACAGGCTTTCTTGCTCAACTTTGGCTGAACTCGATCCCAAGATGCACCTGACACAGACTCGACTTTCTTAGTCTCTTCGTGTGCAATCAGGATTACAGTCTTTCCATTTGCAATGCACAAGTCAAGTTGCTCGAATAATTTTCCAACCCGTCGAGCTACTTCAACAGTACCTTTTCCAAAGTCTTGCTGAAAGCCTTCTGCGTGCAAAGCATCTTCCACAAACTTTTCAAACCAATCAATCGAGTCGATGATGATTGTCTTGAACTCCGAGGTGGACGCTTCGTTTGCAGCTTGCAACACTTCCAACGCGCTGTCAACAGACAGCCTTGCAACGTCGATGTCACCTGACCCATCTTCGGTCGCGATGACAAGTGCATCTGGGAACCGAGATGCCCAGGTTGTCTTCCCGACTCCATGAGATCCGTAGACGCAAATGCGTCTTGGCTTGGCAACTTTTCCTCTCTGTACCTTCTCAAGTATGCTCATCTTTTCTTTTTCTCCTTGCTTTAATTGACCTCTCGGCCAGTTCTTGTGGTGTCATGATCTCGTAAACGCCCCTTGCTTCGAGCAGGCTGTATCCGAATCCATCGTCAGCGACGATCATCAGATCGATTGCTATGTTTTCATCAGTCATCTCAACGTCAGCACGCAAAAACACTGGAAGCAAATTGTGCTTGTCTAAGCCTTTGGTATTTACATAAGGGCTGAGGTAATCAGTTCTGAAGTGATTTGATATCAACCCAGCCGCTCTGCGAAGATTAAACGACTTGCCTTTCTCATCGCACTCATCTGCTTTTTTGCGTAGCAACGTGCAAAACTCTGAATAGTCTTCGCAAGTCAAGCAGATGTTTAGATAATTGCTTTTTTCCTCCATTTTTGCTATATCCTTGTTGCTGCTTTTCCGATTCTAAGCGTCCTCGAAGATCGTGGTCAAGATGCAATTCCAAGATTTTTCGATCTCACCAAGCGACAAACTCTTTACTTTGACAATTAAGAAAGAGTTGAAAAACGGAAACACAGGACGAACAAAGCACTTTTCCGCTGCTCATCGAGAAAAGCAGCAATGGCTTGCTGCAATCCCGCAGGGCAGCGTTGTGACGGCTCAAGGAGTCCAGATGACTCTTGGTCAGTTTTACCATGAGGTGCTTTTGGAAGACGTTCTGGCCCAGCGTGTCGGCTTGGTCATTGAGCGAGTGCTCGGGCCTCGCCAGCGTCTGTGGGATCACGATTCTACCCTGCGTGGAGCAAAGGAGCTTGTTGATTCGCTTGTCACCTATGGGATCTTGCAAGACGACAACGCAAAGCACGTTTCTTGGTGCTTGGGAGTGCAAGACTCAGATGACAAAGAAAACGGACCATACGTCCGAATACACTTTTTTGGAAGCCAAGGATGAGCAAAGCAAACAGAGTCGGCATCATTGGCGATAGCCATTGCCCAGTTATGCTCGATGGATATGCGGAGTGGTGTATGAGCATCTTTGAGCAGTGGCAGGTCAACCGCATAATCCACATCGGAGACCTTGCTGACCATCACAGTGCAAGCTTTCACGATAGTGAAATTGGATTCACTGACATCGTTGGTGAGATGGAAGCAGCAAGAGATCAAATCCAGCACATGCAAAAAGTATTTGGAAAGAACGTAGAGGTGATGACGGGGAATCATGACGCAAACCTTGCTCGCAAGATGAAAGCAGTTGGTCTTGATCCTTCTCTTCTAAGAAAGCAGGCTGAGATTTGGGGAATCGAGTGGAAGTTTTATCCGCGATATCACAAGTTGCAGATTGACGACTATCAGGTCTTCCACGGCGATCAAGGACGCGGAGGCAAGACTCCTGCAATTGCAAAAGCAGAAGCAGACTGGACATCGTCGGCCATCGGCCATCATCACACTGCCGGAGGTGTCACCTGGGGATGCAACAACAACTCACGCTACTGGGGAATGAGTGTCGGATGTGGCATCGATCACAAGCACGCGGTCATGGCGTATGGTGCATCGTTCGCGCAGAAACCAATTATCTCATGTGGCGTTGTGATCGATGGCGTACCTTACTTTGAGCCGATGCCTAAAAAGAACAAGTTTGGACGCAGGCTCAGGTAGCCTTTCTTGCGTTCTCAATTGCTTTGTTGACAAGTTGTTCTGCAATTATCTTTTTCATTGCAGCAGGCACAAACTTGAACGGTGGGATCAGGTGCTCTGACTGAGACATCAAGTGAGCAACGATTGTGTTCTTGTTGTCTTCGCACCAGTTAATGCCGTACTTATCCATCCTTGCGGCCATGTCAGAACACCCGCAACCAGATTTGTTTTTAACGGCCCAGTCAGGTATTAGCTTGCTGAGTTCAGTGCCTACTTTCATTTTTAGCAGGTTGCTCCAGTGACAGTAAAGACAATCGCAATGCTTCCTGCTCTATAAGTTGAATTTACCGTTCCGTTGCACACGTTGCTGCTGGCAATGTCTTCCCAGAAAGTACCGGTTCCTGAGTTTCCATGCCCAGCAGCAATTTGCCATTTTGTTGTAAGCTTTCGCAAGCTAAATGAAGCAGTTGACGAAGTCTGAAATGACCAGACATCATTGCCTCCGCGATCTTTGGAATAAATTCCAGCGTCTTGGCTTGCAGCATTACCCGCATGAGTAATTGAAGTTACTGCACTTACCCTGCATCCGTTCTGACATCGGTAGTCACTCGTTCCAGTGGAGCAATCAGTGCCTGTTACATTCCAGCTCACAGTTCCGCCGCCTGAGTCCTGCGCTGACACTCTCCCAAAACAATAGTGATCAAATATATTAGCTTGCGTATCTGTTGATCCACTGTTAATTCCGGAACTGGCCCATGCCCAATATTTAGCATAGGAAGGAGTTCCGGTTCCGTAATTTTCGTCAGTATAGATAACTTCAACTCTATTTGTTCCGCTAGTCGTAGGAACACCCCATGCCCCCACGCTTATGATGCTGCCAATGCTAAGAATGTTAGACGTAGTGGTTCCATGATTAGAAAGAGTGTAGGACGCTCCGTTTTGCGTTGCACCATATGCATCTTTAAGGCTAGTAATAGGTCCAGTTGACCAAGTCCCGCAACATGCAATGTATGTACTTACGGGTCCACAAGGGCAGGGACCAGATGGTCCGCAACAATTGCAACCAGGCGACCATTTAACAGCCATTAACAATCCTCCGCATCAGCAATCCAGTCGCCATTATCGTTTCTTTTTGCAGTTATGTAGACATCGCCACCAATTGCTGAACCAAACACGTTGTAAACAGTTTGCGTTTCCGAAGAAACAGACATGTTAGGACCGTTTGTGTTTACAATAGTGCATGTTGCAGAACCGGCAGTTGTCCCAGTTCTTGCAGATATACCTGCTGCTGGAGTCAAAAATATTCTTCCAGTTGAATTAGGAAGCAATGCAAACCAATAGCTTCCATCATACATTGCAACAAAATCAACATTACCAAGTATTTTGTCTGGATGAGGATTCCATACATCAATTGTTTCAGAAGGAAATGCATCAATGTAAGACGCACTGCCTTGCGTACCACTGTCTTGCACCCTAACAGTACATGTAGCTGAATACATGTTGTCGCCGTAGTTCCCACTTTGCGTGCCTGTAATTCCTGCCGCTGGCGACTTCACATGCTTTACGTCTACGCCTACTCCTCCATCAAAGACCCAACTTTCCCGAAATCGAAAGCAACTGATGTAAGCATTTGCCTCAACATCTTCCTCAGTAAAGTTCCAGACTTCGACTTCGTTTGTGTTGTCAACGACCTCTCCATCGTCGGCGATGTGAACAACCAAGCACTGAGCACTTGAGCATTGACCCGAAGCTTTAGCATCAATGCCATCGGAAGGTGCTTTGACAAGTATTGTCTCAAGCCCATCGGGAGCACCAATCTTGCGTCCTCTCTCAAAGTTCATTGTCTTTGAGAAATGAGACAGGTTTTCTGCATCACGACGATTGTTAAATCCAAAGACAGTCATTTTTTAAGCCTGCAAAAATGTCGAAAAATCAATTCTGTCCTGACTTCGGAAAAACATGTAAGACGGTCGGTCGTCGCCTAAGTCTGCTCTTACTGGGGTTCTTAACGTGCCACCATCTTGCTTTATGTAGCCAGTCGTTGGCTCTTTAGTTTTTAGATTAACAATAGGCTCTAGCGTAAACTCGACAGAATTAGGATCTGTGTCAGGCAAGTTAGGGTCGTAATCTGGGTTGTAAAGCTTATAGTGGTCATCAACCAAAGGACGCGCTTGCAAATGACCGTATTTAAAAGTGCTACCATATACTATTGCAGGAGTTTGCCCCGGTGGCTCATTTGCAAAAACAGCCTTGAACTCATTCGCTGCAAAGGTAATCGGATAAGTGACTTTGGCAGCAGTTACTTCGCCCGATGCAAGTTTTACCTTTACCTCAGATGCCTTGACTGCTCCGATCATCCAAGAGTCTTTAACTTGATTTCTGTACGTTGCTGAGTTCAGCTTGTAGCTTCTGTCAAGCATTGTTGAGAAGTCAATTGATGTTTCGTACTGAGTAACAATGATCGTCAGTACGGGTACAGTTTCAACAATAGGGTTTGTAAATGGAGTACCTGTAGGCAGTCTCCAGCATTGCTTGTCATCTTTATCTGACCACATGGGCCGAAGTTGACTTGTGATTTGACTTGCAACACTCGGAGTAATGTCTGACAAAGCAGCAGGCGGACTTTGCGGTGCTCTCTCAGACTTTATTGGATCTGGACTTTCAAATCCGCAATCGACAATAAACTTCAATCCGTTGGTTGTGTCTCGCGTAACATTCTTAGATATGCAAACAAGATACGGATTGATAAGCCCAGAATACTCGTAGGTTGTGACGTTGACTGCTGGCAAGTCAGACAAAGACCTAATGTGATCAGTGCTTATGTCAGCAGGAGTAATGTCTGCACCTCCACCGACTCTTGCTTTGTCCACAATAACCTGATACGAAACGCTTGCAGTCATTTTCAGACTGTCTGCATTGTGCCTGGTTGCACCTGACTTGCCATCTCTTAACTGACATGTTGTGTGAGTAAAATCAGAAAAACTTGTCACTCGCCTACTCCTTCAAATTGTTTGTCTTCGCCGCCAGTTAAATTTCTTGTTTGAGTTTCAATCGAAGTTTTAAATTCACTGGCAAGAAATGTTGTCCATTCTTTTGTGCTTTGGTCTTGCTCTCTTGCTGCCTCTAAGTCTTTTTTGTGTCGCTCGCGAATTGGCCTAATTTCATTTAGATATCCCTCTTTTTCTTCAGGACTCATCCGTGTTCCGTAAGTGCCTTCTGTAGTGTTTACAGCATTCTGCATCCGCCACTTGTCCCAAATTTTCCTGCTTTCTTTTTGGTACGCTGCTTCAACCTGTTCCTCGGCAGACATGCCTATCTCAGCAGCAGGAACTCTTGGTTCGTATCCTGTGATAGGCAGAGGCATGGGCATCATTGACTGAGGGTCCATTCCCAATCGCGTTCTTAGTGCTTGTCGCGATGGATGATGTCTTCGATTTGTGCGGTGACCTCCTTTTTCGCCATTTAATATTTTAAGTTGCTTAGTCTGCTCTTTTTCCTCGTGAAGACTTTTCATTGCAAGATTGCGGTCTTCCATCATCTTATCGCGAATGAAATTGTATTCGTCGATAGTTCCCGGTCCAAGATTGCCGGGAAGACCTGCTGCTTGCTTCGCTGCGTCTGCTAAGTTTTCTGCCGTTGTGCCTGCAATAACATTAGGGTCACCTCCTGTTCCTTCAGTAGTAGTTTTTATGCCTCTTTTTTCTAATTTTGCTTTTAGTCTTGCTTGCTCTTCTCGATCTTGCTGCAATCGCTGTTGCTGCTCCAAGTAAACTTCTTGCTCGGACTTTACTAGCTCAGTCCAGAATCTTTGCATTCCAGTTATTGGCTTTTTGTACCATTCAACATCTTCATCAAAATAAGCACCGAAACCGGATTGAAATGCTCTTGCAAATTCATTTGTGCCGACTGAACCTGGCGAAAAGCTTGACGAAATACCCGTCCCAACGCTTTCTTGAGGTGGCTCGTCCGGTTCTAGCAGTCTTCTTAGTCTTAATGTCTCTTGTCTTGATTTCTCAAGCTCATTTGCTTTAGAGACAACACTGCTTGCTTCAGAAAGGACTTCATTCAAGCTTTTTAATAGAACTGAAAACCCACCCTCGCCACTTTCTCCAAGATTAGCAAACAAGTCGTTGAAATTATTTGTGAGCAAATCCAATTGACCGTTTAGCGTCTTTGACTTCTTTTCAAGACGCCCGAAATACAAGCCACCTTCGTTAGTTGCTTTGATAAGAGCATTGTTGACATGCTCCGCGCTGATTGCACCTTCTTCCATTGCCTTGGCAAAGTTCGTCATGCTTACGCCAGCTTCGTCAGCAATGATCTTCAGAGAAAACCCAGCGTTGATCAACTGGTTCTTTTCCTGACCCATCAGCTTGCCAGCAGCATTCACTTGGGCCATGGCTCGCGTAAGGTTGTCAAACGCTTCTCTCTCGCCCCCCGCCGCGATGCCTAGCCTTTCGACCATGTCCACGATGTTGTCTGTCTCAAGACCGTAGGAAGCCCAGACCCTTGCATTCTTAATTAACCCTTTGGTAGTCAGAGAAGATTCGCGTGCAATTTTACGAAATGCTTTTGCAGACTCTTCGCCAAACTCTTCGCCTAAGAATACCTTTAAGTCGGTCGCTGCTTCTTGCAGATCACCGAACTCTTCCATCATCCTCCCAGTTGCATAAGCACCAGCAAACCCAGCGGCCAACCCAATTCCTGCCGGACCTCCAGCCATTGCACCGATTCCAATACCTCGGCCTACAGCAGCACCACCTCGACCTCCAAACATGGAAGCAGCAGCACCACCAATGTTTGCCAAGTTCATTCTAGAAGATGCGGCAGCGTTGGCATTCTTTGCTTTTGTGTTTAAAAGCAATGCATGCGAATTTTTCTTTAGCAAAGCAGTTTCTTCGTAATACTGCTTTTTAAGCCTTTTCTTTGAGTGCAAATACGCTTTTTGATCAAGCAACCCCGCTTTCATAGCGCGATTCGCCTGCATTATTTCTTTCTTGTATCTCTCCAAAGGCGTCCGCGTGACAGCAATGTCCTTCGCAAGCTTCCGGCTCATCCTAGAAGCTTTAGTAACACCCTGCGTAAACAAAGAACTATCTGCGATGATGTCATATCGCAGAGCACCTATCCGCACGTTATTACCTGCCACTGGTCAACCTCTTGAGTGCTTCGTCGGGATCTAACATGTCTGATGAGGACGTTGTTTGCTGTTCGGCAACTTCAAACGCGATCCATTGATCGACCAGCAGAGGGCTGACTGAGTTCATCCAGTGACATGGGTCATCGATGCCCAGTTTCTGGCAAATTTTAAACACCCAACGCAATCTAAAATTTTTGTCGAAGTGCTTTACAAGCCGATCTACTCGGCCTCGTCGTTTCCCTCAAGTTCTCCATTGATGAGCATTACTGCTTCAATGAACGGATCAAGCTTGCTGCCATCAAGAGCAAACAAATCTTTTGAGTCACCTTCGCTGAACATTGCCTTGCCATCTTTATCGCAGATGTGATCAATGATCAAATTCACCCTGCGTCTTTGCTTTGACTCATTCGTCAAATTGCCGTTCTTATCGAACATGTCTGCAATTCGTTTTGATCTCTGAAGTTCACTCGAAGGCTTGACGTACAAAATGCCAAGTCCTTCGATGTTTACCTCTTTGACCTCAATCTTGCAGTGATCAAGCAGTAACTGTTTCGTCAGGGAAGTCATCTTTGTAATCCTCTTCAGGTAAGTCGTCTGGGTCAAATTCCGGTGGCATCACGCCACTGGAACTGTCACCAAGAATAGCACTCACCTCTTCCTCAATCAAGGATTTGTCAACAGGAGAAACCCTGCCAACGAAACATATCGAGCTTCCAAAATCCCATGACTTGTAGCCAACCAAAGTGCCATCGACAACAACTCGGTATTGCTTGAATACCTCTTTTGCGCCGGTGGCAAGGTTCTTGCCTTCGCAGGGTAGAAGTTCGACATTCATGATTACGACTCGACTGTGAATGCTGGTCCAGTTTCACCGTCAAATGCAAACGTCACATTGACGACTGCAAGGTTGTTGGTGCTCAAGTCTGGAAGACCATAGCTAGTAATGAAGCCTGTACCAATCAAAGTTGCATTGGTAGTGTTTGTTGGATCACCAATCGCAAACGTGATGGTTAGTGTATCGACTACTCCAACAATCGCGTCAAAATCGAAAGTAGGGTCGAAGATAATTTCAAGAGTACACTCGCCGGGATCAGTCAGATCGCCTGGGATGTACTTCATGAATCCAGTTGTGTCGAGGCAACTAGCATCGATCTTGTCTTGCGTCAGTTCAGGCAGCGTTAGACTGCGTACACAACCAGTAATCGCATTTGTAGTCAGGACGGCTGTTGTGCCTTGTCCGGTCATTCCTTGGTACGGCATATTTTTCTTTCCTTCTAGAAGGAGTTGTAAGAGATTTCAAAAGTTTGGATTGTGCGAAACAGCCAGTGATCTGTCCCGTCATTTGGTTTGTCAACTAAGTACACTCGGCCAGTGTCCTGTCCAATGCCTTTTATGAACGTATTGCTGTATACGCCACGTTCACCGTTTAATGCTGCCCTTGCTGCCGCGTGGAGTGCGTCAGCTTGACTGCGTGTTTCGCCGTAGCATTCTACTCTAATTTTTGCAGTTTCAAATCCAACAAACCCACTTAGGCAGTCTTCAGCGGACTCTGAAACGATATAAAGCAGCAATGCAGGCATCACTGAGTCTTCAGGAATGAAGTCAACTGTGACTCGATTACCTGCCAAAGATGTCACGGTTGCATCATCAGCAATGATTTGTCGAACAGCGGTAGCTACGCTCATGATTTGAAAAACCTTTTCATGCGTGCCTTAATAATTCTAATCATTGCTTGCCGCTGAAGCGGAATGGTTGACTTGGCAGCAGGCGCAAGCCATGGACGTTGCATATGCATTTTTCCGCTATCGCGACCCCACATTACATGCCTTGCTGGTCCTTCGCCTACTCGCGGTTCATGGATGTGACCAAAATTGTATTGATAGTAATCCGTTCCGACGATTGCTGTGCTAGGTGCTCTTTTTCTATACTTCAGCGTCTTGCGTGTGACCGCTTTGCTCATGTCGTTTCCGGCAGGGCCAACCCTGCTGGCAGCCATTTTCCTTGACCACTGGTCTCGCGTGCCTGTCTTGCGTGAGTTCCCAAGCTTGCCGGTGTAGGGAATGTTTCTTCTTCCAACAACTGCAATCTGGACGGATGCCTCTGTTTCGACAATCTCAGCGGCTGCCTTGACCGCTGCGGTCATGACCCTGCGATGAAGTTCTTTAGGCAGATGCTCAATCATTTGCCTGATTTCTTTGTCGTTAGACAAGATGTTTACAACAACACCATGTTTTCCCTTTCTTCCAGGCTTTTGACTTATGATCTCTTTCGCTGCCTGTGCTGCACGTTTTGCGTAGCTCATTAGTTGTTTTCACCTCTGAGTTCTACGCGGATCTCCATACTGATACCATCGGGATCGGATGTATTTGTGATTCCGTATTTGACCCCATCGATAATGCACCTGTCTTTTACAGTGATGCTACCGATCCCAAAAAACTCTCCGAACGCAACATGAGTTGTCTTCTCAGTTACCATGCGACCTCGGAGCACCTCGCCTCCGACCGTTGTGATTAGCTCACAAGGCCATCCTGACGAGATTGCAGTCCACGAGCTATCATCCGCGTATGTTGGCTGACCATAAGAATCAACCGATCCATCATGCCGATAAAATGTTGCTGAGTGTCGCCTGAATCCAATCCGCTTTCTAATACTCATGGATAAGACGACCTCGCGAGAAGAGCAACAATTCGCTCGTAAGCAACCTCTTGGCTATGCAGTGCAGACCCCTCTTGGGCAGGATCAAAAAACCACTTGCCTACACCAAGCATGATTGCTGTTTTAAAGAGCCTTGGCACGCAGTCGGCACTTGGCCCGTATCCTGCGCAGAAGTCGATTACAACGCCATTTGGATCGTCTGCAAGGACTTCAGGCCAAGTTGTGCCTGCTGGGGGAAAGATGCTGCATCTTCCCTTGTCAAAGATGTAGTCGTCGCTATCGAGGGTAACCGTGTTACCGTCAACATCGACGTACTTCACAGTTGTGATTGAGCACACTGCTTTCTTGTTTAGCTTGACCTCAGCGGTGTCGCTTCCCCAGTTAAACCGAGTAACGCGAAAGTCTGCCGTAATCACCTGACGGTCAAGGTCTTGCTCAAGCCGCTCTACCGCTGCCTGAATTAGCAGCGTGAGATTAGCGTCATGAGTGGTATCACTTGAGCTTAGTCTTAGATGAGACTTTACTTCGCTTAGACTTACCGGCAACACGCTTGGTGCTGACGTTCGTATCAGAGTCCAGTCTGTCGTCATCTTTGACTTCCACACAATTGCCAAATGATATCAGAGTCTTAGCAACACCAGAGTTGCCAATGACCACAATAGCCCCGACTTGATGACCAAGGCAGGGCTTTAAAATTTTAACTCTCATGATCAAGTAATCGTGATTTTTGAGAGAACCTCTGGTGCAGCGGCAGCAATGTCGATGCGGCTAGTGCAGACAACACCGATTTGATCGTTGACCGCGAAAAGCTGATCGAGCACTTTGAAGCTCAACTGGCGACGATCACCGAAGTAGTGGCTAACGCCAAGATCACCGAATACTGCGAGCAAGTCACCGGAGGTTGATGAGGAAGCACCCGGCACAGCGTTGCAAAGAACAACTTCGTAACCGAACAGACTTCGCTGGACTCCAGCAGCAACGTCTGCACTTGCGTTTCCGCCAGCAGCGTTGAGCAAGTCGCGAACCTGACCGTTCCACAGAGTTGGATTCATGTAGAACTTAGGATTCAGGCCACGCTCTTGACCACTTGCAACGACCATTGCAGTCAAGTCAGTCAGAGCAAGTGCTCCAACCGAAGCAACATTGGTGTCAGCAACATTCGCGTCACCCTCGATACCACCTGCGTAGATCGAGCCGCCAGTGAACAGGTTGTCGTCTTCAGCTTTGCTGAATCCCCAAGCCAAGTCTTCAACAACAGTGTCAAGCATTGAGATGATGCTGTCTTCAGCAATCTCGGATGACATCTTCACAAGGCCCGCCATCTTCTTAGCAGTCAATGTGATTTGGCTGAAGGTAAGGTCGCTTTCGGTGATTGCAGCAGCTTCTGCTGGATAATATACGACCGAGTGACCTGTGATCTTAGGAACTTGCCAAGTCGTAGAACCCATGACAACTCGACGACAACTTTGCCGTGCGTGTCCGTACTCTTCAACAAGGTTGATGAGTTGATCCGACAACGGCTGAGGAACGGAAAAACCGCCCTCGGAGTTTGTCAGCGACTGAGCAGCCATGAACTCCTGAGCCTTCTTGTTCCCGCCGATTGCAGCGAGAAACATGCCGGATTCGTATGCATCTTCGTTGTTAGCGAAGTGGCGTGATTTTGCGTATCGAGCTTTGGCTGGGATTGCCATTTTGTTTTCCTTGGGGAGGTCTTCAGAAACACTCGGCTGAACACCAGCCGCAGGAGCGTCCGCTGCCTCCGCTGCAAGCTTGCGCCGTGCAACGATCTCAGCTTTTGCCTTCTCAAATTTCTTAGCTTCGTCATGCTTTGCTTCAAGTTCCTGCGCCTCTTTGTTGAGGGCAAGAATTTGCTCTTGATGCTCCGCAGATGGACTGTCGCCTGCAACCTCGATCAATGCTTCCACATCAACCGAGATTTCAGCAAGCCTATTTTGGATATCATGCAGATTCATTTCTGATCCTTGTTTTCAATTCTCCGAACGGACGGTAAAACGCCCGTCCACATTTTTGCCTATTTACTCTATTTTGACATTTTTGTCAAGAATCAGACTTAAGTCTCATTCTAATTCTCCTCGCAGATGCCTCTGCAACCGCTGCATAGAACGGGCTAATGACCTCAGCTTTCTTTTCAAGTTCTTTCATCTTTCTGCTAATTTCATTGATCTCGTCAACGAAACCCAAGTCATAAGCTTGCTCGGCTGACATCCAAGTTTCTGCTTCCATCATCGCGAGCAGTTCATCTTCTGGCAGATCGGTTTTATCTCCGTATGCAGAAGCAATGTCTGCATCCATCAATTCGAGGATGTCAGCCATGCTTCGGAATTCGACGCTGTTGCCCATCGCGACTGTCCAGGCCCGATGAATCATAAACTTTGCATTTGAGTTCATGACCACCTTGTCAGCAGCACATGCGATGACAGTTGCAATGCTTGCACAGATTGCGTCGATGTGAACTGTGACGTTGCCACTGTACTGCATGATTGCGTTATAAATCGACAGACCGTCAGTAACGCTGCCGCCTTCGCTGTCTAGCAAGATGGTGACATCTTCCCCAGCGTGCTCAGACAGAGCACTGAGAAAGTCGTCTGCTGAAATATGGTTCTCAAAGTCTCCGATACCACCACGCATGGTGATGGTTTGGGCTGTTGGATTGGTTTCAAGTTTCATCTTTATCTTCCTCGATTTGAGTTTCTGGTTCTTCGCCACCTTTTGCAAGGTCGTTGTCTTGTGGAATGTTTCCGCTGCCTGCGTAGTAGTCTTCGTCCAAACCTTCGACAGGATTCATGCCGTGAATAGCACGCACTTCGTTACCTGAAATGACTCCCTGCTGACGCAAGGTTGATGTATAGCTTGCAAGAAACTCAAGGTTGTTTGAGTAAATTGATTTTGCGTCCATGCAGTATCTGAATGAACCTGCCGACCGCTGTCGCTTGCTGAGTAATTTCAGGTCACATTCGTTCTCGATCTTTGCAATCCATCGGCCAAGGCAGTTTGTCAGGTATGCTGACTGACGCTCTGTCACTGACTTGTAAGATCCACCTGAGTTATCACCGAGGACTGTCTCAAGAAGGAAGATGATAGCTTGGCTTTCGCGTCCGAACTGACGCTGAGAAACATACCCAGTGCTGTTGGTGTCATGAGGCAATACTTGTGCCTTCATCCCTTCTCTGATCATTCCGGTTTTGCCAGTGTTGTCGAGTCCCTCATGAGCCTCGTTGAACTGATCCAAGAAGTCTTGAGCTTCCTTGGCAGTCCTAAAAGCACCTCGCGGAGCTTCCAGCAGCAAACCTGGTCGTCCAGCATTTCTGAACGTCGAGCCAGATGCTTCAGCACCAGCTATGGCAAGGCCAAACTGATCACGCATGATGTCGAGCAGGCTTTCTCCCCACCAACCATTACGGGACAGACCCATGATGACGAGCACATCACGATCTGGCAGTCGGTACATTGTGCGATCCCTGCCAGTTTCTGCTTTCAAAGTCCCTACAGCAGTTCCATCATCAATGCTCACAAGATGCCATCGCTCTCCCTCTGCTACCACAGTCGTAGTATCTTCTGCTTGAATCGGAAGCAGGCCAATAGGCTGACCAAGACTGTTACGCTCGATGTAGGCTCGGCCATTGCCATATAGCAAAGCATCGAGCATGACTTTTTCAAGCAGAGTAAACTTAGTGAAATACTCGTTTGGATTCCGAATTGCCTTAGCACCAAAGTCACTAGGAAAAGGCATTTCTTTGCCGTCTTTCATTTCCTTACAGGTGATGGGCATCTGTGCCAAGTGACCGCTGATCTTGCTCACCGCGTTGAACACCTCTGGGATGCCCAAGACGCTACGCATGGTAATTGGTATGCCACTGGATGACTCGCCGCCACCTAGCATCTGAACAAGCCAGTCCGAAGGGTTTTTCAGGTTTGACGTTGCCTGAGCAAACATCTCTCCTACTTTGCTGATAAACATTTTGCGATCCTAGTATGTGAAGTAGCCATTTGATTTGGATGATGCATGCATCGCGCGTCCCAGTGCCATCGTCATGGCAACAACGCCGTCTATTTTTTCAGCCGAGGCTTTTTTGTCGAACATCACTCTGTCTTGACGGTCATGGACGAGCACTGCATTCCCGATCATCCACTTGAGGCAGGAGTTGCCATCATGCAGGAACCGGCCATCAGCAATGCATGCACGCAGTTCTTGGATTGGTTCGTTTTGATACCTGCATGACTGCGTCATCGATGCTGGCTCAAGACCTTCTGTTTCTAGCCTTTCTGCTGTGCTCTGAGAGTTGTAAGGATCGTAAGCAACATCATAACATCGATGCTTCTGACATTCTCTCAGCAAATCTCTTTCAAGTTCATTGGTAGGGAACCTAGTTGTCCTGATGAGATCCTTTTCAATGAAGTCAGCAAACGGTCTTTGCGTGATATCCCGCGTTGTGTCGGTCGAGATGTACTGCCACGTTCTAGCCTCGTACCTGTAGATTGGGACTTCAGGTGCGTGCTCATCAACTTGCGTGAACTCTCCTGTTTCAAACCGTGCAACAAGTGCAAACGCGGCCAGGTCATCTCTCCCTCCTAAGTCAACGCCACAACCGACTGCATCCGCGTCTTCCCAATCTGAAAACTCACCTGCACATGCATCCCATTGCTCTAGATCGAACGCAGCAGAGTTGCTCGATGTCACAATGTTGCAGTGATACTTCTTAAATCGACGCTCAACGATGACATCTGTCTTGGCAGGCTTGGCTTGATCTTCGAGGTACTCAGGCATGATGGTGACGCCGAGGCACGGGTTTGCCTTGATCCAGTTTTCGGGATCGTAGACATCGTCATCTTCATCAAGTTCATAGTTCAGAAAGAAGTAGCTTTCATCGTCGAACTCTCCAGAGACAACCCCTTTGCCGTAGTTATACTGCTCCAGCCACAGAAACGAGTTGTCGTTTCCTGCTGTCGTAATAAACAGAGTCAGAGGTTGTGACCTTGCACCACCTTGAGTCAGCATCGTTTCGACGAACGCTTTCTGTCCTCCATCGCTTCGGAACGCTGCCAGTTCATCGATGACTGTCAGTGATGCTGAGAATCCATCGAGTGGTTTATCAGATCCAACACAGAAGATTGAGCCTTGATTGTGCTTGAAGAATATCTGGCTGTTCTTCAGTGTGCTCATGGAAGACAGTTCTTCAGACTGAGCACGCATGCG